>Ga0065721_10002894_pt1 | contig 11860 bp, 9 predicted proteins | sample Mesricmetagenome_FD_59108 | JGI IMG/M metagenome (GOLD analysis project Ga0065721, IMG submission 59108) | Mesophilic microbial community from rice straw/compost enrichment Sample: eDNA_1 v2 (version 2) | ecosystem: Engineered > Solid waste > Grass > Composting > Bioreactor | place: USA: Davis... | reverse complement strand
GCAATTCACAATGCACACAGCTTTTAAACTCTACCAAGGAAAAATGCGACACCATTTGTTAAGCATCCAACATTACTTATTACCCGATCAGAAAAATTTTCGTCACGCCATTTATCATTAAGTTGACCTCTCGCCTGAATGTTCTATGATCTTTCAACAGCATCATCAAATAACTGAAAATTTCTTTTATTGGTGATGACATTTCTTTTCGTAATTTATAGCGCCAAAGCCCGCCTTGGTGAACGAGCACATAACTATATTTATGAATATCACTCCAGGTCTTCGGAAGCTTAAGCTTGGCCGCTGTCGCATTTTTACTGATGCGCTGTTTTTTTCTGCGCTGACTATGGGCGTCATCGCTCTTCCTTCTCACGCTACTGATACCCTTGCTGACTTGTCTCTTGAGGAGCTCGCTAAGCTGCGGGTTACGTCGGTTTCCAAAAAGCCTAAACCCCTGGCGAGTGAGCCGGCTTCGGTTTTTGTTATTACCGAGCATGACATTCGCCGGGCGGGTTCCACGTCTTTACCGGAAGCTCTGCGTCTGGCACCAAATCTGCAGGTCGCACGGGTAGATGCCCGCAACTACGCAATCTCCGCCCGCGGCTTTAATAATCCGTTTGCCAACAAGCTGCTGATACTTATAGATGGACGCAGCGTTTATTCGCCCTTGTTTTCGGGTGTGTTCTGGGATGCGCAGGATGTGGTGCTGGAGGATCTGGATCGAATTGAAGTCATCAGTGGTCCAGGGGGCAGCCTGTGGGGCACAAATGCGGTGAATGGCGTGGTCAATATTGTTACACGCTCGGCAGCGGAGACGCAGAGCGAGTTGATTTCACTGGGTGGCAGCGTGCATGAACAACAGGCCGCCGTGCGCCATGGCGGTGAACTGACCAACGATGGCTTCTATCGGATTTACGCCAAGCACAGCCGCCATGACGATACGGAGACCGCCGCAGGGGTATCCACCCGCACAGGCTGGGAACGAAGCCAGGCGGGCTTTCGGGCAGACTGGGAAGGTTATCATGATCGCTTCACCCTGCAGGGCGACGCTTACAGCGGGCGGCTGCACCAGTTCAATACAGACGATATTAAAATCAGTGGAGCCAATGTCCTCGGCCGGGGCAGTCGAGAGCTGGCTCCGGGGTCGCGCCTGACCGTGCAGGCATATTTTGATCATACCCAGCGTCACCAGCCCGGCGCATTCGTGCAGCATCTGAACACCGTTGATCTGGAGCTGCAGCATGAGTGTCTGATTGGTGAGCGACAGATGTTGATGGTGGGCGGTGGCTACCGCCACCTGTCGGACAGCATCGATAATGATCTCGCCTTTGCATTTCTGCCGGATGACCTGACGATGCAATGGCGCAACCTGTTCATTCAGGATGAGATAAAACTGACCTCTGATCTGCGGCTGACATTGGGCAGCAAATGGGAAGACAATCCTTTTACCGGCTGGGAATCCCTGCCCGGCGTTCAGCTTGCCTGGACGCCCGGCACCCGGCAGCTGGTGTGGGCCAAGGCTGCCCGGGCAGCACGAACACCCGCGCGGATTGATCGCGACTTTTACAGCCCCACCAATCCACCCGTTGTTGATGGCACTCCCCAGTACAACATCGCCGGAGGTCCGAATTTTATGTCGGAGGTGGGGCGGGTCTATGAGTTGGGCTATCGCCAGCAACCAACCAGGAATATGTCCTGGTCGATAACGACCTTCTTCAGNAAGTATGACCGGCTGCGCACTCTGGAGCTGAACGAGACNGGCACCGGCTTTGTATTTGAGAATCGCGCGGACGGAGAGACCTATGGTGNGGAACTCTGGGGNAGCTGGCAGCCACTGCACAATTGGCGCCTGCATGGCAGTCTGGTTGCTCAGGAGCTGGATGTCGAGTTGCGACCGGACAGCAACGATATTTCCAACACCACCGACCTTGTCCGGGATGATCCGAAGTTTTATTCAACGATCCGTTCATCCTATGATGTCTCGGCTTTCGTCACCATTGATTCAACGCTGCGCTATGTCGACAAACTCAGAGGCTCACAGGTGCCAGCGTATACTGCGCTGGATCTGCGGGTAGCCTGGGAGGTAAACCCTTATCTGGAAGTTTCGCTGGTGGGGCAGAATCTTCTCGACAGAACCCACCCCGAGTTTGGCTCGCAACCTGGCCGCAGCGAATTCGAACGTGCACTCTATGGCAAATTAGTATGGGACTTGTGAAGCATCAATCATGGTAAAAATGTGCGATGGCCCGCCCGGTCTGTCGGTCAGACAGAGGTGGTTAACCTGCTTACTCTATCTCGCTGCGTTGATTGCCTGCGGTCCAATCAACGCAGCCACTGCCATGGATGTTTCCTACGCCGCCGAATCTCAGATCAAAGCCGCCATGCTGTTTAAATTCCTCGGCTACACCGAATGGCCGCCCTCAGCGTTTGAAGAGCCACAATCTCCTTACCGCATCTGGCTTCTGAACGCCAACGAAGTAGGCAGTGAATTGCGTTCCATCACTCATGAGCGAGGCGTCAATGGACGTCCGGTTAAAGTTTTTAAAACCCGCTACCTTGAACGAATTAAAAATCCCCATATTGTCTTTGTCGGCCGCGATGCCGAACATCACCTGCCACAGCTTGCTCGACTGGCGGAGCAGCAGTCCTTTTTGATCGTGACAGAAAATGCACAGGGACTGGTACCCGGCAGCACGATCAATCTGCGCCTGCTCGAAGATCGGATCGGCTTTGATGTGTCCCTTTCCTGTGCGCGCCGTAACCAGCTCAAGCTCAGCGCCCGCCTGCTGTCTGTTGCCCTGACAGTAGAGCAGGAGGCGGCCCAATGATGCGCATAGCGAAACGCTCCATCTCCAGTCGTCTGATGCTGGTCATCATGGCGACGACGCTGACGGCGCTGGTGACTTACGCCATCGTCATGCTGGCCTACGACCTCACAACCTATCGCGATACCGTTCTTAAAGACCTGACGACCCAGGCCAACATCATTGCTGAAATCAGTACACCGGCGCTGGAATTTAACGACCCGGTTACTGGCAAGGAGAACCTGGAGTTGTTGCGCACGCGTCCGATGATTCTGCACGCCGCTTTATACGCTGCGGATGGTGCCACCTTTGCAGAGTATGTAAGCGACCGGGATCTGGCTGTAGAGGTTCCGCAGAAACCACAGACTTTCAATCGCCAGACGATTGAAGGTAATCGAATTCACGTATGGAAACAGATCGAAAAAAGCGGGCAGCTGCTCGGTACTGTTTATATCCACGCACGTTACGAATTAAATGCCCGGCTGTTCGGCTATGCCATCATCCTTGGCGGTGTGCTGCTGGCCAGTCTCGGGCTGGCGTTGTTGATAGCGACCTGGCTGCGCGGCGCAGTTACCAAGCCGATCTTTGCCGTCACCAACGTGGCGCGACAGGTTATGCAAAGCCGGGACTTTTCGCTGCGCGCGCAGAAATATACTGAAGATGAAATCGGCGTGCTGGTGGATGCCTTTAATGACATGCTCAGCGAAGTAGAACGCAGAGCCAGCGCGCTGGAAGCATCCAATAAATCGCTTGAACATGAGATGGCAGAACGTCAGGCGGCCGAAGACGCCCTGCGCCTTGCGGATCGACGCAAGGATGAATTTCTCGCCACCCTCGCCCATGAACTACGCAATCCTCTTGCACCATTGATCAATGGTCTGCATATCCTGCGTGACAAAGGCACCAATCCCGCGATCGCGGCCAACGCACAGCTGGTGATGGAACGCCAGCTCAAACAAATGGTGCGTTTGGTCGATGACCTGCTGGATGTCTCTCGTATTACGACTGGCAAATTAACCATCAGCAAACTGCGCGTGGATGTGCAGTCGGTGATGGGCGATGCTGTGGAAGCCAGCCGTGGCTTTATCGAAAACTGCGGCCATCAGCTTAAGGTGAGCATGCCTGACGAACCTCTGTATGTAGATGCCGATCCTATCCGCCTGGCCCAGGTGTTTTCCAACCTGTTGAATAACGCAGCCAAATACACCAATCGCGGTGGGTTGATTACCTTCAGCGGGAAACAGGTGGACGACAATGTCGTGGTTGAAGTTACCGACAACGGCATAGGTCTGGCTTCCGACATGCTGGAAAATATTTTTCACATGTTTACGCAGGTGGACCAGACCCTCGAACGCACGCAAGCGGGATTAGGTGTAGGACTCGCCCTGGCCAAGCGATTGGTCGAACTGCACGACGGCGAGTTGGTGGCCACAAGCGGTGGGCCCGGACTAGGCAGCAGCTTCAGGGTGTATTTGCGCCGCGCGGAGTGTCCCGACGCTAATGTCAGAACCTCCTCGCCCTCCGCATCGCAGCAACACTCACCGCGACGGATTCTTCTGGTCGATGACAATGTGGATTATGTCGCTACCATGGCAACATTATTAAGCGCTATGGGCCATGACGTCCGCACCGCTCATGAAGGCTCCACCGCGCAACACATCGCCCGGAATTTCATGCCGGAATTTGCATTCCTCGATATCGGTATGCCTGGATTGAATGGCTATGATCTGGCGCGACTGCTGCGCCAGTTTCCGGAAACACGCCATTGCGTGCTGGTCGCAGTCACGGGATGGGGGCAGGATAAGGATCGGGATTTATCACGCAATGCCGGCTTTAATCATCACCTGGTTAAACCGGTTGAGCTCGGACAAATTCTGGAAATTATCCAACAGGGAACCCTGCCTCTGGCCGCAATACAGCGACGCATTAACTGATAATGCGCACATTCCTTGTGCGCTTGCACTCGGCTGGCTCACGGACCTGCCGCACAAAATAAATCACGCGTCAGTTAAGTGTTAGCTTACGCACGGAAGTTGATTCACCCGAAGCTGTAGCTTACACACGGCTGTAAGACAAAAGGCTCACACTAACTCCTAACCTGTGCTGTTGCAGCGATTATTTACATGACGGCGTAACGCAAGAGTGGTAACTCATTCACATTTGTGTTCCGGTCAATGTTGTAAAACAGCGCTCCTTTTCTCAAGCACTCCCGAAGCGGCCTTTCTTTTGCATAGGTATTGCTACGCAAACTTCGTCGTATACGGGGAAAGGCCATTAACGCCACAAAGGAAAACCCATGAAGGAATTTTTTCGAACTGTTGTATGGGGCGTCCTGTTATGTATGGCAGCTGCCAACGCCCAAGAGCAAAATCGTTATCTGATGGGACCAGGTGATGAGATTCGCCTGACAGTGTACAACCAGCCCGACCTTACCACCGAAGGACAGATCAGTGGTGACGGGACCATGGAAATTCCTTTATTGGGCACCGTTCAACTGGCGGGCCGCAGCAGCGCCGATGCAGCGCGCATGATTGCCGAACATTATGTGCGCGGCGATTTTCTGCAGGACGCTCACGTCAATATTCTGATCACCAAGTACCGCAGCCAGTCGGTAGCCATCCTCGGTAAGGTGAATAATCCCGGCAAACTGATTCTCGAAGGGCCGACCTCGCTGACTGATGCCCTGGCCTATGCCGGTGGCGTCTCCGAAACCGGCAGCGAACGTCTGATCCTGATTCGCACTGATAAGAACGGCAGGCAGGAGCGTTATGAATACGACCTGCAGCAATTGTTAAATCACGACGCGGAAGATCAACCCGTGGTGTGGATGAGAAATGGCGACACGATCTATGTTCCGGTCGCGGGCCGCTTTTATTTGAGTGGTGAAGTGCGGTCGCCGGGTATGTATCCCCTTGATCGTAAATTGAACGTTATGCAGGCCCTCGGAGTTGGTGGCGGGCCCACAGCCCGTGCCAACACCAAGGCAGTCAAGTTATATCGTCGGCAGCCTAATGGCTCTACCAAAGAGCTGCGCGCCAACCCGGAGGAACCGGTCATGGACGGCGATGTGTTGGTTATTCAGGAAAGTCTTTTTTAGGGAGTTTGTTGTATGAATCTGGCGGCACTGTTACGCATCCTGCAAGCGCGATGGCTCACCATCGCCGGTCTCACTCTGATTGCTGTCGTGGTAGCCGGGGTGGTGACGTTTCAAACCCCGAAGTCTTATACCGCCGCCACAGAATTGATCATCGATGGCAAGGGGCATGACCCCATCAGCGGTGAGTCACTACCTGCGCGGATGTTGTCCGGCTATATCGCCACCCAGGCAGACATCATCCGCAGCCGCAACGTCGCCAACAAAGTTATTGATCAGCTCAACCTGGCCGAAGACCCAGCGCTGCAGCCGGAATTCCGCGCCTCCAGTACCGAGGCTCTGCCCTCGCGGGCCTGGCTCCTCAATTTCCTTCGCAAAGGACTCACCGTCGCCCCTCAACGGGACAGCAGCGTGCTGAGTATCTCTTTCAAAGCACGTAACCCGGAGCTGGCTGCCCGGATCGCCGACGCCTTTGCCCAGGCCTACATCCAGACAAACCTCGAGCTGCGTATCGAACCTGCCAAACAAATCACCCAATGGTATGACCTGCAGCTGGAAACCCTGCGTGAAAACCTAATGGATCGGCAGAATGCGCTGGCCGCCTATCAGGAAGAGCATGGCATCATTGCCACCACCGACCGTCTGGATCTGGAGACCTCCAAGCTGACGGAACTGTCCTCCATGCTGCTGGCCGTTCAGGGGCAACGGCTTGATGAGCAGAGCCGCAGCAAACAGCTGGATGGCAGCAAACCCGGTGCATTGCCGGAGCACGTGCTGACCAATCCGCAGGTCCAGAAGATTTCCGATGAACTGTCCAAAGCCCAGGCACGGCGGGCTGAAGTCGGCGCCCAGGTGGGCAGCAACCACCCTATGTACCGTCAGGCGCAGCGCGAAGTGGAAGCTCTGCAGACTCAGTTGCAACGGACACTTAATCAGGTGGGCGGCATCCTGCGTTCCTCGGTGGAGCTTTCGCAAAGCCGCGAGGAACAGCTGAAAGCGGAAGTGGCCGCACAGAAAGAATACGTGCTGCAACTCAACCGTAGCCGCAACCAGCTGACCTTGCTGCGGCAGGAAGTGGACAATGCCCAGGCCGCCTATGATGCTGCCCTCGCCCGCGCCTCACAGACCAAGCTGGAAAGCCGCATTGCACTCACCGATGTAGCCATCCTCAACACGGCGGCAGTCCCCACCAAACCTACGGAACCCAAGCCTGCATTAAACCTGCTCATCGCTACGGTGCTGGGGCTCCTGCTGGGCACGGCGGTTGCCCTGTGCTGGGAGTGGATTGATCGCCGGGTACGCAGCGGTGACGAACTGGAAGCCAGCCTGGGTATCCCGGTATTGGCTTATATACCCCTCGAGCGGAACTGGCCTAAAAGGGAGATCAAGTAATGAACAACCTTGCACACGCTACAGCCGACGATGTTCAAGTCCCCAGCGCTCGCGTCAAGATGGGCCATATGCTGGTGGACACCGGCAAGATCACCGCTGCGGATCTCAAAGCTATCATCGCTCTTCAGAATGAACGGGGCATTCGCTTCGGCGAAGCCGCCCTGCTGCTGGGGCTGGTCAGCCCCGCTGACATCAGGGCTGTGCTGGCCCGGCAGTTTGCTTACACTTCAGTACCCGACTCCGCGACCAGACTGGCCCCGACCCTGACGGCGGTGTTCCGCCCGGAAAGCACAGAGGTAGAAGCGCTGCGCAGCCTGCGCAGCGAACTGATGCTGCGTTACTTCAATACTGCACCCAACCAGAGCCTGGCAGTGGTAGGCGCGGAGGATGCTGAGACTATCGCGCGCACCACGGCCAACCTGGCCATCGTCTTCTCCCAGATGGGTATGCGGACGCTGTTGATTGACAGCAACCTGCGGGAGTCCCAGCTGCACAAACTCTTCGGCGTAGACAGCCGGCAGCCGGGCCTTGCTGATCTGATTGCTGACCGCGCGCGCATCCAGCCGCTGCCGGTAGCAACGCTGCAATCGCTGTGGTTGCTGCCGGCCGGGACCCAGGCACCCAACCCTCAGGAACTCCTGTCCGGCAAGAATTACCGTGAATATATCGGTGAGCTGACGCGGCGTTTCGATGTAACCCTGATCAGCACCTCACCCATGTCCCTCAATCGAGACGCCCAGCTGGTTGCAGCTCACGCCGGTGCGGCTCTGCTGATCGCACAACAGCACAGCTCGCGTATGAAAGATCTTGAGGCCCTGTGCACCAGTCTATGGGGCGTCGGTGTGCGCGTGGTCGGGGCAGCGCTGCGGCAGTAATGGCTGTTGAGCGGAGAATTCGCCATGGGATCTGTACGGTATCAAGCACCACCCGTCCTGCTGGCTACGCCACTGCCCGCCGGTAACGCGCCGCTTCAGCACGCGTCATCCACGGCCGTGTTCGAGCAGCGGCTGGTACTGGCAATCATGACCGCCGCCGTGGTGTATCAGGCGATCCTGTGCCTGATCAACACCCAGGTATTCTCCATATCGAGGGCTATGGTGGGCATGGCCGAAGCGATGATTCTGGCTGCCTGTCTGCCGATCCTTGTGCGCCGGTTACTGCCGGGGGTCATCATCATCCTGACCTTGATGGGTGCCCTGCTCTGCCTGCTGACGCTGGTAAGCGGAGAGATAGAGATCAAGGCCTTCCGTGATCTGCTGATTCCCCTCGCGTTCTTTTGGCTCGGCTGCAATGTAGGGCGGCCGGAGGTAGCCGACCGCGCACTGACCTACGCCTTCAGCGTCGTGTTGATCATGGGGTTGTTTGAATTTTTTCTGCTTGATCTGTACACCGAGTTTTTCAATATCTTCGGCTACTACGTCAACATCGGAAATCTGCAGGTCATCACTGAATATGTCCGCGACAGCAAGCTGCAGATGAATGGCATCCGGCCTGACGGTATCGGCCGTACTCTGCTGCCCGGTCTGCTGGGTAGCCACCGGGTTTCTTCGGTTTTCCTTGAGCCGGTCTCTCTTGGTAATTTCGCCTCCATTACTGCTGCCTGGGGATTGAGCCGCGACAAATCTGAATGGCGCAAAGGGGCGTTCTTCGTCATCGCCGCTATTGTGTTGATGGTGCTGGCAGATTCACGCTTTGCGCTGATGTCTGTGTCCTTGATGATTGCCATCCGTGTGCTGCTCAGCGGCAGCGCTATCTACCTGGCGATCCTCGCCCCCTTCGGCGCCATTGCGATTGTACTGGTTACCGGCTACCTGATCCCCGAGCGCATCGGGGATACCTTCCTCGGCCGGTTGGCCATCAGCGGCTGGGCGCTGGCTGAGTTCGATGCAGCCATGCTGCTGGGGGTTGCGCCGGGAGAAAACTTTGCCGACATGGGTTATGCCTATGTCATCTCTACCTTCAGTCTGCCCCTGTGTCTGCTGTTGTGGTTCAGCCTCTGGCTGCTCAACATTCCGGACGAACGTGGCCAGCGCTTCCGCGCCTTTATTTCCATCTACATCGCCTTGATCCTCTGCGTCAGCGGGACCTCGCTGTTTGCCTTCAAAACTGCTGCGATGCTCTGGTTCCTGGTGGGCTGCACGCTGCGCAATCCGGCCCCGGATGCGCCCTCGTCACAGCCGCTGATCGAGCGCGTCCGCAAATTTCATGAAGCTTATTCCCAAAGCCCTATCGAGCAAGTCACCCGGAGGAAGGATGTCCATTAACGTCACCCATATTGTTCGCCAGTATTTGCCGTCCGTGGGCGGCATGGAAGAAGTGGTGCGTAACATCGCCATGCATCAGGCCCGCACAGGACAGCAGCACACCCGCATCATCACGCTGGACCGGTTGTTCAGGAACACCAGCGAACGTCTGCCCAAACGGGAAGAGATCGGCGGCGTAGAGGTGGTGCGCCTGCCGTACTACGGCTCCAGCCGCTATCCGCTCTGCCCGAGCATCCTGGGGCAATTGGGATCTACGGATGTCGTTCACGTTCACGGGGTGGATTTTTTCTACGACTTTCTGGCAGTTACCAAGTGGTGGCACCGCCGTCCGCTGGTGTTGTCGACCCACGGCGGCTTCTTTCACACCAGCTTCGCCTCCCGCATGAAAGAAGCCTACTTTGCCACCGTGACCCGGTTGTCCGCGAAGGCTTACAACCAGGTGGTGGCTACCAGTGCCAACGATGGCCAGCTGTTCAGCCGCATCATGAGCGAACCCAAACTGAAAGTGATCGAGAACGGCGTCGACGTGGATAAATACCACGACCAGTCTTCACGGACTTTACAACCGACGCTGATGTATTTCGGCCGCTGGTCGTCCAACAAAGGGCTGCTGGAAGCGCTGCAACTGATGGCGCAGCTCAAGGTGCGGGATCCGCGCTGGCGGCTGATCATCGCGGGGCGCGAGTATGACCACAGCCTCGCAGAGCTGCAGGGTCGGGTGGCGGAGCTGGGGATTCAGGATCATGTGCAGCTGGCTGCCAATCCCAGCGACGAGGAAATCCGCAGCCTGCTGCAACAGGCAAGTTACTTTATCTGTCTGTCACGCCACGAAGGATTCGGGATAGCGCCTATCGAAGGCATGAGCGCGGGGCTGACTCCGCTGCTCAGCGATATTCCTCCTTTCCAGCGCTTGGCAAAACGCTCCGGTCTGGGCTTCACTATCAGTACCAACGCACCGTTGGACACCGCCATAGACAGTCTCCTGCAGCTTCATGCGGAGGGGCAGGATGCCTATCTTGCGCGGCGGCGGATTGCCATGTCCTTTTCCCGGCAGTACGCCTGGCCCAGAGTAGCTGAGCGCTACCTGGAGTTATACGACAAGTTAGGAGGTCGACCATCATGAAATCCCTTTTCCATTCTCTCATCTGCCTGACGCTGACATTCTTCGTATCAGTGGCCCATGCCAACACCTGTCTCAGCTCGCCGCGTCTCACCGGAGTCAACATCGCCGGTGCGGAATTCAACGCAAAACGTCTGCCCGGCGTTATCTTCAAGGATTACACCTACCCGAAAGACTCTGAGCTGGCCTACATTGCCGCGCAGGGTGCCAATGTAATCCGCCTGCCGTTTCGCTGGGAGCGGCTGCAGCCGGAACCGAACAAGCCCTTCAACGGCGATGAACTCAAGCGTCTGAAAAATACGGTTAACAAGGCCAGCGCCCAAGGCCTGTGTGTCATCCTCGACGTGCACAACTATGCGGAATACTACGGCGAATCTTTCGAGGACAAACCCGCGCTGGAGAGCGCCTTCATCGATCTGTGGCGCCGCCTGGCCAAAGAATTCACCGACCCGACGCAGACCATCTTCGGCCTGATGAACGAACCGGCCCATACCCCTGTCGCCAACTGGGCCGCCCTGGCCAAACGCACGGTAAAGATGCTGCGTGACGAAGGCTCCACCAATCAGATCTTTGTGGCCGGCGGCAGCTGGAGCGGCCTGCACGACTGGTTCAAACCCAAGGGTGACACCTCCAACGCGGCGGAATTTGCCGACCTGAAAGACCCCCTCAAACGCACCACCATCGAAGTGCATCAATATGCCGACGAATGGTATTCCGGCACCAACACCGACTGTCATCCACCGGAGCACTTCGACCCCCGCTTCGAACGCATCAGTGCCTGGGCCGAAGAACACAAGCAGCAGCTGTTTCTGGGTGAATTCGGTATGGCCACCACAAAAGAATGCCTGGAAGTGCTGGAACGCTTTTTATCGCTGATGAAAGGCCCCGCCTGGAAAGGCTGGACTTACTGGGCCGCCGGTGGCTGGTGGGGCGACTACCCCTTTGCACTGAACACCAACGCCGCTACGCCATCCTTGCAGTGGAAGCTGCTGAAAGATCATTTTTATATCGTCAACCCGCCTAATCCACCGGAGCCGGTGAATTAACTCAACGTACGCATTGGGAGCATGCTTATGAATTCTCACGCCGCTGTCATGGAACAAACGTCTACCGGGACGGATAACTTCCTGGTGCTGTCAGCGCACGACTACCGTTCTCCCCGCAAGGCGAGCATTCACTTCATTGC
>Ga0065721_10008492_pt1 | contig 11861 bp, 13 predicted proteins | sample Mesricmetagenome_FD_59108 | JGI IMG/M metagenome (GOLD analysis project Ga0065721, IMG submission 59108) | Mesophilic microbial community from rice straw/compost enrichment Sample: eDNA_1 v2 (version 2) | ecosystem: Engineered > Solid waste > Grass > Composting > Bioreactor | place: USA: Davis... | reverse complement strand
GCCCGCGGGTCGTCCCAGAGCCGCACGATCTGGTGGCCGACGGACTCGCGCTTCTTCACCTGGACGCGCGTGGCGCGTGTCCCCGCGACGTAGGCCACGAGGGCGACGACGCCGATCAGGATCAACTTGTTGCGCATGGCATCCTCCTTTATGCACGGGGCCCGGCGCCGGAACGCACCGAACCGTCACCATGAAGACGTGTCGGCGCGCCCATTCGTCACGCCGACGGGGATATCGACTCGGTCGGCACGAAGGAACGGCCGATCAAGACCAGTCGGAGAGGCCGCCCGTGTCGCGCGGGCGATGCGCCCCGATCACCCCGTTCCCGATACGACGAACGCCCCGGCGGAGAGCCGGGGCGTTCGCGGGGGTATCTCGGGTCAGGGGCGACCCATGCCGAAGTAGGACCACCCGGCGGCGCGCCACGCGACGGGGTCGAGGCAGTTGCGACCGTCGACGATCACGCGCCCCCGCGCGAGCGACGCGGCGTGCTCGGGCGAGAGTTCGCGCCGGTACTCGTCCCACTCCGTCACGACGATGACGGCGTCGGCGTCGCGCAGCGTCTCGTCGAGATCGGCTTCGTAGGTGAGCTGGGGGTGGATGCGACGGGCGTTCTCGATCGCGGCCGGGTCGGTGAGGGTGACGTGAGCGCCGAGGCCGTGCAGACGCACGGCGACGTCGAGCGCGGGGGAGTCGCGGATGTCGTCGCTGTGCGGCTTGAAGGCCGCACCCAGGACGGCGACCTTCTTCTCGAACACGCTGCCCCCGAGCGCATCGGTGGTGAGCTCGACGGCGCGATCGCGGCGGCGGAGGTTGATCGCGTCGATCTCGCGGAGGAAGGCGACCGACTCGCCGCGCCCCAGTTCCTCGGCGCGTGCGGAGAAGGCGCGGATGTCCTTCGGGAGGCATCCGCCGCCGAAGCCGATGCCGGCGCCGAGGAAGCGACGGCCGATGCGCGCGTCGTGCCCGATGGCGTCGGCGAGGGTGGTCACGTCGGCCCCGGTGACCTCGGCGATCTCGGCGATGGCGTTGATGAAGCTGATCTTGGTCGCCAGGAACGCGTTCGCGGAGACCTTGACGAGTTCGGCGGTGGCGTAGTCGGTGACGATGAAGGGCGTGCCCTTCGCGATCGACGGGTGGTACACCTCGCGGAGAACGTCCGCCGTGCGCTCGCCGTCGGCGGTGGGCGCACCGTCCTCGGAGGGGACTCCGGCGACGAGCCGATCGGGGTCGATGGTGTCCTGGACGGCCCACCCCTCGCGCAGGAACTCAGGGTTCCAGACGAGGACGGCGCCGCGGTCCGCGACGCGCGGGGCCAGGCGGGCCGCCGTGCCCACGGGGACCGTGGACTTGCCCGCGACGATGTCGCCTTCGCTGAGGTAGGGGAGGAGGCCGTCGACGGCCGCATCGACGTAGGTGAGGTCGGCGGCGTGGCCGCCCGCCTGCTGCGGCGTGCCGACGCCGATGAAGTGCACCTTGGCGCCCTGCGCCGCCGACATGTCGGTCGTGAAGGACAGGCGCCCCGAGGCGATGCCCTCCGAGAGGATCTCCTGCAGGCCGGGCTCGAAGAACGGCGCCTCACCCTTGGAGAGCGCGGCGATCTTGCGCTCGTCGACGTCGATACCGACGACCTCGTGTCCGATCGACGCCATCGCCGCCGCGTGCACGGCTCCCAGGTACCCGCAACCCACCACAGACAAACGCACGATCAGAGCCTTTCAGATTCACGTCGACGCGACACGGTGACACCACCGGTTCGCGGACCCGCGAGGGAGCGCAGGATTCTCACGCGGCCGTCTCGCCCGGCGCCAGGGCGGCGCGGGCGGTCCTACCGAGGATGACGAAGTCGCCGAGCAGCGTCCAGTTCTCGACGTAGGAGAGGTCGAGACGGACCGATTCCTCCCACGACAGCGAGGACCGACCGCTGACCTGCCAGAGTCCGGTGATACCCGGTTTGGCGAGGAAGCGGCGGTGGACGTGGTCGGCGTAGACCGCCACCTCGGAGGGCAGCGGGGGACGGGGACCGACGAGCGACATCGAGCCGCCGATCACGTTGAACAGCTGGGGGAGCTCGTCGAGGCTGAACTTGCGCATGACGCGTCCGATCGGCGTCACGCGCGGGTCGTTCTTCATCTTGAAGAGCACCTCGTTGCCGGAGTCGCGCTCCTGCGCGGCGAGCTGCTCGAGGAGGTCCTCCGCGTTGACGACCATCGAGCGGAACTTGATCATCGTGAATTCACGGCCGCGGAACCCGACGCGGGTCTGACGGAAGAAGACCGGTCCGTCGCTGGACAGGCGCACGGCGATCATGAGGAAGACGAGCAGCGGGCTCAGCAGGATCACGCCCACGGACGCCGCGAACAGGTCGACGCTGCGCTTGAGGAAGCTCTGGCCGCGCGAGAACTTCGGCGTCTCGACGTGGATGAGGGGGAGGCCGGCAACCGGGCGGGTGTGCAGGCGCGGACCGGCGATGTCGATGATGCTCGGCGCGAGCACGAGGTGCTGCCGACCGGCTTCGAGGCTCCAGGAGATCTGCTTGACCTTGTCGGCCGGCAGGTCGTCGGCGCTGGTGATCGCGACCGTGTCGGCACCCGTGACCTGCAGCGCTCGGGTGACGTCGCCCACGTGACCCATCACCGGAATGACGGTGCCCGGGATGACGTCGGCGATCTTGCCGTTGGGGACGCAGGCGCCGACCACCCGGTATCCGGCGCTCGGCGTCCGCGCGAATTCGCGGGCGAGCTGCGTGACCGAGGGGAGGGACCCCACGAGGAGGACGTTCGCCGAGTAGAGCCCGCGCGAGCGCTGCGCGATCAGCCACTGACGCCACATCCATCGCGTGAAGATGAGGACCAGGATGCCGAGGGGCAGGCTGATGAGCAGATACCCGCGAGCCACGTCGATCTGCGTGAGGAAGGCGATGATGGCGACCGTGCCGAAGAGGCGGAAGCTCGCGTCGGCGATGCGCACGTACTCCGCCGAGCCGGTCCCGATCACGCGGTCGCTGCGCGAGTCGACGAACGAGAGCGCCCACATCCAGGTGACGATGAGGATCGCCGAGAAGACCCAGTACGACAGGTCGCTGATCCGGCTGTCGCGTCCCGCGGCGACCTGGACGTTGCCGAGGCCGAACCAGAGCAGCTGCGTCCCGTAGACCACCCAGATCAGGGAGAACAGGTCGGTGAGGGCCAGATTGCGCCGATAGCGACGCCGCCACGGGTCGCGACGGTACATCGGCGCGGATGCCGCGGTCTCTCTCGGACCCGGGTCATCGAGGGCGTCCGCATCGGAGGATGCGGCGCTTACCTGCAGGTCAGACGTCACGGTGTGCAGCTCCTCCCCCCGCCGGCGAGCATCTCGGCTTACCCCGTGAACGATAACAGGCCAATGTCACCCGATAAGTCACCCTGCGTCTCTTGTCACGAGGCTGAAACACCTTGGTCGTCATCCGATAACTCACCCATCGGGTGAAGCCCCGGGCGTGTCGTACGACTGCGTCTCGACGAGCCGGAGGGAGTCCTGCTCGCGCGGTGGCCCCGGTGCCCCTCGTCGCCTACACTCGGGCAGCGGATCGGCTGACGAGGCCGTCGCGAGATCACGCCCGCGCCGCGGGACGGATGCCCACCCGCCGCCCGGAGGAATACGATGAGCCGCGTCCCGCCGCCCCTCACCGGCGTGCGGCGCGAAGGATCGGCCGGTCTCATCGCGGCGATCGCCATCGCTGCGGTGCTCTTCGTCGCCGTGGCGGCGATCTTCGCCTTCGCTCTGCTGCGGCCCGTCGGGGATCCCGCCGCGATCGATCCGGTCGCGGCGCCGTCACCGTCCTCCTCGACCGCGACGGATGAGCCGACCCCGACACCGACGCCCACATCGACGCCGACCCCGTCCGCCACCCCGACGACGCCGAGTCCCCCCGTCTCGCCTGCCGCGCAGGTGTGCGAGGGGGCTCCGACGCTGCTCACCATCTGGGCGCACCCCGACGACGACATCATCTTCGCCAACCCGACCATCTCCGACGCGATCGCCGCGGGGGAGTGCGTGCGGACCGTCTTCGTCACGGCGGGCGACGCGGGCAAGGGCATGGAGTACGTGCAGGCGCGAGAGCTCGGCATCCTGCGCGCCTACAATGCGATGCGCGGGCGGGAGGGGCTTTGGCACGCCGACGAGATCACCCTCGACACGGGCCTGCACATCCGCCGGCTCAGCCCCGACGGTGACGACCGCATCTCGGTGACCTACGTGCGCCTGCCCGACGGCAACATCACGGACGGCGGATTCGCCGCGACCGGCTTCGCGACCCTGAGCAAGCTCTTCGACGGCTCGCTCGCCTCGCTCGCGCCGGTGGACGGTGGACCCGCGGTCGACCGCGACCACCTCGTCGCGTCGCTGCGCGAACTGGCCGACGCGGTGCGGCCGACGCGCACCCTCACGCACATCCCCCGCGGAAGCGCGTTCGCGCCCGGGGATCATCCCGACCACTCGGTCGTGGGCTCCCTGGTGCGGGAAGCCCTGTCGTCCGATGCGGCGGTGGGTCCCGGCATCCGGTACTTCGTGGGGTACCCCTCGGAGAATCTGCCCCGCAACCTGGACGGCGCGGTGCTGGATGCCAAGGTGGACACGTACCGGATCTACACGCAGCAGGACAGCGTCATCCGCTGCGCCGATCGCGGCAGCTGCCTCAAGACGCGCAAGTTCGGCGAATGGCTGCAGCGGTCGTATCCGAAGACCGAGGCCGAGCTGCAGCTCGGGTGATCAGTCGTCCGTGGCAAGGGCGTCCTCGACGGCCGCACGCGCCTCGCGCTCGGCGATGATATCGACGAAATCCTTCACGGGTGCATCCGCGTACTTGTCGACCGCCGCGACGGCCTCGTCGTGGACGACCTCGTGCGGAGCCTCGGGGAAGCGGTCCTGCACCCGCTCCTCGACACCCGCGATCGTCTCGGCCTTGTCGAAGCCGTCCTGGCGCTGCGTCATGTCGGATCCTCAGTGCTCGTAGGTGCCGTGCAGGATGGCACGACCGGTCGTCTTGAACGCCAGGTTGAACGAGACCACGGCGGGGCTCGCATCGCGGTCGACGCCGAGTGATTCCTCGCCCACCGCGTGGACGACGAAGAAGTAGCGGTGGGGCTGATCGCCCTGCGGGGGAGCGGCGCCCATGAAGCCGGCCTCGCCGCCGTCGTTGCGCACGTGGAACGCCGCGCCGGGCAGGTCGCCGGAGGCGGCGCCGGTGGCGAGCTCGTGCACGTCGGCGGGGATGTCGACGAGGACCCAGTGCCAGAAACCGCTCGGTGTCGGAGCGTCCGGATCGAAGCAGGTCACGACGAACGACTTCGTGCCCTCGGGCGCCCCGGACCACCGCAGGTGGGGGGAGGTGTTGCCCTTCTCGGCGACCTGGTCGTCCTTCAGGGGCTGCCCGTCGGTGACGTCGTCGCTGACGACGTCGAACGAGGCTGTGGCGGGAAGCAGCGGGTACGGATCGGGCGTCTGGGGGCGGGTGAGATCGACCATGCTCGGCACGATAGGACGCGGCGATGACGACTCGGCGGGGCTTGCGTGCGGGACCGGGGGAGGTTAGCGCTCAGGGGCCAGAGCGAGGAGGGAACGGGCGGCGTCGTGGCATCCGTCCGGGGTGGGCAGGCCGTAGTCGACCTCGATNACCTCGCGCAGGTCCGCGGCGAGNTCGTCCACGCTCGGCGCGACCTCGAGGGCCNCGAGGATCGGGAGGATCAGGTCGTCGTACTCGTCGTCNGGCCACCCNGGACCGATGAGGTGGACGCCGATCGGGTCCCAGTCGTTGAGGACGGCGCGCACCCGGAGGGCGATGGGCGACAGAGACCGCGGCGGTGAGGACGTCTGCATGACGGAGAGTGTCGCGAGCGTCCTTAGGTGCCGGCTGAGCATCGGCCATGGACCAGGTGGGCTCACCGACGCCGGGCCTTCACCCGCGGGATGATCGTGAGGTCGAACGGCTCGCTATGTCCCTGACGTCGCGCCGACGCGGGGTTTCGCGTGCGGTGAGCGACGCGCTTCGCGGTACCGTCGACATACGCCTGAGGGCGAGGGGGAACCCGAACATCCGTCGCCGGGGGGCGCAGCACAGGACGGAGTCGCCGTGAGTGACATCGACGAGCCATCGGGCCACGGACCCGCGCAGGGCAACGGGTCGGGCGGCGCCGCGAACGGCGGGGCGGACAGTCGCCGGCCGAAGGTGTCGCGTCGCGCCCTGCTCCTCGGCGGCCTGGCCGTGGGTGGCCTGGCCGCGATCGGCGGCGGTGCCCTCGTCTACCGCGACCTGCGACGCGCCGACGGTCCGGACGGGACGTGGGTGAAGCTGAGCCCGATCGTGCCCCTGCCCCGCGACGCCCCGCGCGACGCGTCACCCGCCTTCGAGGAGCCCGGAGCGGACACCACCGTCGCGGTGTGGGCGCACGCCGACGACGACATCATCTTCGCCAACCCCCATCTCGGCGAGCTGATCTCGTCGGGTGCCACGCTGCGCACGATCTTCGTCACCGCCGGAGACGCGGGTCGCGGACTCGGCTACGCGGAGCAGCGCGAGGCGGGGATCCGTGCCGCCTACGACGAGATGCGCGGCAGCACGGCGCCGTGGGACACGCGGCAGATCACGCTGCTCAGCGGGGCGCGCGTGACGCGCTTCGTCCCGTCCGACGATCCTCGGCTGTCGATCACGACGCTCCGCCTGCCGGACGGAAACCTCAGTGCGAAGGGGTTCCCCAGCACCGGGGATGCCGGGCTCACGCAGCTCATCAACGGCATCGTGCCCGCGCTGGCGCCGATCGACGACGGTCCGACCCTGGATGCGAGTCGACTCTCGGACACGATCGCGGAGCTGATCCACGCCGGTCGGCCCGATCGCATCACCACGAACATCCCGCACGAGAGCGCGTTCGCCCGCGGCGACCACCCCGATCACTCGTGCGTCGGTTCACTCGTGCGCGCCGTCGCGCCGACGGTGGGGGTGGATGCCGCGGCGGTGACCTACTACATTGGCTACCCGTCCAAGCGGCAGCCGGTGAACGTGATCGGCGCCCCGCTGGACGCGAAGGTGGGCGTGTACCAGGTCTACGCCGCGAAGGACCCGGTCGTCACGTGCGGGGACGCGGCCGCGTGCCTCGCCCAGCCCGGTTTCGGTCAGTGGCTCCGTCGCTCGTACGGCAAGACCGAGGACGAGCTGCAGCTGTCATGAGACACGAACGCCGCCCGCGGGAAGCGGGCGGCGTTCGCTCTGCCGGAGGCGGACCCAGGACGGGGCGCGGAGCGGTGTCAGTCCTCGGAGACGGTGACCGTGACCTCGATGTTGCCGCGCGTGGCGTTCGAGTACGGGCACACCTGGTGCGCCTGGTCGGCGAGCTCCTGCGCGAGCTCGTGCTCGACGCCGGGGAGGACCACTTCGAGCAGCACGGCGAGCTGGTAGCCGCCCTGCCCGTTCGGGCCGATCTGCACGCGGCCGCCCACGGAGGAGTCCTCGAGCGTGATCTTGCGGCCGCGCGCGACGGCGTGCAGTGCGCTGTGGAAGCAGGCCGCGTAGCCCGCGGCGAACAGCTGCTCGGGGTTGGTGCCCGCGCCGGATCCGCCCATCTCCTTCGGCGGGGCGACCTCGAGGTCGATGTAGTCGCCGGCGGTCACGTGACCGGTGCGGCCGTGGCCGGTGGAGACGGCTTCTGCGGTGTAGAGAACGTCCATTGGGGGTTCCTTTCTGGGGACGACGAGGGGGGAGTCGGATCAGGTCCGGGGTCGAGGGGCGCCCGCGGCCTCGAGGATCGCGTCGGGGTGGTCGCGCAGGTCTTTCATCGCCTCGGTGAGCTGGTGCAGGGCGTCGATGAGCTCGCGCGCACTGTCGGCGTCGGTGAGGCCCGCCCCCGCGGCGATGCACCGGGGGACGTGGGAGAGCTCCTCTCTCAGCTCCGCGCCGCGTTCGGTGAGGGCGACCGACACCACGCGTTCGTCGTCGGCCCGGCGGGTGCGGGTGAGATACCCCGACGCCTCCATGCGGGCCAGCATCGGGGAGAGGGTTCCCGAGTCGAGCTGCAGCGCGTCGCCGAGGCTCTTGACGGTCTGCTCGCCGTCGTTCCAGAGCGTCACCAGCGCGATGTACTGCGGGTAGGTGAGGCCCCAGGGCTCGAGGAGCACGCGGTACGCCTGCGTGGTCGTGCGATTGGCGGCGTAGAGCGCGAAGCACACGAGGGAGTCGACGGCGGGCATGCGACAACAATTGCACACAATTCAATTGTGCACAACCGAGTAAGTCCGCCGTCCTTCCGGCTGCCGTGTCAACCCCTGCCGTCGGGATCCCGCACGGGTGACGATGGGCGCATGATCCGCCGTAGCGACGCGAGCTTCACGGCGCCGTCGGGTTTCCTCCCCGACGGCGACCGCGACCTGCTCGCCATCAACGGGCATCACTTCGAGCTGGGCGACTCCGCCGCCCCGCTCGGAGGCGACCTCGCCTGAGTCCGCCGCGCCGGGAGCACCGCTCCGGCGCAGCACGCGCGCGCCCACCCGACGCACGGCCAGCCGTGGAACGCGCGTCAGTCCCGCGGTGAGCGATCCCGCGGTGCGTCTTCGTCGTCATCGACCGGATGCCGGGTCACCAGCAACTCCGCGACCCGTCGTCGGTCCACCGCGCTGACCTGCAGCGTCGCACCGTCGACCTCCACGGTGTCGCCGACCCGCGCGAGGCGGCCGAGCCGCTCGACGACGAAACCGGCGACGGTGTCGGAGGCGCCCCGGGGCAGGGTCACGCCGGTCGCCTCTTCGAAGTCCTGCAGGTTCAAGCGGCCCTCCACGGAGCCGTGCTCGCCCTCGGCCAGGGGCTGCTCGGCCGCGTCGTCGTACTCGTCGAAGATCTCGCCGACCACCTCTTCGACGAGGTCTTCAAGCGTCACGATGCCGTCGGTGCCGCCGTACTCGTCGACCACGACGGCGATGTGGCTTCCTTCCGCGCGCATGGCCGTGAGGGTGGGCAGCACGCGCGCCGTCGACGGGATGTAGCGGATCTCGCGCACGACGGCCGTGAGCGGGCGCGAGGTGTCCTCGTAGAGGTCGCGCACGTGGACGAACCCGATGACGTCGTCGACCGTGCGCTCGGCGACCGGGTAGCGCGAGTACGGCAGGTCGCGCACGCGCTGCACGGCGTCGGCGATGGAGCCGGCGGCATCCAGGGTCACGACCTCCGGCCGCGGGCGCATGACCTCGCTGACGTGGCGGTCGCGCAGCGAGAGGACGTCGTCGAGGATGCGGCGCTCGTCGGCGGGCAGCCCCTCGTGGCTGGAGACGATGTCGCGCAGTTCCTCCTCGGTGAGTTCCTCACCGGTCTTGTCGGGGTCGCCGCCCAGCAGGCGCACCAGCACGTTGGTGGAGATCGACAGCAGCCAGATGACGGGCCGCATGAGTTTCGCGAAGCCGTTGAGCACGGGAGCGACCCCGTAGGCGAACGCCGCGTTGCGCTGGATCGCGAGCCGCTTGGGCACGAGCTCGCCGAGGACGAGCGACAGGTAGGCGATCACCAGGGTCAGGGCGATCGTCGACACGGTCGCCGCGATCGGTTCGTCGAGTCCCCACGCGACGAACAGGGGGGTCACCGACGGGGCGATCGACGACGCGCCGTAAGCCGCGGACGCGAACCCCGCCACGGTGACGCCGATCTGGACGGCGGACAGGAACGTGTTGGGGTTGCGAGCGAGATCGGCGACCTTCTGACCGCGACGGCCCCGCGCGGCGAGGGCGTTGACCTGGCTCTCCCGGAGCGTGACGAGGGCCATCTCGGTGGCGGCGAAGACGCCCCCGATCAGCACGAAGACCACGACGAGCACGATGTTGAGGGCGAGGTCGTTCATCGTCGCACCGCCCCCACCGGCTCCGGGCCCGCGCCCGGGCTGACCCGGGCACGCGGACTGTGGGCGTCGGCGTCGAGAGCGTGGCGCATGCGCCGAGTGTAGTGAGCGCCGCGCGTCCGGATGCCGGGGAGCGCGGGGCTTGCGCCGCCCGTGCGCTTCTGCTGCGTCAGCGCACGCTGCCGTCGGTCCCGGACACGCGGACCGTGGTGCCACCGACCAGGTCGATCTTCCAGATCGGGGTCCCGTCCTCGCTCTCGAGGGTCGCTTCCTCGATGCGCGCGTCACCGGAGGCCCGGGAGGCGGCGATGCGGACGGCGTCGGCGAGCGTCGTCGTGGTGGCCTGGAGGGCGGCGGCGTCGTCGGCGTCGAGACCGTCGGCGTCGTCGGAGGACTGCGCCTGGGACCCGTCGGCGCTGACGACGACCTCGACCTCCTGATCGCCGACGGCGACGTGGATCTGCCACCGGCCGTCGTCGGTGTCGAGTTGGAACGCCCGCCCTCCCGCATCGGCTTCGGCGGTGGTGACGGCCCGCACGGCATCGCGGTCCGTGGCGGTCAGATCGCCTCCGCCGGGGACGGAGGGCGCGCACGCCCCGAGGGCGAGGGGCGCGGCGACGAGGAGGGCGACGCTCAGGGGGCGGATCGAGGCCATGCCGTGAGGCTAACGACGCACACCCCGCTCCCCGCAGAGCTTGCGTCGCCGCGGCTGCTGTGCGTCCCGGCCCGTCCTGATGGCGAGCCTTACCAAGCTGCGAGCACATCGTCAATGCCGGGGTCGCGTTCAGGCACGGCGCGAACCATCGCCTGCATGAGCGAGATCACCGCACACCATGGACTTCTGACCGACATCGACCTGCACGTCGACGACACCGGCGGCTCGGGCCGACCCGTCGTGCTGATCCACGGATGGCCCCTGTCGGGCGAGTCGTGGGCGCACCAGGTTCCGGCCCTCGAGGCCGCCGGTCACCGGGTCGTCACCTACGATCGCCGGGGCTTCGGTCGCAGCGACAAGCCGCGCACCGGGTACGACTACGACACCTTCGCCGACGACCTGCAGGCGGTCCTCGAGGCGCTCGAACTGCGGGACGTCACCCTCGTCGGCTTCTCGATGGGCGGGGGAGAGGTCGCCCGCTACCTCACGCGTCACGGCGCCGACCGCGTGCACAGCGTCGTCTTCGCCGCGGCCGTCCCGCCGTACCTCGCGAAGACGGAGGACAATCCCGAGGGCCCCCTCGATGACGAGACCGCCGACGGCATGAAGAGCGGCCTGAAGGACGACGAGAAGTCCTTCTACCACCAGTTCACGACCGACTTCTTCTCGGTCGACGGCACGCTCACGGTCTCGCCCGAGGAGCAGGCCGAGGCGGAACGCCTGGCGAACCAGGCCGACCACCACGCCGCGCTGAAGTCGATGGAAGCGTTCGCGACCACCGACTTCCGCGGCGATCTGCCCCACGTCACCGTGCCCACCCTCGTCATCCACGGCGACAGCGACGCGACGGTGCCGTTCGAAGGATCCGGCAAGCGCACGCACGAGGCGATCGCCGGCAGCGAGCTGCACGTGGTCGCCGGTGCGCCCCACGGCGTCAACGTGAGCCACGCCGAGGAGTTCAACCGCGTCCTCATCGACTTCCTGAAGCGCTGATCCTTCCCGGGGCTCCGGCCGTTCCGGAGCTCGGGATCAACCGGTGCACCCCACTCTCGCCCGCATCCGCGGGGGATGCGCCGGTCCTCCGATGCCCCGTCGTCCGATGACGACGGGGCATCGGCGTGCGGGCGCCCCGGTGTCGACCATGCGGTGACCGGGCGGTGCCGCGCGGGCGACCGGGCGGGTGAACCGCGGCGCGGCGGGCATCCCACCCTCCGGCGCGGCTCCCGGACGATCGGGGCATCGCCCTACGGTGGCGGCCATGACCGATGCCTCCGACGCGCCGACCCGATCCGCGCGCCGCCGACGGCCGCGCGCCCCGCGTCCCTGGCGGACGGGCGAGTCGACGACCCGCC
>Ga0065721_10052453_pt1 | contig 11863 bp, 11 predicted proteins | sample Mesricmetagenome_FD_59108 | JGI IMG/M metagenome (GOLD analysis project Ga0065721, IMG submission 59108) | Mesophilic microbial community from rice straw/compost enrichment Sample: eDNA_1 v2 (version 2) | ecosystem: Engineered > Solid waste > Grass > Composting > Bioreactor | place: USA: Davis... | reverse complement strand
ATTCGTAGTGTTCTTCGTGACTTGGATTTTTACTTCAATCCCAACTCAAACTTTATTGGAATCGCAAACCGCACCCGCACCGGTTGACCTCCTTGCTTCCCCGGTATCCACGTCGGAAGCATCTTCACAATTCGTACAACTTCCTGATCGCACTCGGGTGAGAGTCCTCTCACAACTTTGATATCGGACATAGATCCATCTGGCTCTACGATGAGGGATGCGTATACGGTACCCTCAATCCCTTGTTGGCGTGCTGACTCCGGGTACCGGAGATTCCCGCGTACAAATTCGAGCAGTGCTTCGTAACCGCCTGGCACTTGCGGTTGTTCTTCGACCACAGTAAAGACTTTGTCTTGTTGGCCTACGGTTTCCGAAATGCGGGTTGCTTCCTGATTAAACTCTACAATCGCGAAAGTCTGTTCATCTTTCTTTTGCGACTTTTGATTAGATTCCTGAAGCACAACTTGATCCGCTTTTCCGATCACGCTTTCTCCCACGGGTCTACCATTGACCGTCTTGAATATCTCGATCGACGATGGGAGGCCGAATTGCTTTTGCAAGTCGTCAAGCTGACGTGACGCTCTCTCGTTCAGTTCCAGCAAGACGTACTTCTTTCCTGGGTTTGCCGTCTGAACTTCATCAAAACGGGCCATAACAAATTGAGGTGCATCCAGAACGTGCGATGAGTTGCGGGCAATGTTCCGCATATCTTCGGTGACCTGATCCTGACAGGCAACGAAGAGGAAGACGGCTGGTAGCGATATTGCTGCAGCGGCGAATTTCCATCGCGTTATGCTGCGTTTTAATGTTCGTATCATTTCGATTCGTTTTACGGTTAAAGAATTGTTGAAGTAATTGGCCAGTCTCAAGTCGGCCGACTGTAATGCAACCTTGGCCAGCAGGCTGCAATACTTATTCACATCCGAAATCTTAACGGCGCGCGCATCCGCTTCGAACTCGTGAAGTTGAATAAAGATCTTTTTATAGGTGTTAATGAAAGGGTTAAACCAAAACACGATTTTCAAGAAGTTGACGAGAAGAATATCCAAGGAATGCCATTGACTTGCGTGAGCACTTTCATGCCTGATGATCTGGTCAATTTCTTCGGATGTAAGATCCTTCCGGTCGATCATGATAAAGTTGAAGAAAGAGAACGTCGGCATCCTTTCATCCGATTCGGCTATTCTGAGTTTACCTATCTTGTGTGTTCTGGACCTTTGAATTACGCGGATGAGCAGATATAGTTGACGCAGTGCAATAAAAAGCGAGACTCCAAGTCCGGTCAGATAGAAGATCGTGATAAATCTCCATGCACCCCATGAACTGCCACCGGATGTATCACCTGCACTGACGGACAATTCGGGGAGCCAATAACCAGGCATTACTTCACCAATGGAGAGCCCGGTAGCATCCGAAGTGAGTGAGATCTTAACCAGCGGAAATATTAACGCTCCCACAATTGATAACAGTAGAAATCCGCGCATCACCGTGAATTGAGTTTCCTTTCTCAAACAGAGTGTGTAGAATGCTAACATTATGAGTAGGACGAGGTTAGCCTCCAGTAGATAGTTGACTACGTCAATCATAAACAATGATTTATTATAAGACAGCCTGTTTACTTATCCTTACCTTCACTATCTCTAAGCTCCTTCAGCAACTTCTCTATATCGGTAGTTTTCAACTTGTTCTCTTTTGCAAAGAATGAGACCAGGTTCCGGAACGAACCATTAAAATATCCTCGAATGATGTTGTTGAGATAGAACTTGGTGTATCGCTCCTTGGTAACGATCGGAAAGTACTCGTGTGTTTTCCCATAGGCCTTATGATCGACGAAGCCCTTGTTTTCAAGAATCCTGACAATCGTCGACACCGTGTTATACGCCGGTTTCGGGTCGGGCATCCGTTCGATGATGTCCTTTACAAAAGCCTTTTCCAGTTGCCACAATATCTGCATGACCTCTTCCTCAGCGCGAGTGAGTTCCTTAAGCTGTTTCATTGCTACTATGTATTTAGGTATAAAACTAAAAAATTAGTTATACAATGCAAATTGTTTAGTGATTATTTGAGATAATGGTTATTAAAAGTCAAATGATACTGCCGGCAGCTGAGCAGGGAGATGACCTATATTGTCTGAGAGAAGAATCGTTGTGTTCTTTGTGCGCCCCGCTGCTTTCTTTGAGACTTGGGTTTCATCGTGCCGTTTTATAAAGACGTTGTAAAACAATACGCAATAATATTCGCTCCCATCCTTAACGCCTCCTGCCTCTTCTCCTCAGGATCATTATGGACACGCCGATCTTCCCAGCCATTCCCGAGATCGCATTCATATGAATAGAATACCACGAGTCTTCCTTCATAGATCAGTCCCAGACCTTGGGCCGGTTTACCGTCATGCTCGTGAATCTTGGGAAGTCCTTTTGGAAAGCTGAATTTTTGATGGTAGATGGGATGGTCAAAAGGTACCTGGATGAGTTCGAGTTCCGGGAAGACCTTCTTGAGTTCGATGCGAACGAACTTGTCAAGTCCATAGTTGTCGTCAATGTGAAGGAATCCACCCCCGATAAGATATTTCCGAAGGTTGGCTGCCTCTGATTCCGAAAACACAACGTTGCCGTGTCCGGTCATGTAGACATAGGGATACAAAAAAATGTCGGAGCTTCCCGCCTCGACAATATCTTCTTCGGGATAGATGTTCATCCCTAATTCCTGGTTGCAGAACTTGATAAGATTGGGCAGGGCGGTCTTGTTGGCGTACCAGTCGCCGCCCCCATTATACTTAAGCTTTGCGATTCGGATTTGGGTCTGCGCCTGGCACTCAAAAACTACCATGAGACCGATCAAGACGACCAGATGTCGGAAGTACCAGCTTACCATACGGGGTTTAGACGAAATATATCTGGAAAAAGATTGAAGAGGTCCGTTAAACCCTGACCTGGAAAAGCCATCTAAACCGACATAACCAAACAAACTACTCATAGTATGGGACTCAAATCAAAGTTATCAAAAGTTTCGACAGTCTGGCTGTTTCCGGCCCTACTGATCGTCAGTTCCTGTAGTGACGACGGCCTGAAACTGGGCGACCTAACATTAACAGATACCAGCGAATTAAAGGATGAAGCCATGGCCGACGCGTATTTCCAGGACCTCGAAGATATGACCGGCATCGCGATCGAGGCGCCTACCGATGACGAACTCGGCATCGGCAGAGCAAAATCAACGATCGTTGTTGAAGATCACCGTTTTAATTGTGATGGAATTGTAATCACGATTGAACCTGGCGAAACTTCCACGAAGGAAAATCCGAAGGGAGTCCTTACGATCGACTTCGGAACCGAGGGATGCGAGGATCTGAAGGGGAACGTTCGAACAGGTAAGCTGATCTTCACCTACAGCGGTAAAAGATTTATGCCGGGGTCAAGTGTGGTCGCAACGACGGATAACTACCAGATCAATGACGTTCTTCTGGAAGGCACTCGTACTGTGACCAACATTACGGGTAGCACTGCCGAGTCACCGCGATTTACATCGGTACTTGAGAATGGAAAGGCTACGTTTCCGAACCGGGTAGTGACACGCGAATCCGAAATCACCTGGAAATGGAACCGCGCAGCCAATTCCCTGAACGATGAACTTGTTGTTGAAGCCGGAAGTTGGGCCTCGGGAACCACGCACTCTGGTCGTGAATACGAAGTGGACGTTCTCGACGAGTTGGTCTACAAACGCCAATGCGGGATTGCCGTCTCCGGTATCAAAGAATACACCTTCGGAAACGATCGAAGAATCACCATCGACTACGGTGATGGAGAATGCGATAAGACGTTCACTGTCACAGTGGGAGGAATTTCGAGAGAGATTGTACTCTAGTCCAATCACGGCAACTACTCAATCGAACCAACGCTGCAATCTCTGAACTTGACGAGTTGTATGATGTGGCAGCAGTGGTGCGGGTCAATCTGGGGCAAAACTATGTTTGATCCCTTCGGGATCTTCTGTTGGTGATGATGCCTGTAGCCAACGTATGCGTTTTCAAGTACCTTGATTGGCAAAGTTGGTTCGATTGCGCAGTTGTCACGATTGACTCGTACCATTTGCCTATATTTGTCCTCATCAACCCGAGTAACATGAAGCAATACCTCGATCTGATGAAGGACGTTCTCGACAACGGTGCGCAGAAAACGGATCGTACCGGCACTGGTACCTTGTCGGTATTCGGCAGGCAGTTGAGATTTGACCTTTCGGAAGGCTTTCCCCTCGTCACAACAAAAAAACTCCACTTGCGATCCATCATTTACGAGTTGTTATGGTTCCTGAAGGGTGATACCAACATACAGTACTTGAAGGAAAATGGTGTGACGATCTGGGACGAGTGGGCTGATGAAAATGGCGAACTTGGTCCTGTCTATGGGCATCAGTGGCGGAGTTGGCCGGCCCCTGACGGCAGGCGCATTGATCAGATCGCCGGAGTTATCGATCAAATCAGAAATAAGCCCGATTCAAGGCGGCACATTGTCACTGCCTGGAATCCAGCTGAAGTTGACAAGATGGCGCTACCTCCGTGCCATGCTTTGTTTCAGTTCTATGTGGCGGATGGGAGATTGTCGTGTCAGCTCTATCAAAGAAGCGCGGACTATTTCCTGGGCGTTCCTTTTAACATTGCTTCGTATGCGTTGTTGACGCACATGTTCGCGCAGCAATGTGACCTCTTACCCGGCGACTTCGTATGGACAGGAGGGGATGTTCATTTGTATAGCAATCACGTTGAGCAGGCCAACCTCCAACTTTCGAGGACGCCTTATGCATTGCCAAAACTCAATATCAAACGCCGACCTCCTTCAATCTTTGACTATGAATTCGAAGATTTTGAGATCGTAGACTATCAGGCACATCCAACGATCAAGGCACCGATAGCCGTCTGATTCTTTCGTTTTGACGTGTAATATACTGTCTGTCAGTGGTTAACAGGTCAAGCCGACGAAAACGCTCCTTTTTGATTGGGTCCGCCCTTCGGGGCAGACTGACCTAATTGTTCAACCGATTCGTGTAACTTTGACATCTTTTTGTCGACAGATTGCGTATTGAACTGAAATGGCTGAGAAAAGCAGTGTCTTTGATATGATCGGGCCGGTAATGATCGGGCCTTCGAGTTCTCACACTGCCGGGGTTGTGCGCATCGGTCGTGTGGCACGCCGACTTATTGGGGGCAAGCCTGACCGAGCTGAGATTATCTTCTATAATTCCTTCGCAAGAACGTACGAAGGACACGGCAGCGACCGCGCCATTATCGCGGGACTACTCGATTTTAAGACTGACGACAAGCGTATTAAGGATTCCCTTGACATCGCACCAACGGAGGGGCTGAACTACACTTTTCGGTCAGTGGGGAACGCCTCAACTTTTCATCCGAATACAATTCGGCTGAATCTTGTGAGGGACGAAAAACAAGTCGAGGTACTCGGCGAAAGCAAGGGGGGCGGGCTTATCAACATAGCCGAAGTCAACGGATTCAAGGCCGATTTCAGTGCGAGTCTTCATACACTGATTATAACCGCTAAGGATGTTAAAGGCAGTATCGCTTTTATTTCCGACGTACTTGCTCATGATGATTGTAATATCGCTACGATGTCTGTGTCGCGGAAAGGCAAGAACGATCTTGCATGCCTTGTAATCGAAATGGATTCCGGATTGAGACCGCTGACGCTTGATTACTTGCGCAGCCTCAATTGGATCCAGGAAGTTATTTATATACCCGATATTGATCGCTGAGATGAAATTGAAAACCCTTCTATTTGTTATTCTTCTGTCGTGCTCATCCTTAGCATGGGCTCAACAATCCGACAGCACGGCGACGAAATCAGTATGGACACTCAGGGAGTGCGTCGACTATGCGCTCGCCCACAATCTCCAGGTAAAGCGAAGCGAACTCTCGCTCGAGTTAAGCAGCATAGACAAAAGGCAAGCAAAACTGGCTTTGCTGCCCACGGCCAATGCGTTTGCCGGGTATGGATTCAACTGGGGTCGTGGTATTGACCCGACAACGAACCAGTTCGTCTCCTCACAGCGCGTGGGCTATACGCAAGTCGGTGCGAGCAGTGAGATGGACTTGTTCAATGGTTTGCGGTTGCAGAACAATATCAAGCAGTCGAATGCCGAATTCGAAGCTACCGAGGAAGACCTCGCGAAAACGAAGAATGACGTTGCCCTTAACGTTGTCTCGTTGTTTGTCAATGTTGTATTCAACCGGGAACTTCTTCAGAATGCAAAGTTGCAGTTAGCGTCAAGTCAGCAGCAACTCGAGCGTACGAAGCGCCTCGTCGCAGCGGGTTCTCTTCCAAAGTCCGACGAACTTAATATTGCAGCGCAGGTTTCTACGAATGAGGTCAATGTTATCAACCAGGAAAATGCCCTGAACCTTTCGATCCTTCAATTGCAACAGGCATTACAGATCCCGGCAACCGAAAGTTTTCAGGTGGCTATTCCCGAAATCACGGCTGAAGACCTGGTGCTTGAACAAACGCGAGACGAAGTATTTCGAATTGCCATGGGAACGATGCCAGAGATTCGCAGCTCGAAGCTGAGAATAGAAAGCACGGGTTATGGGGTAAAATCAGCGCGTGGAAATCTGTATCCCCGGCTGAGTTTGAGTGGTTCGATCAACAGCAACTACTCAAGCGCGTCAGCCACGCGGTTTGTCCCTGACGGAGGATTCAGTGTCTTTGAGACAGGCTACTTTGTTCAGGGGACGAACGCTCCCGTGTACGGGCTTGAGCCTACTGGTTCATACCGCGAGATCTATGGTTTCAACGATCAGTTAAAAGATAACCTCTACAAGTCAGTTAGCTTGAGACTTTCCATTCCAATATTCAATGGTTTTGCTGCGCGGGCGGGCCTGCAACGCGCTATGATCAGCAATGAACAGGCAAAGATCAACGCGCGCGAGGTTGAAAATACGCTTAGGCAGAACGTTGAGACTTCGTACAACAACGCAATTGCGGCGTCGAAATCATACAATGCATCCCTTCGTCAGGTCGAAGCGAGGGAGGAGGCTTTCCGCATGGTGCAGCAACGCTACAATATTGGAGCCGCTACGTTCGTCGAATACCAGGTGGCGGAAAACGACTTGTTCCAGGCGCGAAGCGATCTGAGCCGCGCCAAGTACGAATTTATTTTCAGAAAGAAAGTAATGGACTTTTATCTGGGTAATCCTCTCGAATTATAATCTCCACTCAATGGCAAAGAAGAATTCAAACAAGGTAATCTACTGGCTCATCGGAGCGTTAGTTGTTATTCTCGCCGTGCTGGCCGGCGCAAGGGCGGCAGGTTGGATAGGCAAGCCAAGGGAAATAGAGGTGGAGATCGCGAAGGTGAAGCGGGCAACGATCATTGAGAAAGTCAGCGCATCAGGTACTGTCCAACCTGTGACCGAGGTAAAGATCGCGCCGGAAGTATCGGGTGAAATTATCGATCTGCTCGTCGAAGAAGGCGACTCCGTTCGCCGTGGGCAACTTCTTGTAAAGATTCGCCCCGACACATGGGAAAGCCAGCTGCAACGGGCACAGGCATCACTGAGCCAGCAACGCGCAAACCTTGCGCAGGCTGAAGCCAACCTTAATGCGTCTCGCGCTGCCTTTATCCGCGCCGAGCAGGAATATAATCGCCAGAAAAAGTTGCGTGATGAAGAGGTAATCTCGATCGCCGATTGGCAACTGGCAGAACAAAACTTTAAGATCGCGCAAACTGATGTGACGGCAGCGGAAAAAGGCGTTGAGGCTGCGCGTTATATCATTCAAAGCACGGAGGCTTCACTACGGGAAGCGCAGGAGAATTTCCGGAAAACATCGGTGGTTGCGCCTATGGATGGCGTTGTTTCGAAATTGATTGTGAAGAAGGGTGAGCGCGTCGTCGGTACGGCAACGATGGCAGGTACTGAAATGCTCAGGATTGCTGACTTGAATGTGATGGAAGTTCGAGTTGATGTCAATGAGAACGACATTGTGCGTGTTTCCGTCGGAGATACGGCCATCATCGACGTCGATGCATATTCGAGTACCGAAAAGAAATTCAAAGGCGTAGTGACACTGATTGCAAACACCGCTAAAGACAAAACTTCAACGGACGCAATTACCGAGTTTGAGGTGCGAATCCTTATCCTCGATTCTTCTTACAAGGATCTGGTGGCTGCAGGGAACAGATTCCCTTTCCGACCCGGTATGACTGCCAGTGCGGAGATCATTACGAATCATAAAGAAAATGTGTTGGCAGTTCCCCTTGCCGCAGTGACTACCCGGAGTCCTGTTCAGATTCAAAATCAGAATCAGGGTGGGCCCCCTAACCGGAACGCGAGCCAAGGCCCCAATCAAGGCAGCCAACCTGCAAAGGGGTCGTCTGCTCCGAAGACAGTACTATTTGTCAACGACAACGGGGTTGCCAAGATGCTTGAAGTCAAGACCGGCATAAGCGACTATGATAACATCGAGATCTTGAGCGAATTGAGCGATAGCACGGAGGTGATAGTAGGGCCGTATCTTGCCGTTTCCAATCGTTTGAAGGAAGGCGACAAAATCCGCGCGTCTGACGCTAACAAAGGCAAGGCAAAAGAAGAAGACAAGCGATAGTTTCGCCGTCTCGTCGGGATATTGAGAGGCTGCTAGCCGATATAGGCAAGCATCGAAACGCAGACATTCGTATCTTGGGTCTGAATTCCTGACCTGAACATGAATATCGGTTTCGAGGCGAAGCGTTTCTTTATGAATAACACCGGACTGGGTAACTACAGCAGGTTCGTTGTTCGTGCTCTTAGTACCACTTTCCCTGATAATCGATACTACCTATACACTCCTTCAAACCCGGTACAACACGACGCTGTTGACATTCTCAATAGCGGCAATGTCAATGTTGTTACGCCCGGCGCTGCCTATAGGTTCTTTAAGGCAACTAGCGTTTGGCGTACAGTTGGAATTGGTAGCGAACCGACGGTGGCGACGCTCCAGGTTTTTCACGGGCTTAGCCAGGAACTTCCATTGAACCTTCCGAGCAAGATAAAGAAGGTCATCACTGTTCACGATCTCATCTTCTACCGATATCCGGAATTCTACAAATCGATTGATGTAGCCATCTACAAGAAGAAACTCAAGTCGGCGGTTGATCGCGCTGACAATATTATCGCGATAAGCGAACAGACAAGTTGTGACCTACAGGAATTTCTGAAGGTGGACCCCTCGAGAATTACAATTATCTACCAGGGGTCACATCCGAACTTCAAACGAAGATTATCACGGGCAGAGATAGACTCAGTCACCGCAAGATACAACCTGCCTGCTGAGTACATACTTACTGTAGGTACGATAGAGAAGCGAAAAAATCTGATGACTGTTGTCAAGGCACTTTCACTCATCCCGAAAAGTAGTCGAATACCCCTGGTGGTGTTGGGTCGTCCAACAACCTATTTCAAAGAGGTTGTTGCTGTTGCAAGGGAACGCGGTGTGCTTTCTGACATGATCGTTCCAGGCAATGTGCCTTTCCCGGATTTTCCGGCAATCTACCAGAAGGCTAGTCTCTTCATTTACCCTTCATTGTTTGAAGGGTTTGGCATCCCACTCGTGGAAGCAATCGAATCGCGAGTACCCGTCATTACATCGCATGGTTCCTGCTTTAGCGAGGCTGCGGGACCGTCTTCTATATTCGTGGATCCCACCGACGAGGAGGCACTCGCCGACGGAATCAACAGAGTGTTGTTGGATTCAGCATTGGCCAAATCCATGGTTGCCGCATCGTCGGAATACATCAGGAAATTTGAACCAGCCGCCATCGCCAATAAACTCATGAGTGTTTACCAAGCCTGACATCAACGGAAACTATGCGCGTATTACACATGAGTTCCGAGAAGGGATGGCGAGGAGGGGAGCAACAACTTGCTTACTTATTGGACGGCCTTGGAGATCGCAACGTTGAAAATATTCTTGCAGTCAGGAAAGGTTCAAAGCTTGATGAATTCGGCACGAAGAATGGGATCAAGTGTTATCCGTTGAAGTTCGCGCATTCGTTCGATCTGGGTTCGGCCCGGGAGATTTCGCGGATATGCAAATCCGAGAAGGTCGACTTGATTCACCTTCATTCTTCAAAGGCGCAAGGTGTAGGAGTCTTGAGTAGCACTTTTTATGGAAACAGGGTGCCGATGGTTCTCAGTAGAAGAGTCACGTTTCAGCCGGGCAAGAACATGTTCTCCCTGTGGAAATACAATCACAGACAGATCAAAAGCATTCTCTGTGTTTCCGAAAAGATCAGGGAGATCATGCGGGGGTACATCGCGGATGGAACGAAGTGTGTTACCGTATACAGTGGGATTGCACTAGACAAATTCAAGGATCTGAGGCGTGACCGCGACTTATTGGTTAAGGATTTTCAATTAGATGCGCATAAACCGATCGTTGTAACAGTTGGAGCTATTGACGGATCAAAAGATCATTTTACGTTTATTGACGTAATTGCTCGCCTCGTGGCGGAAGGGCACGCAGTGCAAGGTTTAATAGTTGGGGATGGACCATTGGCTGTGGATGTGAAGAGTCACGCCATTGCGAGAGGTGTCGGCGATGTCGTGGTATTTGCCGGCCAGCGTCGTGATGTCGGACGCATTCTGATCTCTTCCGACGTATTTATGATGACTTCGAAGGAAGAGGGGCTTGGAACATCCATATTGGATGCATTCCTCGCACAGGTGCCTGTGGTGGCCACGAATGCGGGAGGAATTCCCGAAATTGTCAGGGATGAAGAAACAGGGTTGATTGGAGGAGTCGGAGATGGCGCCGGCCTGTCGCGCCAGGTGGCCCGCATTCTTACCGATAGCGAATTGCGAAGCAGGGTAGTGGCGCGGGCATCAGATTTTGTCAGGGATTTTTCAAAAGAAAACATGTCCCTGAATACATACGAAGTGTATCGTCAGGTCCTCAACAACATATGAAGAACTTCAGTACTACCCTGGTCATTTCATTTTATAACAAGATCGAGTATCTGCGGATGATTCTCGCAGCCCTTGAGCGTCAGTCGTTTTCTGACTTCGAGGTAGTCATTGCCGACGATGGGTCGCGCGAAGATGTTGTTGCAGAGATCAAGGACATCATGGCGAACTCCACACTGTCGATAAGCCATGCCTGGCATGAAGACCTTGGATTTCGAAAGACAAAAATCCTCAACGAAGCTGTTCGTATGAGTCGAAGTCCGTACCTGATATTTATCGACGGGGATTGTATTCCTCATAGGAGGTTTGTCGAAGAACATTACAACAACAGGGAAGAGCGGGTACTCCTTGCGGGTCGGCGTGTTTATTTGTCTGAAAAATTGTCCAGGCAACTGGATGCAGGAAAAATCAGGAACGGTTATCTCGACGGGGCCTTTCAGTGGGCGTTGTTATTTGACGGCATGTTTGGTCAGTCATCGCACGTCATTAAGGGCTTGTACGTTAAGAGTCCCTTCATGCGCCGAGTACTTAATCGAAAGATGAAAGGTGTCCTGGGATCTAATTTTTCAGTGCATAAAGAGGATCTTGAAGGCATAAATGGTTTCGATGAGCGTTATGAGGGCGCCGCGGTGGGCGAAGACACAGACATTGAAGTCCGGCTTACGTGGAATAATGTCAGGATAAGAATGGTCAAAAATATGGCGATTCAGTACCATATTTATCACAAAAAGCTTCCCAGGCCCAACAAGAACCTTGAACTTTTTGAGGTTGTTAAACGAGAAAAAGCGCATTACACGCCGTATGGGCTGAAACAAGAAAGCACGAATATGCCCAGAACGTAATGTTTTCCGGCCGGTTCCAACTTACGGCGTGGTTTTCGTGTCTCATAGAGGTGGTCGTCATTTAGGAAAG
>Ga0065721_10052452_pt1 | contig 11864 bp, 6 predicted proteins | sample Mesricmetagenome_FD_59108 | JGI IMG/M metagenome (GOLD analysis project Ga0065721, IMG submission 59108) | Mesophilic microbial community from rice straw/compost enrichment Sample: eDNA_1 v2 (version 2) | ecosystem: Engineered > Solid waste > Grass > Composting > Bioreactor | place: USA: Davis... | reverse complement strand
GGACACCAAGCATCGCCAGGGATCGGGGCGTTCCCTTCCCCCTTCCGGACGGCAGCCAGCTTTGGCTCACCGCTCATCCCAGTTACGTGCTCCGCCTCAGCGGAGAAGCGAGGGAGAGAGAACAAAGGCTCCTTGAAAGAGATCTCGCGGCGCTTCGCTTCGCCATTTAGACGCTGAGCGTCGTGATTTCGCCACCCCCTGAGCTATCGAGTTTTGCTGCTTTTGCTACACTGACAATCGCCATACTGCGCTGGCTCCACGCAAACCGCTACTATATGCCGGGGGGGCGTCCTTTCCTTATCCCCCGCGCCATTCAGCGCGGGCCAATGTTGAAAATTCGCTCGGCATTGCCTGAGAAAATCATGCTTTTTTCGGAATCCGGCACCGCCACATTGTTCATGAATTGCGTGGCGCCAGGCGAGTCCTGGTAGGGATAGTCGATCGCCCACATAATATTATCCGGGCCGAGCGCCTGCCGGCAGAAATCAAGAGCCAGCGGCCAATTCATGCCGCTGGTGGTGATCGCGAAATTATCCTTGAAGATCTCGCTGGGCGTCTTGCCGAACTTCTTGCGCGTGGCGCTCGCCCCATGCATGTAATCGATCCGCCAGAGCCAGAAGGGGATGCCCTCTCCCATGTGCCCGAGGACGATCCTGAGATCAGGGAAGCGATCAAACAGGCCGCTGACGATCAACCGGACGCCATGTAGCCCGGTTTCGGCGCCATAGCCCCAGATCGCCGTTTCCAGTTTGTGCTTCATGAACGGCTCGGCCATGCCGGCCGAGGGCGCGCGGGGATGGATGTAGATCGGGGCGTTGAGCGCAGACGCCGCCTCGAAGATCGGCAGGAATTTCTCTTCGTCGAGATACTCGTTGAACGTGTGCGAATTGATCATCACGCCGTTCAGGCAAAGCCTGGTCATACCGCGTTCAATTTCCTTCGCGGCTTCGGCAGGCGCCTGCGGCGCAATGGTGATGAGGCCAGCGAACCGATCCGGGTGGCGGGCGATAGCTTGGGCCAGCCGGTCGTTCGCAAGCCTGGCCATGGCGACAGCCTCATCCGGCCGGAACATCTGCACCCCTGGGGAGGTGAGCGATAGGACCTGCATGTCGACGCCATTGGCATCCATGATCGCGATCCGTTCCTCGTCGAGATCGAGTAGCTGGCGCCTGATCCGCGTCGTGAAGGGCGTGTCATTGTGCGTCACCATCCGCCAGAACGGCACATCGGCATCCTTCAGGTCCGTAGCAGTGAGCGCTTTGAGCGCCGCAAGCTGCTCCGGGATCGCGAAAGCTTCCTCGACAGCGATCCGCCGCATCGGCGTCACGGGGGACGCCTTGCCGCGTTCAGCGACGCTGGCTAAGACAGCCCCTCCGGCAGCGCCCAACACCGTTCGCCGATCCAGCTTCATCTCACGCCCTTCCTCAAGGTTGCTCGGCCCCGCCGCCCCGCACTTATGACTGCGCGATTTTGAACACACGCTCGGCATTGCCGCTGAAGATCAACGCCTTGTCCTCATCGGAAACGGGCGCCGTATTCATGAACGTCGTCGCTTCTTCGGCTTCCTGATAAGGATAGTCGATCGCCCACATCACGTTGCGCGGCCCCAGCACCTCGACGCAATATTTTAGCGCAGCGTGGTCGTTCATGCCGCTGGTGGTGATGATGAAATTGGACTTTACATACTCGCTCGGCTTCTTTTTGAGCTTGCGCGTGAACATGCGCTCCATCTTGGGGTACATGTAGTCGAGCCGGTAGAGCCAATAGGGAATACCCTCACCCATGTGGCCCAGGACGATCTTGAGATCGGGAAAATCATCGAAGGCACCCGAGAACAGGATTCTCAGGGCATGGAGACTGGTCTCCACCTGGAAGCCCCACATCGCCGTCCACAGGCCCATGTCGCGATACGGCCCATCGATCGTGTCAGGTAGCGGACGAGGATGGATATAGATCGGACCCAGCGCCGCAGCCGCTTCCAGAATGGGCCGGAACTTGGGATCGTCCATATATTCGCCGTTGGTGTGGCTGTTGAGAATGAAGCCGTTAAGCTTCAGGCCATTGATTGCCCGTTCCATCTCCTTGACCGCGCCCTTGGGGTCCTGCGGCGCAAAGGCGGCAAGGCCGGCGTAGCGTGTCGGGTGACGCCTGATCGCTTCGGCCAGATGATCGTTGGCGGTCGTAGCCAGCGTGGTCGCCGTCATCGGCTCGAAGAACTGAACGCCCGGAGACGTAAGCGAGAGCAGCTGCATGTCGATGCCCTGCTTATCCATCGTGGCGAGCCGCTGCTGATCCAGATCGAGGAGATCGGCAAGCCTTGGGTCGTTCTGGCGGAACAGGAGCCCGCGCCAGAAATCGAGATCCTTGCTGTTCCAACCCGCCTTCACGATGTCGCGACAAGCCTCGACGAATTCCGGCGTGGCAAACGCCTCTTCCGTAGCAATCCGCCGGAAATTCCGGGTCGAGCGCCGGCCGGCCTGAGCCAGCGCCTCGCCGCCAAGCAGCGCGCCTGAAAGCATTGCCGCGCCCGCAAGCACTTCACGTCTGTCCATCTTTTTGAACCTCCTGGGTGTTGGGGCGCGGCAGCGCTACGTGCGTGCCGTCAGAGCTTGAAGAGACGAGTTGCATTGCCGTTCAGGATCATGTCGCGCTCGGAGGTCGAGCGGTTGCTGACACGCTGCAGGACGCCGGGCATGTCCTGGATGAGGAAGGGATAGTCCGATCCGTACATCACCCGGTCCGCCCCCACCTGCGAAATGAGGAAATCGAGCGTCTTGTCGTCGTAGACGATCGCATCATACCAGAAGCGCCGCAGATAGGTGCTCGGCGGGTTGTTCACATAGCGCTTGCTGCGGGTGCTCGACCACATCTTGTCGAAGCGGGCGATCAGGTAAGGCAGCGTGCCGCCGCCATGGCATGCGATGAGCTCCAACTTGGGGAACTTGTCCATGAAGCCGGTGAGGATGAGCCGGGCGAAAGCAAGGCTGGTGTCGCTCGTGAATCCGATGGTGTTGGACAGGCCGAAATCTTCGACGCCCCACGCCTTGATGTCTACGAACGGCGTGACCGGATGGATGAAGCAGGGAAGACCCGAGTCCTCGATTGCCTTCCATACGGGGTGAAACTTCTCATGATCGAGCGGCATGCCCAAAACATTGGTGAGCTGGCAGATGCCGACCGCACCATTCTTTCTGGCCCGCTCAAGTTCAGCGATGGCATCGTCCGGGTGCTCCCAGGGAAGCGATGCCATCCACTTGATGCGTCCCGGATATTTCTTCTCCGCCGCTGCGAAGTCGTCGTTCACGATCCGGGCAGTTTCGACGCTGACCTCACGGGAGCTCCAGAACACATTCGGGCATGTCAGGCTGACGATCGCGACATCGACACCGGCTTCGTCCATGGCTTTGATGCGCATGTCGAAATCGGTCATTTCAGGCGAGAGACGCACGATAGGTGCCCCCCGATAGTCGATCACGTCATGCGGCTGCGTGGGAATAATCTTCGTGTTGGCATCGGGATGCTTCTTGAGCATCTCGACCCAGCGGGTCGTGAAATTGTGCGTATGCATGTCGATGACCTTGGGCTTTGCAGCCGGCGCCTGGCCGACCGCGCGGGAGGCCATTGCGGCCAGACCCACGCCGCCGGCGGCCTTGATCAATTGCCTGCGTTCCATTTCCATTATCACTCTCCCATGAGGCCCTCGCCTCAGCCTGCAGATCGTCAGAAGTTGACGCGAACGCCCGCGCGATAACCCCGCCCCGTCTGGTCGAACAAAATCGGGTTGGTCACCGAGTTGCCGGGTGCGATCGGCGGATCGGTGTCGAACAGGTTCGTGATCGCCACGTAGAACTGGAAGGAGTTCGCCCAGCTCGTCTCGACCGTATAGCGGGCCGACAGGTTGAACACCGTCATGCTCTCGACCGTGTTGTCACTGATGCTGTTGGGCAATGTGGTCGCATAGTCGGGATCGTCCGGCCCGATGAGCGACGCGTCATAGCTGCCGGGCGGGATGTGACGCCCGTGGAGGGTCATGCCGAACGGTCCGCGCTCATAGGTCACGCGCGCATCGATTGTGTAGTCTGGCACGCCGATCGGTCCGCCAACCTGCCGTCCGGTCTGACCGGCACGGTCGAGGCCATCGATGCTAAGATCCATCACATAAGTAGCGAGCACGTTCAGATTGAGCCGATCGCCGGAATCGAAGCGATACAGATAGTCGAGCTCGAAATCGATGCCGCGGGTCTTGAGTTCGCTCACATTGAGATACTGGTCGACGACCTCTGTTATCAGGTTCGTGTCGGGATCACGGGTAATCTGATTGCAGAACCTGTCCTCACCAGCATTGCACCGATCGGCAATCACCTGCACGCCGATGAGATCAATCGCGTTCTGAATCTTGATATCATAAAAGTCTGCCGAGAAGCGCAAGCCACTCAGGAAGTCAGGCTGAAGCACCATACCGATGGTGTAGGTGTCTGCGATCTCGGGCTGGAGATCCCGGTTCCCGCCGCGGAAGGTTCGGGCAAGTACCTGGGTGTTTGTCGCCTGATCAAAGACGGAGGACTGACCGCCGACCAGCGGGCTGTATAGCTCAGCCGCATTGGGCGCGCGGATGTCCCTCGAACGCGTCGCACGGAACCTGATACCGCTGATCGGCTCATAGATGCCGCCCAGCTTCCAGGTGGTGACCGACCCGCTGGTATTGTAATGCGTGCGCCGGATCGCGCCATTGAACTCAAGGAGTTCCACCCCCGGCAAATCGCGTAGCAGCGGCACCACGGTCTCGAAATAGCCCTCCACGACCCGGATATTTTCCGGACCGAATTGCGAGGCGTTGCTGACGAAAAAGCCGTTCTGCAGCGAAATGGGATCGGCGGTCCCGCTCACCTCTTCGCTGCGGTATTCACCGCCAAGGGCGACCGAGACGGGCCCGGAACCGAAGTCGAACAGATCACCGGTTACATTCGCCGCCACGACATGCTGCGTGAAGTCCGTCGTCTGCACCGACGTGCCGAACGTATAGTCCTTGGCCTGCGGGGAGAAGCGGTTCTGGCCGAACAGATTGAGGGGCTGACAGCCTGCTGCTGCTGCCTGCACCGCAGGATTGGAGCTCAGCGTGCTCCGGCAAACGATATTGCCGTTGGCAGTGCCGGTCAGAAACTGCCCCTCATCGACAGCGTCCAGAGCGCGATTGAAGTTCGCCGTGATCCGGTTGTTGCTGACCACCTGCGAAGCGTCGGTCCGGCCATACTGGTAATAGGCATCCGCTCTCCAGCTTGCGCCAAGATCCGCCGCAAAACCGGCGGTCGCGCGGAACGTCTTGGTGATGTTGTCGCCCTGCGCATAGCCGAGGTCCTGACCGACGCGACCCAGTGTCAGGGATTGCGCGTTCAGGGCAACGAGCTGGTCGTAAACCGGGCGAGGAATGTAAGGATTGTCGCGCTGGATGACGAGCCCGGTGTCACGGGTCTGCGATCCGGGCGTGAGAACCCGCACGCGGCCGTAGGACGCCTCGATGAAGGGCGTGATCGCGCCCGCCTCATATTCAGCCCGGCCGAAGAGGGCATAGCGCTCCACGGGCACCTTGAGCACGCCGGCAGACCGGAACGCGTTCTGCCCATCGCCACTGCCGCCCTGCATGAACAAGGTGGCATACTGACCTCGAACAAACGGAATGGGATTGCCCGCGTCGTCGAACTGGATGAGAGCGAGCGGCGTCGGCGCATTGATCTTGCCGGCGTAGGTTTGGGTCGCTGTGTGCACATCCGACGAGACTATGCGCGCTGGCTGGCCGTTCGTCCGGTAGCCGGAATTGGTGAGTACCTGCCACTCCTGCGCGCACAAGGCGTAGTCATAACACCCCCCCATGCCACGATTGTTGTTGTACTCGCCGCCTACGACGATGTGGCCCGCGCCACCGGCGAAGGACGTGCCTGCGGCAATGCCGAGCAGCTGATCGCTGTCCTCGCCACGCTCCGAGATACCCGACTGGACATTGACCCGAACGCCTTCAAGATCCTTCTTCAGGATGAAGTTCACGACGCCTGCCACGGCATCCGAGCCATAAGCCGCCGACGCGCCGCCTGTTACGAGCTCCACGCGATCGACCAGGATGCTGGGAATGAGATTGGTATCCACCGCACCTTGCGCCGTGCTGGGAACGAAACGACGACTATCCACGAGCACGAGAGAACGCTGCGCGCCCAATCCACGAAGATCGACCGTGCGCGCACCACCAGCCCCGATGGTCACGCCTTGCGTGGTAGGAGAAGTCGTGGCGCGAAACGACGGCAGTTGAGCGAGCGCCTCACCGACGCTGGCGACCGCCGTCTCTTCCAGTCGCGCCGCGCCAAGCTGGGTAACCGGCGTGGGCGCAGTGAAGCCGGACCGGGCGATACGGGAGCCGGTTACGACGATCTCGCCCACCGGCGCTGAGCCCTCCGCATCCTGCGGCGTCGCGGCCTGTGGAGCGACATCGCTGCCGCCAGTCGTCGTCTGCGCGAAGGCACCCTGTGCGCCGGCGACACACGCTGCAGCGCAGACGCCGAGAAACAGCCCCTGCCGAAGCCCCGTCGCACCCGCGAACACATTGCTTTCTTTGATCATCATCCCCTCCCTGTTGCGCGCTCGCCCAGGCGTTGCTCACCAGCACCGGTTAGCGTAAGCACGGCTCTTTTAGAATAACAATATTATGGTTCATTGATCATATGATCTGGTGGTTAGGGGGCTATCGTTGTTTTGTCAATGTTGATACGTCAACTGACCATGGGCAGCGATCGAGGGTCCGAGAAACCTGCGAGGATTGGAGCGAGGTGGGCCTTTCCGTGTCCTACAAGGCGTAGCGGAGCCAAGCCCTGGCCAATGGTGCGGTCATTCCTTCAGGGCCGAAAGGAAGAATTCGTGGAAGGTACAAAGGATCTGACCGTCTGCGCGAGCCGCGGCATGCAAATCCTGTTCCCCAGCGCGGGGTACGCGAAATCATTAGCAGCCTTACGACTGGACCCCGACCGCAAGATTTGTAATGGGCTCTCTCACAGCCCGCTGTTCAGACTTAGCAGCGCGGCCAGCCCGAAGGCGGATAGCAAAGTCGGGAAAATAGAGGGGGGATTGATGGCCTGCGCCATTTTGGACGGACGTTCGCAAACGTCAAACGCAATCCTGCGCAAAGGTGCAGCCTCTGGATCACGCGCCACATGATTGTGGCGAGCTCGATCCGATCCCAAAGCCCGGCGTGCTTGCTCCGCCGCCTCGCCATGTGCGCGTTGGCTCTGATGGCGACCGGCCTTGCCGGCTGTAGCGACCCGGCACCGCCACCTCCTCCCACGCCGCAAGTCGTGGTCGCCCAAGCCGTCACGCGCAATGTCACGGACTGGGTGGAATATGCCGGGCGCTTCGAAGCGGTCGATGCCATTGAGGTTCGCCCGCGCGTCTCCGGCCTGCTGCAGTCCGTTCATTTCAAAGACGGACAGTTGGTTACGCGTGGGCAGTTGCTTTTCGTTATCGACCCGCGCCCCTACGCCGCAAAGCTGGCGCAGGCCCGTGCCGGCGTACAGCGAGCAGAGGCTGCGGCAGCCAATGCCTCGGCAGAGTATAAGCGCGCAACTGCCCTCGTCGTTGAGGGATTTATCAGCCAGTCATTGGTCGAGACACGGCTGGCGGATCAGCAGCGGGCCGCCGCAGATCTGGCGCAGGCGCGCGCCGTCTCCGATGAGGCCGCCCTGAACCTTTCGTTCACCCGCATCACGGCGCCGACAAGCGGGCGTGCATCCTATCGCCGGCTCGCCCCGGGCAATCTCGTGTCCGCGGAGCAGACCCTGCTCACCACGATCATGACGCAAAACCCAATCCGCTTCGTATTCGATGCGCCGGAGGCGGCCTTCCTGCAGTTTCGCCGGGCGCGAGACGGCGCAGGGACGATCCAGATCCGCCTCGAGGATGAAGCGGATTTCAACTGGAGCGGCCAGATCGAAATGCTGGATAATGCACTTGATCGCGGCTCGGGTACGATCCGTGGGCAAGCGCGTGTTGCTAATCCTACCGGGCTCCTGACACCCGGCATGTTCGGCCGGATGCGTTGGAACATGAGCGCCCCCGCTCCTGCGCTGCTCATTCCCGATTCCGCTATCATCATCGATCAGACGCGCCCGTCCGCGTTCGTCGTCGGCAAGGATGGGGTGATCGAACAGCGCAACCTAGAGCTCGGCAATCTGATCGGCGACCTGCGCGTCATCCGCAAGGGACTTGGTCCGGAGGATCGGGTCGTCATCGCCGGGATGCAGCGGGCACGGGCGGGCCTCAAGGTGACGGCAAAGCAGGGCAGGATCGCGACCGAACCAGATGGCAATGCGCCGGACGAGAAGCCCGCAACAAGGGCAATGCGATGAGCGCCGCCACTGCGCGGATGGGCTTTTCGCATTTCTTCATCGCGCGGCCGATCTTCGCCTGCGCGCTTTCGCTGTTCATCCTGCTGCTCGGCCTGATCACCTATCGCAATCTGCCGGTGGACCAGTACCCCCGGATTTCGCCACCGGTGGTCTCCGTCACTGCGGTCTATCCCGGAGCTTCGGCCGAGGTGATGGCCGACACGGTCGCTGCGCCATTGGAGCAGCAGATCAATGGCGTGGACGACACGCTCTATGTCAGCTCCACCGCGATCGCGGATGGCCGCGTCACCATCAACATCAGCTTTCAGATCGGCACCGATCCGGACCTTGCACAAGTGCAGGTGCAGAACCGGGTACAGACGGCCCTGCCCCAGCTGCCACAGGAAGTGCAGAATCTGGGCGTGTCCGTCCGGAAGGCGCAGAACGACACGCTGATGATCGTGCATATGCTGGCGACTCAGCCGCATATCGACCGGGAATATCTCGCCAATTATGCGTCCATGCAGGTGCGCGAGCGGCTGCTTCGTCTGCCCGGCGTAGGAGACATCGGCACCTTCGCGGCCCGCGACTATGCCATGCGGATCTGGATCGATCCGGCCAAGGCGGCAGCGCGCGATCTCACGGTACAAGACATCGTGACGGCCCTGCGCGGCAACAATATCCAGCTTGCGGGCGGCACGGTCGGCGGGGCGCCGATCACCAAAAATCCCGCCGCCACTCAGTTCAATCTGGAGGTTCAGAGCAAGCTCAACCGGCCCGAGCAGTTCGAGCAGGTCATCATCAAGCGGGATACCGAAGGACGCGTCACGCGCATCGGCGACATCGCGCGGGTGGAGCTGGGTGCCCAAAGCTATGCCATCAACGCCTACCTCGATCAGGAGGAGGCCTTTCCGCTCAGCGTCGTCCAGGCTTCCGGCGGCAACGCACTGGAGACAGCGACGGCCGTTCACGAGACGATGGCGGAGCTCTCCAAAAGCTTTCCGCCCGGCGTGTCCTACAGGATCGTCTTCAATCCGAGCCAGTATATCCGGGAATCCGTCGACAAGCTGCGGGATACGCTGATCGAGGCCGTCATTCTGGTGGTCATCGTGGTCGTGCTGTTCTTGCAGAGCTGGCGAACGGCCATCATTCCGCTGCTCGCCATTCCGATCTCCCTTGTCGGCACCTTCGCGATCATGGCGGCGGCCGGCTTCTCGCTCAACAATCTTTCCCTCTTCGGGCTCGTGCTGTCGATCGGCATCGTGGTCGATGATGCAATCGTCGTCGTCGAAAATGCCGAGCGGCATGTGAGGGCGGGCATGCGCCCCCGGGACGCCGCCTATAAGACCATGGACGAAGTGGGCGGCGCGCTGATCGGCATCACATTGGTGCTGGTGGCCGTCTTCGTTCCCACCGCCTTCATGGGTGGGGTGACCGGGCAGTTCTACAAGCAATTCGCGCTGACCGTCACGGGCGCCACCGTCATCTCGCTCGTCGTGTCGCTCACGCTTTCCCCGGCTCTGTGCGCGCTGCTGCTCAAGCCGCACAGCGAGACCCCGGCGCGCACCGCATTCATGCGCTGGCTGACCCGGCGCGGCGATCGCTTCACGGCTGCGTTCGATCGCTTCGGTGAAAGCTACGGCCGCTTCACGCGGCGGATGCTGCGGATGATGGGGCTTGTCTTCATCCTGTATGTCGGCCTGCTGCTGCTCACCGGCTGGCGCCTCTACGACACGCCGCGGGGTTTCGTGCCGCATCAGGACCAAGGGCTGGCCGTGGTCGCCATCAACCTGCCGCCGGGCGCAAGTCTCGCCCGGACGGATGCTGTGGTGCGGGAGGCCATCAGCATGATGCTCGAAACGCCGGGCGTGCAAGCTGCGTCGGTCTATTCCGGGGTGGATGCGATGGGCATGTCCATCCAGTCGAGTGCCGGCCAGCTTTACGCCATCATGGAGCCGTTCAGCGAGCGCCTGCCGAAGGGCCTGACTGCGGACCGCATCGTTGCCGATCTGCGCAAGCGCTTCTCGACCATCACGGAAGCTGACATTCGCGTGATCACGCCGTCGGCGGTGCGGGGCCTTGGCAGCTCGGGCGGCTTCCGCCTGATGGTCGAAGACCGCGGCGGCCACGGCTATGCCGCGCTGGACGCCGTCACGCGCGATCTCGCGGCGGCGGCGGCCGACGACCCCGCCATCGCCCAGAGCTTCACCAACTTCAACATGCGCAGCCCCCGCATCGCCGTGGACGTGGACCGCGACAAGGCCGAGATGCTGGGTGTGCAAAGCCAGGACGTGTATTCCGCCCTGCAGACCTACATGGCCGGCTCCTACGTCAACAACATGACCCTGCTAGGCCACAGCTTCCAGGTGATCGCGCAGGCGGATCCAGCCTATCGCCAGGATGCCAATCTGTTGGGGCAGATCAAGACACGCTCGGCCTCAGGGGCCATGGTGCCGCTCGATGCTGTTGCGACTCTGAGCTATGCCACCGGTCCCTACCGGGTTCTGCGCTACAATCTCTATCCCGCCACCGATATCCAGGGGGAGGCCGCACCCGGCCATTCCTCGGGCGAGGCCATGGCCGCCATGGAGCGTATCGCGCGTGAGCGCCTGCCAGCCGGCTACGGTGTCGAGTGGACGGATCTTGCCTATCAACAGCGCGTGGCGGGCGGCAGCGGCGAGCTCGCCTTTGGCTTGGCTGTGGTGTTCGTCTTCATTGCCCTGGCAGCCTTCTACGAAAGCCTCACGCTCCCGCTCGCGATCATCATGATCGTACCGCTCTGCCTGCTGGCCGCCATTCTCGGCGTCAACCTGCGGGGCGAAGACAACAATATTCTCACCCAGATCGGCATGGTGGTGCTCATCGGGCTGGCCGCCAAGAATGCGATCCTCATCGTCGAATTCGCCCGCCAGTCGGAGGACCAGGGCCTGGACATGAAGGAGGCGGCCATTGCAGCCGCCCGCATTCGCCTCCGGCCGATTCTGATGACCTCCGTGGCATTCATCGCTGGCGTAGTGCCTCTGGCTTTTGCCACCGGGGCTGGTGCAGAGTTGCGCCAGGCGCTTGGCACTGCCGTGTTCTACGGCATGATCGGACTGACCCTGCTCGGCCTCCTTTTCGCGCCGGTCTTCTACGTGGCCTGCCGGATGCTTGGAGAGCGGGTATCACGCGCATGGTGGCGCCGACGGGCTGCCCCTACACTTGGTGACGACATGTGAAGTTCCACGCACGGCTATTCAATTGTTTGCCGGTAAGCGAAGCATTCGTTCGTCAGTGGTGATGATGTTTGACGACACGGCCTCGCCTGAGGCATTCGTGCTGCACGTGCGAAGGGAGTAGGTTTGAGAATCGTCATCGTCGATGACAGCGGCGCGCGCGCGACAGTTCTTGAAGAGGGGCTGCGCGATGCCGGCTATGACGACATCCATGTCGTCCCCCCACGCGGCGCCTTCGTCGCGAGGCTCGAGCGCATGGCGCCGGACGTAGTGCTCATGGATCTTG
>Ga0065721_10052449_pt1 | contig 11865 bp, 12 predicted proteins | sample Mesricmetagenome_FD_59108 | JGI IMG/M metagenome (GOLD analysis project Ga0065721, IMG submission 59108) | Mesophilic microbial community from rice straw/compost enrichment Sample: eDNA_1 v2 (version 2) | ecosystem: Engineered > Solid waste > Grass > Composting > Bioreactor | place: USA: Davis... | reverse complement strand
GTTGCCGAAAAAAGCGGCCAGGACGGCTATCCCGTGAGACCTTGAACTATGCGCATGAATCAGGTCGATTGATTCGGCTCTACAGATACTTCTAACGCTCAACGCCGTGAAGATATCCGATCCGTTTCTGAAGGGAAGAGCGTGAACTGTGATGCCCTTTTCGATACAGTGTTTTTCAAAAGGGGAGCCTGCCTTTACGCCGACTACTACTTCCGTCCCGCGAGACATCAATTCGGAAACCAAGTAAGCAATTTGCTGTTCCCCGCCCCGCCATGTTTTCTCGGCGCTTAACATCAGGACTTTAAGCTTCTTCATCTTCTGTGCTCAAAAACTATAAGGCGACTCTGTTTTCCAGGAAACTTTATCAAAAATACACATAATGTCGTTGCCAAGGGTTTTTCCTTTTCGGCCGCGGGCTGCCCTATCGCGAGACCATCTAAATACGCATATCCAGTCGCGGCAGCCCTCGTAATTCGTCGGATAGCTAAGCAGTCGCAACCGTTTCCGCTCAACATCAAGCTATGATGAACTTGAAAAGTTAGGTTTTTGTGCTACCTTCCCAATCGTGACCATGATTAAGGGCTCGATTTAGTGCTGGAAGGTTGCCGGGCATCGGGCCAAAGAAATGTGGAAGAAGGGAATCCGGACTCACTCTTTAAGTCTTTGATCGTCAAATTCCAGTATGCTCATCTAACTACGCACATTCTCTTTCCGGCATATCATTTTTTATTTCTGAAGAAACGAAACAAATGGACAAGTATCGGGCAACACTGATTATTGGGTTTTATAATCAGTTAGACTATCTGAGACGCATCCTGGCGGCGCTTGAACGACAATCGGTTCAGGATTTTGAGGTTGTAATCGCCGACGATGGATCCCGCGCAGAAGTGGTAAGCGAAATCCAGCAAATAGCGAGTAAAGGCCCCCTTGCGATACAACATCTCTGGCACGAGGACAAAGGCTTTCGCAAGACCCGAATATTCAACAAAGCTGTGCTTGCAAGCCGCAGTGATTACCTGATTTTCATCGACGGTGACTGCATTCCGCATCGAAAATTTATCGAGGAACATGTGAATAACAGGGAGGCGAAGACGGTCCTTGCCGGAAGGAGAGCTAATCTTTCTGCAAAATTTATCCATCTCATGACCGAGGAATTTATACGGAAAGGTGGGATGGAGAAAGGATTTGAACGAAGGATATTGATGGATGGGATATTTGGAAAATCATCACACGTAATAAAAGGGATTTTCGTTTCCAGCGCCCCATTACGAAGCTTTCTCAATCGGAAGGACGCGGGGATACTTGGATGCAACTTCTCGATCCACAAAAGTGACCTGCTCGATATCAATGGATTTGATGAACGTTACCAGGCTCCGGCGGTAGGTGAAGATACGGATATAGAAGCCCGACTTCGGTGGAACGGCATAAAAGTGAAGACGGTAAAAAATATCGCTATACAATATCACTTTGACCATCCAAAGCTAAAGCGCCCGAAAGTCAACCTTGAGATTTTTCAGCAAGTCCTGCGGGAGAAAAAAGCGTTTACCCCATTTGGACTTGTGCCTCAGGCGTCGTTAGAATAACAGATCACGCCTTATCTTTCTTGAGCAGGTACAGTTTTGAATACTTCGCAAACTTTGAAATAGCGATGGCTGCAGACACCATGAAGCCAGCGTAGCCGTCAAGAAATCCAAGTCGCAATATATATACGCGCAAAAACGTGACAAACGGATATAGCACAACGTGAATTAGAAACGAAACACCTTTTCCCTTCTTATAAGCCTCTTCTGCGGAGATCGTACTGAAGGAGTTGAATTTCTCCAGCAGGCCTGCCAGGGAATCAAAGGAATAGTGCAACAAATCACCCTTGAGTCTTCCTACCGTAGCACCGCTGTTCATCTGCACAACTTCATGCACACGATCGGGAGCCCATCCTCCTTTATCTCTTTTCCAGAGTCGTATTTTCCTGTCAGGGTACCAGCCGCAGTAGCGTATCCAGCGACCGCAGAAATTGGTCCTGCGGTTGAACTCAAAGGCGTCGGATGAAAAGTTGTTTTTTATAGCTAGAATGGAAGCCTTCAACTCGTCAGAAAGGGCTTCATCTGCGTCAAGAGAGAGGATGTAATCGTACGTAGCAAGCGCAACAGCCTTGTTCTTCTGAGACCCATAACCTTCAAAGACTTCAGAATGAAAGCGCACACCGTGCCTCTTGCAAATTTCAGCGGTGGCATCAGTTGAGTACGAATCCAGCACAATAATCTCATCCGCCACCGATAACAGAGACTCAATGCAACGGGCTATGTTCTTTTCCTCGTTAAACGTGATGACGACAGCGGATATCTTGATTCCACTCATTTCAATTTCATTTCATACTTTGGCACAGCCCGGCACATTTTGGTTGTAACGAAGGTTGGACGATTACCAATTCACAAGTTCTTCATAAACCCGATGAACCGGTAAACCGACCACATTGAAATAGGAACCGACGATTCTGTCAATGGCTACCATTCCAATCCATTCCTGTACTCCATAGGCGCCTGCCTTGTCATACGGTTTGAAATGGTCAATATACCACGATATTTCTTCGCGTGTCAATGAACGAAAAGAAACCTGTGTGTGATCTGAGAAGGATATTTCCTTTTCGCTCGAAACAATGCAGACACCGGTGATTACTGTATGCGTTTTTCCGGATAATTTTTCAAGCATCTTCATCGCATCGTCCCGATCAGCAGGCTTATTCAGAATCTCGTTGCCCAACACCACAGTTGTATCTGCTGCAATCGCTATCTCCGAACCAAGGCGCGACTTGATGAAATCAGCCTTTTTCCGCGCCAGGTATTCGGCTACTTCTTTCACCGGAAGCGATGAAGGAAAATCCTCGCTGACATCAGTTTTTTGGACGTCGAACGTGAAACCCGCTTCCCGCAAAATCTGTTGGCGCCGCGGCGACCCTGATAGCAGTACGATCTTTCTGTCTTTAGATTTCTCCAGCATGTCAGAAGGGTGAAAAGGGTGATGAATGAAATTCACTTTCCCGGATCGAGCTGAAGACAAAACCGCAGACAACTTTCGGATAGAAATACGTTGACTTCTGCGGCATGGTATATCCACTTCCGCAAACGCGTTTGACTTCCTCTATTGATACCTCGTTCGTTATGATGGCCATTTGAGCAGATCCGTTTTGTACTTTCTTCAGGCATTCCGTAAAACTGCGATCAAATGAAACGTGGTCACTCTTGCGTTGATCCTTGCCCTTGATGCCAAGCGCTTCCTGCAAAATGAAGTAATGCATCACGGTCAGGTCCAGTTCCTTGATTTCATCCGGGAACGGCCATCGAAGCTTCGCGAGGCTTTCGGGCTTGAGACGCACCTTATAGGCATTCTCCGGGAATACAAGCCCAAACGCCCAACGTTTGCCAACGATGATTTCGTTGAGCGTCGCAGGGTCGTCAACGGGCTTAATGATGAAGTATTCTGATAGCTTCTCGATGATTGTGGTCTCGTCGAAGCCGTCCACGCCATGTACCAACCTGTGCGTCGGAAGAATACGCAAGTCACCGGCTTCGGTGTTCGTCAGGTACATCAGGTGAAAATTGTAGCCCTCGTTGCCAGTGTGGTTTGGATTACTTCGTTTCTGCTCATGTTTATGGGCAAGGGATCCCTCGTAGCGATGATGACCATCGGCGAGAATGATTTTCTTGTCGCGGACAACGCGCTGAAACAATGCAATGACCCGGGCATCGTGAATCACGCCCAGTACATCGCGTACACCCTGATAATCTTCCGTTTCAAGTATTGGATGTAGCATTGCCTCGTCCATATACCGTTCCAGCGTAAACGACTCGTCGGTGTAGAGACCGTGGGTAGGGCTCGCATTTAACTCAGTTTTCTCCAGCATCTCAATGCGGTCGTTAACCGACTTGGGAATGGTGTTTTCGTGCCGTTGGATCACCTGTTCTTCCCAAGAGTACAGCCGGATGTTGCAGATAAACCCCTTGCGGCAGAGTTCCGTCCTTGAGCCTGGAAGTGTGAAGTATTGGTAGTAGACGTAGATAGCGGGCAACCTGTCCTGAACCAGGGTGCCGTTTTTCTTCCACTCTTCGAGGAGCAGGCCTGCACGGTCGGCGGAAAATGGCGCCTGTGGCAGATTAATGTGAATGCTGTTCAGTGGGTTCTGATAAAGTTTCTGCTTCTGTTTTTCGGAAACAACATCGAAAAGGGGGGAAGTCAGGGTTTCAATTTGACGGGACAGCTGGCGGTTGTATCGCCATGCCCGCAATGGTCTGATTTCTGCCATTTGAATTACTGAATTAACAACCGGCACGGCCGGAAACAAGAAAGCCAGGCGAGAACCTGGCTTTCCAACTATTGAAGTATCTATTACTCAGCTGAGTCAGCCTCAGTTTCATCCCCTCCGTCGCCGAAGGGTAGCGAAGTACCTGGCGTCGAAGCAGGAGGTGCCTGTTCAGCTGCATTTTTCAAAATCTCATCAGAAGAGGAAACGCGATCCGTATGGATGGCACTGGTTGTCAGTGTCAAAACCACCAGCGCAACAATAAATCCCCAGGTCAGTTTTTCAAGCAAATCCCCGGTCTTCTTTACACCAATGATGTTGCTTGCTGCCGATCCGCCAAACTGGCTGGAAAGGCCCCCGCCCTTAGAGTTCTGAGCAAGAATAACCAACACCAAAAGGACGCTGATTGCAATTATTAGAGTGATAACTAAGCCGTACATGATCTATTTCCTCAATGCTTCAATTTGGGATGCAAAGTAAGCTTTTTTTTGGGGAAACTTCCAAATGAGTTTCTTCAATACCTCTACAGCTTTCTCCTTTTTTCCCTGTTTTATGAGGATTTCGACGAGTGTTTCAGAAATAATCGCGTCCCCGAATTCACCCGTGCGGATCGTGGTGAGGTCCTCCGGAACTGCCTGCTTGTCTTTGGCTCCGGATATGGTCGGCTGAACCCTGATAAACTGATCAATCATCTTGATCTGTTCTTTCTGCTTTTCGTTCTCAGGCGTTATTTCTTCCTTGGTTGTTACAATCTGATCGATCAGTACGTCGACGGTATCTTTTCGCTTGCGGCGTGACCTCGGCAGCTCCTGACTGTTTTCCGAGGAGGAAGCGGCCTTTGCCAGTTCGACGATTCTTTCCTTCTTCGACTTCGGGGTCTCAGAAGATGCCTGATCGGCTTCGCTGGTAGATTCAACGGCAGGAGACTCCTGTGGCGTTGACTGAAACGACGTCTTCGAACCGTCTGCAAAAAGCAATTCAAAGTTTTCGCGAAGCTTGTGCAGGCGTTCCAGTTCGTGTATCAGATTCTGTGAAAACTCTTCACTCGCCTCCGTACCGTCAGACACCAGTGGTTGGGCGGGAGCATTAGGTGTAGCCTCACGCTCCATGATGTCTTTCAATACGCTTCGATCAGCAGCATAAACTGCCGCGAGCTGAAGTTCCTTTTGCGAATTGCTGAAACCATGATCCTTACTTACACGGGCAGAAAGCGTATGCAACACCTGACTGAAAGGAAAGGCTTCCTTTAAGCTCAGAACATTTTCAGCGTCAGTCGTTGTCGTCCCGCAAAAATGCTGTAGTACTCTTAAAAAATCTGGTGTCTCCACTTAGGTTAGCAATAGAGTAAAAATACGAAATTTTACCAATTGGCCACCGAAGCATTGAAGATGTCGTTGATTATCCGTTCGAAAATGTCACGCGTGTATTGTTCTTCGATATCTGTGAGATTCGCCTCATTTGGGAAGTCGCGATAGAATGAAAACGTCCGGTTCTGGAAACTCATCGTTTCGTCGAGCGTGTTCACATACGTTGCCTTCACTGTAATCGTCAGACGCGTAGACGTTGCGGATGCAAAACCGTCGTTGCTTTCCGAATTCACCGGAGCAATAGGCGTAAGTCGCAGATCAACAATCTCTCCCTCCAGCTGAAGTTCACCATCAGTTGAAACCACCGACATGTTCGTGTTCTGTATGAAGTAGTTCTTGATCTGATTCGTAAACGTCTGCCCCATATTCGCGGGACCCAGATCCGCGTTGTTGTAAAACTCCGCAATGGAAATCGTTTTTGCTGAAGTCGTTGTTCCGGTAAACGAATAGTTAACGCTCGTGCCGCACGACGTAAGCAGCAGTGCAGCCGAACTCATAAATGCCAATAGAAGCGCTCGCATAATAGAGTTAATCTTCAAGATCGTATTGCTTGATCTTTCGGTAAAGAGTACGCTCGGAAATGCCCAAATCCCGTGCCGCATATTTGCGACGGTTGTTATTCTTCCGAAGAGCGCGGATAATTAATTCCTTTTCTTTCTTCTCAATTGACAACGAATCGTCCTCAGTTTCGTGCGTGATGTCCGTCACGTCTTCAACATCGTCGTGATTCGTATGCGTGTTAGACAAATCGAGCACTACAGCTTCATGTTGCCGATCGGCGTCGTCGTGAACGCCTTCGAAAAGTTCGGGATTTTCCTTGATCAGCTGACCGGCTTTACCCACGCCGGAATATGTGTCAAGCACCAGCTTCTTCAGATCATGCATATCCTTCTTCATGTCGAAGAGCACCTTGTAGAGGATATCTCGCTCCGACAAGCCATCGCGATCTGAAACATTTTTATACAACGCAGGAAGCGTATTCTCCCGAGGTAAGTAACGCTGAAGTTTTTCGGCGTCGATTTCTTTGTCGTCAGTCGACAACACTGAGATCTGCTCAACCAGGTTTTTCAGCTGACGAATATTTCCGGGAAACCGGTATTGCAGAAGTAATTGCTTGGCATCTTCCTGAAGTGAAATAGGCTTCACCTTATAACGTTCCGCAAAATCAGTGGCGAACTTCCTGAACAAAAGCTCAATGTCTTTTCCGCGTTCGCGCAACGGCGGAACGTAAATAGGAACAGTGCTGAGACGATAGTAAAGATCCTCGCGGAACTTTCCTTCCTCAACTTTTCGCATCAGGTTGACGTTGGTGGCAGCAACCACACGCACATCCGTCTTCTGAACTTTTGAAGAACCGACTTTTATAAATTCACCGTTCTCGAGCACGCGAAGAAGTCTCGCCTGCGTACCCAGGGGCATTTCACCAATCTCATCCAGGAAAATAGTTCCGCCATTGGTGACTTCGAAGTAACCTTTTCTCGCTTCATGGGCACCGGTGAACGAACCTTTCTCATGTCCGAACAACTCGGAGTCAATCGTTCCTTCGGGAATGGAACCACAGTTGATCGCAATAAACTGACCGTGCTTGCGCGGACTTAGGTGGTGAATGATCTTTGAAAAAGACTCCTTACCACTTCCGCTTTCGCCGGTAATCAGCACCGACATATCAGTAGGCGCAACCTGAATGGCAACGCTCACCGCATTGTTAAGCAACGGCGAATTTCCAATGATGCCAAACCTGAGTTTTACACTTTGTATTTCCGCTTCGGATATTGCCATCTTCTGATATTGCATTAAATATTTTACCTCACTGAATCAGGTACCGCTTTACCTATCAAGGTGGCGCCGGTACATGATTCTACCATTACATTCACATATTGTCCTTTGAAAAAGTTCTCTCTGGGGAAAACAACAACTTTATTGGCAGAATTTCGTCCCTGCAGAAAATCCGCAGATCTTTTTGACTCGCCCTCGATCAACACCTGTTGGATCTTTCCAACATCGCGTTGATTCCGCTCGAGCGAATGTGCAGTCTGCTTTTGAATGATTTCGTTGAGTCGTCGTTTCTTCACGTCTTCCGGAATGTCATCCGCGAATTTCTTCGCAGCAAGTGTTCCGGGGCGTTCTGAGTAGAAGAACATATATGCGAAATCATACTTGACCTCATCCATCAATGACAAAGTGTCCTGATGTTCGGCTTCCGTCTCTGAACAGAAACCCGTGATCATATCGGAAGAAATCCCGCAGTCTTCGCCCAGTATTTCCCTGATCTTTTGAATCTTTCCAAGATACCATTCGCGCGAATAGCCACGGTTCATCAGATCGAGAATCCTTGAGTTTCCGCTTTGCACGGGAAGGTGAATGTACTTGCAGATGTTGTCGTATTTCGCCATCACCTGCAGCACATCGTCCGTGATGTCTTTCGGGTGAGACGTGGAGAATCGGATGCGAAGCAGCGGACTAACCTGCGCGACCATTTCCAAAAGGTTAGCGAATGTGATGATTTTTTCGCTTCCCGATTTCTCAAGACGCGCCTTGTTGTTTTCTGTTTCGCTCCATTTGTAGGAGTCAACATTTTGCCCGAGCAGTGTTACTTCGCGGAACCCACGATTCAGCAGTTCACGCGCCTCCTGTACGATCGAGTAGGGGTCACGGCTTCGTTCCCGTCCACGGGTGAACGGCACAACGCAGAAGCTGCACATGTTATCGCAGCCCCGCATAATTGATATGAAAGCCGTCACGCCGTTTGAATTCAGGCGTACGGGACTGATATCGGCATAGGTTTCCTCCCTCGACAGGAACGTATTCACGGCGCGGTCGCCTTCATCTACCTGAGCGATCAGTTTGGGGAGATCGCGATAGGCGTCGGGGCCCGCTACCAGGTCGACGATCTTTTCTTCCTCGAGCAGCTTGGACTTCAGGCGTTCGGCCATACAGCCCAGCATGCCTACAAGCAGGCCGGGGTTCTGTTTCTTCAATCCGTTGATGTGATTCAGCCGGTTTCTGACAGTCTGTTCCGCCTTTTCGCGAATTGAGCAGGTATTCAAAAATACTACGTCCGCCTGCTCGATATCTGATGTGGTGTCAAAACCCTCTTTCTGAAGGATGGAAGCCACAATCTCGCTGTCTGAGAAGTTCATCTGGCAGCCATAGCTTTCGATATACAGCTTCCGCGGGCTGCCGGTGTCCGTGTCTTGTAAACGTTGAACGGCCTCACTTTCCGGTTCCCCGGGTCTCAAAATCTCAATATCTCCAATCAGGTTCTCCATTTTCCTATTTTGAATCGCAAAAATACGATTTTACTGAGTTTTGTCGTGACATCTTGTCAGTTTTTATTCCCGAAAAACATACGAAAATCATTTCACAATGTTCCCGGTCACTATATTTTACCTCCTTTAACAAAACAACTATGGCATTAATAAAGAGTGTTCGCGGATATACCCCGCAGTTCGGTGAGAATTGTTTCCTGGCCGACAATGCTACGGTGGTCGGGGAGGTGGTTATGGGAGATAATTGCACCGTATGGTTCAACGCCGTGGTGCGCGGTGACGTGCATTCTATTACGATCGGCAATAACACCAATATTCAGGATGGCGCAGTTATCCATTGCACCTATCAGAAGGCTAAAACCACCATTGGTGACAACGTCTCGATAGCGCATAATGCAATTGTCCACGGCTGTACCGTTGGCAATAATGTGCTGGTAGGTATGGGAGCGATCGTTATGGACAACGTGGTGGTGGGCGACAATTCGGTCATCGCTGCAGGAGCGGTAGTCCTGGCCGGAACCGTGATCGAATCAGGGAGCATCTACGCGGGTATGCCCGCTAAAAAAGTCAAGGACATCACCGAAGAAATGAAAGCGGTGATTGAGCGAACAGCAAAAAACTACCCGATGTACGCAGAGTGGTTCCGGGAAGAGAAAAGTTGAGCTGGTTGTTTACTTTTACGACTTTTAGAGGAATATTCATCAGAGATAAAACACAAAACTCCGTCACTACGCAGATAACCTATGCAGACATCAGACAACAAAGGCTTTGACCCCCAGGTAATTGAGGAATATCGCAACCAGATCAAAGCTTCAGGGCAGAATTTTATCCTCGACGACGAGGATGAGCGTTCCGATGAATATGTCCATTTCTATTTCATCGGAACGGACGAAGGCAAGGAGGTGATTTACGACAGTGTGATGTACACGCTCAGGTTGCAGCATGAAAGCGAGATGTATGAGATTGCGGAACACCGCGCCGCTAAGCATTTCCCTGAGTATAAGAAGATTACGTACGATGAAGACGAGAACGGCAACCTGGAGACGCTCGATCCGCTCGAAGAAGAAATCGGTCTTTTCATGGCGGAGGTGATCATGGAACTCGAGGAAGATGAGGCAGTCAAGGTTAAGGAACATGTCGATATGGACAGAAACGTTGAATTTGGCATCAGCCTGGACATTGGGCTGCATCTCGAAAGGATCGAAAACAAAGACATAGAGAAGTTTATCAGGGATTTCAACAGCGATAGCCTGCAGCTCGACGATACCCTGTATTCCTTTCAGGTGCAGGATGAAGAGACAAAAAAGTAAGTTTTGCCGAACGACGGTAGTTCATTAAATTCACGGCTTATCTGCCGCGTATACGATGGAGCCTGTTATATTTGCGGCTTAATTGATCCCTAGAATGAAGAACTTGTCCCTTGTCTTGAACATTGTATTGCTGGTAGCAGTAGGTGTATTGTATTATTTGCATTTTTCAACACCCTCAGGGTCGACAGTGAACAGTGCTGGCGAAGTACGTCCGGCTTCTGATTTACAAATCGCCTATATTAACTCTGATACTGTTCTGAAGTATTATGACTACCTGAAAGTAAGTCGGGACCGGCTGGAGGCAAAGACCAAGAAGATGGAACAGGATCTTCGCAACCGCGCCCAGGGCCTGCAAAATGAGTTCGCCGCTTATCAGCGCAATGTCAGCAACATGACCCTCGGACAGGTAAAAGCTACGGAAGAGGATCTGGCCAAGAAACAGCAGAATTATCAAATGTATCAGCAAAGCCTCCAGCAGGAAATTATGCAGGAGGAAGCGACACTTAATAAGGCACTTTACGACCGTATCACTGCCTTCCTCGACAAATACGGAAAAGAAAAAGGAATTCAGGTCGTTCTCAAGTTCGATCCCACCAGTGACGTGCTGCACGTTGCAGAGGGACTGGACATCTCCCAGGACGTAATAAAAGGCCTCAATGAGGAGTATAAAAACGAGAACGCCGGCGGAAAAACGGATACAACAACATCTAAAGGAACCAAATAAGGTTTTCCTTAAACCAGCACAAAAACCGGCCGACGCAAGCCGGTTTTTGTTTTTATATTTGGTACCATGGTGAACCGTCTCATCCCCTCCATGTCCGGGAGGAGCCAGGAACAAAAGCAAATTGTCCTGATGCTTTGTACCGGTTTTTTCATGGGAGTCTTTATCGCTACCTACCAGGTTACCGCCGATTCTATGTTCCTGAACCGGATGGGTGATCAGTTGGATAAGGCTTTTCTTGTGGCCGGTGCCCTCGGCGTGATCTCCACAATGTTGTTCTCGTTCTTCCAGAACAGGATCAACTTCACCACCGTGACCAGTGTCACGATTGGTCTTATTCTCGCCTTCACCCTTACCGCGTATTACCTGCTGAACTACGGTGACGAGTCGCTCCACGACGACTTCATCTTTGCCCTGTACACGATGACGGGGCCTATGACGGCGGTTCTGCTGCTGAGCTTCTGGGGAATCTTCGGGCGACTCTTCAACTTCCGACAGTCGAAGCGAATAATCGGCTGGATCGACACGGGGCAGTTGATAGCAGCTATCGCCGCAACACTGGTCGCCATACCCTTTACGACAAGCATCATTGGCGACATCTCAAATTACCTGATCGTTTGTGCAATAAGTATCGCCATAGTAGCCATCCTGCTCTTCGTAATCGCGTCGTCGTTTACGCTCGCGAAGAACAATCCCCGCGAATTCGGTAGCGCAGTTCGAAAGGAAACCCGCTGGTCAAGTGTCGTGCGCGACCGCTATATCATGCTGCTGTCACTGTTCCTCTTCATCTCCATGGTGATGTATGTTTTGAGCCAATATTCCTTCCAGCAACTGGTCAAGGAACAGTATCCCGACGAACGTGACCTCACCAATTTCAACGCGTTTTTTACAGGGGCGGTGTATG
>Ga0065721_10052451_pt1 | contig 11866 bp, 11 predicted proteins | sample Mesricmetagenome_FD_59108 | JGI IMG/M metagenome (GOLD analysis project Ga0065721, IMG submission 59108) | Mesophilic microbial community from rice straw/compost enrichment Sample: eDNA_1 v2 (version 2) | ecosystem: Engineered > Solid waste > Grass > Composting > Bioreactor | place: USA: Davis... | reverse complement strand
GCGATGGAGTGGAAGGTAGAGCAGCTTGCCGAAGCGGCCCGGCTGTGCGGCGCGTCCGCCTGGCGCGTCTGGCGCACCGTGCAGGCGCCGCTTCTGCTGCCCGCTTTTCTGGCCGGAGCCGCGCTCGTATTCATGGACACGGTCGGGGATTTCGGACTGCCGGCTTCCATCGCCGCCGTCTACCGGTTCCCGACGCTCCCGTACTCCATCTACTCCGCGCTGTACACGTCGCCGATCCGCTTCGATATGGCCGGAGTGCTGTCGTTTTATCTCGTTCTGCTGATTTCCCTGGCCATGCTGCTGCAATTTTACGTGATGCGGAGGTCTCGCTTCGATTTTCTGTCGGCGCGCGCCATACCGGCGGAACCGAAGCCTGCAGGCCGATTGACGCCGTTCCTGACGGCCGGAAATCTGCTGTTCCTGCTCGTCGTGGTCGGCATTCCGATCGGCACGAACGTGCTCATGTCGCTGTTCCGCACGCAATCCGGCGGGTTCACGCTCGACAATCTGACGTTCGCGCATTACGTCTCGCTGTTCGCGGACCACAGCCAACTGCTGGCGGGATTGGGCCGCTCCTTGCTCATCGCTTCCGTCTCCGCGCTGGCAGGGCTTGCGTTGGGCGTGGCGGTGGCGTTCGTGCTCACGTATTCCCGGTTCCGCTTCAAGCGCTGGATTGAAGTAATGTCGCTCGTGACGCTGGCCGTGCCGGGCGTCGTGCTTGGCATCGGCTACATTTTCGTCTGGAACCAGGCCTGGCTCGAGAAGATCGGACTGCTGCTGTACGGCAAGCCGGCCATTCTCGTGCTCGCTTCCGTCGCGGGCGCCGTCCCCGTCATTACGAGAATTATGGTGGGCGCGATGGCGAAGGTGCCGGGCACGCTGCTCGACGCGGCGCAGATGCAGGGCGGCTCCTTGCTGAACCGCGTGCGGCTCATCCTGGCTCCGCTCATCCGCGGCGCGCTGCTGTCGGCGGCGCTGGCCGCTTTCGGCTCCAGCGTGTTCGACCTGGCGGTCAACGCGATTTTGTTCCCGCCTAACTTCTTTACGCTTCCGGTTTCGATTAACAAAGCCTTCGAAGATTTGAACTTCGGCTATGCGTCCGCCGCCACGATGCTGGGCGGAGGAACCGTTATTCTGATTATTCTGCTGCTGGAGATGCTCCTGCGGCGAAAGGTGGCCCGCACATGACCGGCGCTTCTCTCGAACGACCGCTTCTGGAAATCAAAGACGTCGCCAAGCGCTATGAATCCCATCAAGCGTTGCGAAGCGTCTCTCTCGATATGCGCAAAGGAGAAATCATCAGCGTCCTCGGGCCGTCCGGCTGCGGCAAGTCTACGCTGCTGCAGCTCATTGCCGGACTCGCCCTGCCCGACAGCGGAGAGATCCGGCTGGACGGCGAAGTGATCTCCTCCTCTCGCGGCATGCTGCCGCCCGAGAAACGCGGCGTCAACATGGTGTTCCAAGATTACGCGCTCTGGCCGCACTTGAGCGTGTTCGACAACATCGCGTATGGGCTGAAGAACCGGCGCATGGATCGCGCCGACATGCGCAAGCGCGTCGGCGAATTGCTGGAGATGCTGCAGCTTGCCGGACTGGAGAAACGGCTTCCGCCGCAGCTGTCCGGCGGGCAGCAGCAGCGGGTCGCGATCGCGCGGGCGCTGGCGACGCAGCCCCGCCTTCTGCTGCTCGACGAGCCGTTGTCCAATCTGGATATGCGGCTGCGGATCGAGATGCGCACCGAGATGGCGTACCTGTTCCGTCAGCTCGGCACGAGCGTGTTCCACGTCACGCACGATCCGGAGGAGGCGTTCGCCATGGCCGACCGCCTGCTCATTATGCGCAGCGGCGCGGTCGATCAGATCGGCACTCCGTCCGATTGCTACGCGCGGCCCGCCAGCCGATGGGCCGCCGCGCTGCTCGGCGCGATCAACCGGATCGAAGGGACGATCGTCCGCACGGCTCGCGGCGTCGCGTTAAGAAGCGGCTCCGTCCTGATCGAAGGAATAGGGGCGGAGGACTCCGCGGAAGGCAGCGAAGCGGAGCTGCTGTTCCGCCCGGACGACGTCGTCTATGCGGGCTCGGGAGGCGCGCCTTCCGCCGCCGTCGCCGAGACGGCCGCCGCTTCTCAAGACGGCCGGCGCCCGGACGGCGAACGAACGACGTTCGAGCTCACCGTGCTGCACAGCACCTTCGAAGGCAAGAGATGGCGCATCGTCGCCAAGACAAGCGCCGGGCAGAAGCTCTATCTGCTTGGCGATCGGCCGCTGCCTCCAAGGGCGCCCATTGCCGTCTCGCTGCCCCGATCGGCCGCTTACATTTATGACAAGACCCAGGAAGGGAGCTAGTCTGTTGAGCAATTCCGCAAGTCCCCGTTTATTAGCCATATCGGATATACACGGACACGAAGACGGGCTGCTGCAGTTGCTCGACGCTGCCGGCTATAAAGCGGGGAAGGACCGGCTCGTGCTGCTGGGAGATTACGTGAACGAAGAACCGAACTCCTGGGACACCTTGAGAACGATTAAGCGCTTGGCCGATCAAGGAGCCGTCGCGCTTCCGGGCAATACCGACCTCACGGTCGCCAATCTGGGAGAAGCGCCGACTCATCTGGCGCCGCTGCTCGGATGGCTGAAGTCGCTCCCGCCTTACTGGATCGCGGACGGCTACCTGTTCGTGCACGCCGGCATACGCCCCGGAATCCCGCTCGACCGGCAGCCGCTTCGCGACCTGACGGAAATTCGCGAAGCGTTCTGGAAGGAGAAGGTCGAAGTTCCGTACACCGTCGTCTTCGGGCACACGCCCACCTACAAGCTCGGAGCCGAGATCGGGCGAATCTGGTGCGGCGACAGACGCATCGGCATCGATACCGGCGCGAAGCACGGCCAGCGCCTGACCTTGCTGGACGTCGGCGAGCGGCTGAGCTACTCCTGTTCGACTTCCCCTTTGAATCTGTATCGGGACATTCGGACCGATTCCGTGTATAATTTTGAAAGATAACTCGAAACGCACAAGACCCCGCCTAAGATAGGAGAGCTATCTAGGGCGGGGTTCGTCTTTTAACGGGGGGAAGAAGATGTACAAGGCCATTATATTCGATCTGGACAATACGCTGCTCGACTACTCGCACAGCGAGGTCGACGCCATGAAGAAGACGCTCAGGGACCATGGGATTTGGGAGGACGAGGAGGCGTGGTGGGAGTCGTTCTGGCCCGTTTTCTCGCAGCATAATTTCAGGCATTGGATGGATTTCGTTAACAAGAGAGGTCCGCACAGAACGATTCAGGACGTGCTGATCAGCTCCTTCCGCGATTCGCTGGACGCCGACTCGGCCCGGCACGAACGGCTTACGGCATCTTATTGGGACTATTTCTGCAACAACTGTCATTTCGAGAACGGCGCGCAAGGCGTGCTTGATTTCGCCAGGGACCGCTACAAGCTGGGCATCATCTCCAACGGAATCGGCGAGGCGCAGCGCAAGAGATTGGCGGTGGGAGCCATCTCCGACCTTTTCCATTCCGTCGTCGTCTCGGACGAGGTAGGCATCCGCAAGCCGAGAAGAGAGATTTTCGATCACGCTCTGGCGGAGCTGCGATTAGCGCCGTCCGACGTTCTGTTTGTCGGGGATTCGCTGACGGACGACTATCAGGGTGCGGTCAATGCGGGCATCGATTTCTGTTACTATAATCGCGAGAAGAAGAGGCTGGCGGATTCGCACAGACCCAAATATAAAATCGACGAGCTGCAAGAGCTGTTGAATTATCTTTGAGAACAGCGCCATGCATGATGAAATTTCGGGTGAAAGGTTATGAGGACTTCCATAGAACGATTTAATCGTCGAATAGAAAATGTGAATTAGACCCTTGGGCGGACGGGTGATATAGTGGATAAACAATTCCAATCGGAAAAGTTTGTCGGATGCCCGATCCGGGACAGTCGCCCTGCTTGAGGCATCGGTTCCGTTCGGCGCTTCGCGACGCAGTCGAGCGAAGGGATGGCCGCAGATGAAATTCGCGTTATTCAGCCTATTGATGAACGTTCCAAACGCCGTAACCGGCGAGACTTTGACCGAACGCCGGAAAATCGAGAGCGTCCTGAACCAGGCCGTTCTCGCCGAGAAGCTCGGGTTCGAGGCGTACGGCATCGGCGAAAGACATGGAGCGCCCTTCCTGTCTTCGTCCCCTCCGGTATTGCTGGCCGCGATCGCCGCCCGCACTTCCCGCATTCGGCTGATGACGACCGTCACCGTACTTAGCGTACTCGACCCCGTAAGGGTGGCCGAAGACTACGCGACGCTCGATCATCTCTCCGACGGCAGACTTGAGATCATCATCGGCAAGGGCAACGATCCCCGGCACTATCCTCTGTTCGGCATACAAGAGGAGGAGCAGTGGGATTCGCTCGAGGAGCGCTATGCGCTGTTAAGGAAGCTGTGGGACGAGGAGGGAGTTACTTGGCAGGGCAAGTATCGTCCGCCTTTGACCGACGTGACGACATTCCCGAGGCCGCTGCAGAGGCGAATTCCCGTCTGGCACGGCAGCGCGTCGAGCGCGAGATCGACCGAGCTGGCAGCGAGATACGGAGATCCGCTGTTCTCGTCCAATACGTTCCATCCGCAAGAGAAGTACAAGGCGTTGATCGATCACTACCGGGAGCGCTTGGCCTACTACGGGCACAATCCCGCCCATGCGCTCGTCGGAGCGGGAGCGGGAAGTCTTTACTTGGCCGATACGAAGGAAGAGGCGATCAGGCGCTTTCGCCCGTATTACGATGCCTTCTTCTCCACGGATGCCGCCAAGCATAACCAGTCGCCTTTCACCGGATTGGAAGATACGATCGAGAGAGGCTCCATGCTCGTTGGAAGCCCGGAGAGCGTGGTCGAGAAAATCTTGAATTATTACGAGGCGTTCGGCCACCAGGTACTCGCCATCAGTGTGGACGGACTTACCGAGTCGGAACAGGCGGAGCAGATCGAGCGGTTCGCCTCCGAAGTCGCGCCCGTGCTTAGACGGGAAATTCCAAGCTCCGTGTGGAGCGCATAATGGTTTACGCAGCCGCGTATTCGCCAAGGGACGTCATGTCCCGGTGAAGCTGCGGCTTTTCTTTTGAGGACACAACTAGAAAGTATGGGTTATAATACCAGTATCTGATCGGCCAAGGCGCATCTGGAGAGGAGCAAAGCCGCTTGGGTCTCGCAAGAAATCTGAAAATCGCAGGTTTTCACGTCTTCTTGAACACAGGAGCATTACTCTTATTTTTGTTGTTGAATAAGAATGGGGCAGTCCTTGCGCTAGCCAAAATCTATGTTCTGATTGTCCTGCCGCTGGCGTACATCTTTCTAGGCTACCGATACGTACCGGCCGAAGCCTCGTTCAGGTCAAGGATGATGAGTCTGTCACTCGTTAGCTTGATCGGAATCGCGGTGTGGTCCGTTTGCTTGTACTTCTACGTGATGGACGACGCCGCAGCCCGCGCCGAGAGCGCCTTCTTGGTTCTGCCTTCCGAAATCGTTTGGATTTTCTACGGAGCGTACAATCTGCTTCTCTACGTGCCTCTGATTGTGCTGGACTTCCTCTCGTTGAAGGGGGAATGGAAGCTGCACGGATATGAAGCGGCGGGGGGAGTGTTGCTGGTTAACTTTATTCCGCTGGTGCTGATGTATCTGGGAGCGTTCATCAAGAAAAACAGGTCTTAGGGGGCGGAGGATGAGCGAAAGGGGCGGAGAAAAATGACCAAACGGACGGCCATAGGGGCCGCGGCGGCCGTCTGCTGCGCGGCAATCGTTTTTATCGCGGCGGCGGTGCTGTTCAGCGGCGACGACAAGGACGAGGGCGTGTCGCTGGCGTTCGTTAACGCGGGGCTGCAGGCGGACGGCGTTCAGCTCGGGATGCGCGAGCAGGAGTTGGTGAAGCTGTGGGGGCTCGGACAATATCAAGAAGGGTTCGGGGGCCACTTCCGTCTCTATCCGGACAGACAATGCCATATCGGCATTCCCGGCGATCCGGACAACGACCTGTACGGAGACGTCGGGCAGCTGGAGATTTCGAATCCGCAGTACGGCATATTCGGCATCAGCCCGGGGGATGCCGTCGCGGCAGCGGAGGAAACGCTCCATGCCCAAGGATTCCGTCCCACAGAGCACGATGCCTCGATATGGGCTTCGGGAGAATTCACGATCATGCTCCGCGGGCAATTGGAGATCGACTCTATTTACGTAGGCTTCAACGACAAGGACTTGAGAGACAGACAGTATTGAGGGGAATGGCTCATGGAAATCAAGCGACTCGCAGCTCTAACCGAAGACGAACTTCTTTCCCTGGGAGAGTTCGGATATACGTCGATGCACCAATACGAAGCGATCGCGGAGTCGACGGCCGAAGCGTTCAGCATTCGGTTAAACCTGGTTCAACTGAACGAGCCGTTCGTCAAGCAAGAATCGAACGACGGAGATGACGCCGTAGACTACGGGAAGATGGCCAAACTGGGCTATTCGTTAGGAATGTATGATGGCGGCAAGCTGATCGCTCTGGCGATATCGGAGCCGCAGAGATGGAACAACACGTTAATGATATGGCATTTTCAAGTGCATGAAAATTACAAGCGGCAAGGCTGCGGCACAAGGCTGATGGGGCAAGTCGTAGAAATGGCGCGAAGGGGAGGATTCCGGGCGGTAACGTTGGAAACGCAAAATACGAACGTCGCGGCTATCCGATTTTACATGCGCTGCGGCTTCACGATAGAAGGAATCGATCTGTCGCTCTATTCGAACCGGGATACGGGCAAGGAGGAAATCGCGCTGTTTATGAGGAGGAAGCTCGAAAATTCCTAAGCGGAGGGAACTGTGATGAAAATTAGAGAGTTGGCGTTTCTGGCGATCAGGGTGCTGGCGGTTTATTTTTTCGCGCTCGGTCTGAACCATCTGGTCGCATATTTGGACTATTCCTTGCCGGCCTACTTGCAAGTGCTCGGGGACGATGCCTCGTATGGAGAGGTATTCCTGCTCGTAGGCATACCGTCGATCTTATTGCTGCTCATCAGCGTCGCGTTGTGGCTGTCGGCCGGTAAACTGTCCAGGTTCCTCGTTTCTTCGAATTCCGAAGAGGAAGCAAGTTCTCCGTCCTTCCGCGGAATCGAAGCGTTCGTGCTGGCGGTTGTCGGACTTGTGCTGGCAATCTTGTCGTTCTCGAGCTTGGCGAGAATACTGCTAAACTACGCGAATATGGAAGGCCAACGTCTGTATATCGACCATCGAAGCTTCTATATCGCGCTTGCGGAGCAAGTCATTCGTCTGCTGCTGGGCATTGTACTGATCTTGAAGGCGCAAGGGTTCGCGAAGCTGCTGCGGAAAATAAGGGGGGATCGGGAGTGAAAAAGTTTATAGCCGGTTTCGTGCTGGGAGCGCTGCTGTTCGGAGGGATCGGAGCGTATGCCGCTACGCAGCAGGAGACGATCGAGATCACCCGCAACGTCCGCAAGCTGGTGATCAGCGGGAACAGTTACGAGACGAAGAGTTACGAGATGGGGGACAACATGTTCATGAGCGGCGGAACGACGTACGTCCCCTTGCGGTTTCTCGTGGACACGTTCAACCACTTCGTCGATTGGGATAATCGGGAGAAGACCGCGCACATCTATCTTGACCCTTGCATGACGATGGCGGGAGTTCCTTTAAGAACGCTGAATCCGGCGATGATCGACGCTCCGCGGGATTGGAGAGCGATCTGCGTGAACAAACGATCCGTGCTGCTGCCCAAGGACGTCATCTTGGAGGCGTTAAAATTTACGGATCACGGCATACCGTCGGACCAGTTTCCCGCCTACCTATTAAGCCGCGGGGAGCGTATGATATTAATCGGCTTCGGGGGCATGCTGTTCGCCGAGGACAAATCCGAGCTCGGAGACGAATTCGCCTTTTTGTCGGACTATGTGTACCCTGAGGGACGAAGGTCTTGAGACCTATTCTCAAGCTCGAATTATGACGAATTAATCGTGAAACCGCTATCCATTCGCCTAGTTTTCATGTACATTAATAATAAATGGCGGATAAGAGGCGGTGATCGCAATGCTGAAGGATCTCGTGCTTAACTTTGCGATTTTGGGCGTATTTCTGTTTCTCGTCTCTCCGCTGTTCATCCGCGGGCGCACCCGACGGACGAACAAGCTCGTCCACCGGCTTATTATCGGGGGCGTATTCGGCGTACTCGGAATTATATTGACATTTTTCGGCATCGACATCAACGGATCGGCGCAGTTGAACTTGCGAGGCATCGCCTTGATGCTGGCCGCTTATTTTGCCGGGCCGGCCGGCGCGCTCGCCGATCTGGCCGTCGTCTATTCGTGGCGGCTGGCCGAGAACGGCTATTTGGACGCTGCGCAGGTCGGCATCGGCATGGCGGCCGCCGTCGGGACGGGGCTGCTGTTTCAGAAGATCAGGCCCTATTTCCTGAAATGGCTGTGCGGCACGTTGTTTCTGCTATATTTCTACTACGGCGGACTGTGGCTTGCGGGACAGATTTCGTGGGGCACCGTGGAATATTATCTGGTCTACCAGACCGGCTTCTCCGCGTTGATCTCGGTCTTTCTCTACTATCTTGAGCGCAACGAGGCGAATAAGAGCAAGGCGATACAGACGGAACGGGACATGAGCTCCATGCTGCGGATGCAGCCCGGATTTACCTTCCGCTTTCAGAAGCGCGGCGGCAAATATTACTATACGATGATCGAGGGACGACTGCTGCAGCGGATCGGGGCCGCGCCGGCGGATTTCATCGGCAGATCGGTCGAAGAAGTCGGGCTCTTCCCGCGCGACTACATTGAGCTTCTCAACAATCAGTACGACGAAGCGTGGGAGGGAACGGAGGTTTCCCACGAGCGCCTGTTCAACGATCTGATCCTTCATGTCAATCTGCATCCGATTCGGACGGACGGCGTCGTGACCGAGGTGATCGGGACCGGAATCGATATTACGGAAGAGAAAAGACGGCTGGAAGCGGACGAATCGAATAAAGCGAAGAGCCGGTTCCTGGCGCAGATGAGCCACGAAATCCGCACGCCGATCAATGCCATTATCGGACTGAACTACATTCTCCAGCAATCCGATCTGAGCGAGAAGCAGCTCGATTACGTCAATAAGTCGATTACGGCGGCCAAGAGCTTGTTGGCGATCGTCAACGACGTGCTGGACTTCTCCAAGATCGAGGCCAACAAGGTCGTGCTGGAGAATATTGAATTCGACCTCTACGAAGTGCTTCACAACCTATCCAATATGGTCAGCTTCAAAGCTTATGAGAAAGGCCTGAAGTTCCGCTTCTCGATCGATCCCCAAGTTCCCCAGATGCTGATCGGCGATCCCTACAGGCTTCAGCAGATTCTCTTGAACATCACCAATAACGCCGTGAAATTCACGAACAGCGGCGAGCTGGCGATATCGGTTCATTGCGGCGAGCAGGTTCACGGGATGACGCAGGTGAAATTTGTCGTCCGCGATACGGGCATCGGAATGACCAAGGAGCAGCTCGAAGGATTGTTCCGCGAATTTACGCAAGCGGACATGACGACGACTCGCCGGTTCGGAGGAACGGGGCTGGGGCTGGTCATCAGCAAGAGATTGGCGGAAATGATGGGAGGAGCGATTCGAGCGGAAAGTCGGCCGGGGCAGGGAAGCACGTTCGAGATCGCGCTGCCTCTCGCTTCGGCGGACGCTTCCGTTTACGGGGAGGAATTCGACCAAGCGCTGAGCTTCGTCCGCGTGCTTCTTGTCTGCTCCGATCTGCAGATGCAGTGGGTGCTGCGCAGGCAGCTGACTCAGTTCAAATTCGTCGTGAATGTGGCTAACGGAGCGGTCGACGTGTTGGACAAGCTCGATCGCGGAGAGTCGTACGATATGGTTATTGTGGATTGGAAGCTGAAGGGGGAGGACCCTCTGACGCTTGCCCAGGCCATACGCGGCAGAGGGTTATCTGAACAGCCCTCGGTCGTTCTCGTCAGCTCCTGCCACGAATCGGAGCTGCAGCAGGCATTGCAGTCCGGCTGCGTCTCCCGGGCGCTGCTGTATCCGATCAGCCAATCGCAGCTGTATAACGAGCTCATCGGCCTGGTGCAATGGAAAACGATGTACAAGCAGCAGCCGTCGACGGGCCGCAGCCGTCCCGAGCCGTCATCCTCGCTTAAAGACGCCGTCGTGCTTCTCGCAGAGGATAACGAGATTAACCAGCTCGTAGCGGTGGAGCTTCTCAAGGCAGTCGTGTCGAGGGTGGATGTGGCGGATGACGGGTTCGAGGCCGTCGAGCTTGCGACCCGCAATCGTTACGACGTCATCCTCATGGATTTGCAGATGCCGGAGATGGACGGCTACGAAGCCGTTCGTCAAATTCGCCAGACCGAAGCGGGAAGGAACGTGCCGATCATCGCCATGACGGCGGACGCGATGAAAGGTGTGGAAGAGCAGGTGCTGGCGGTCGGGATGGACGCCTATCTGACGAAGCCGTTCGACCCGCTGGAGCTTTACAAAATGCTGCATCAATTCGCGGCCCCTTCCGGGGAGCAGGAGGCGAGCGCCTCCGCTCAAGCTGCGGCGTCCGCCGATGGCGGCGCCAGACTCGACATCGAGGGCGCCCTGAAGCGATTGGGAGGCAATGACAAGCTGTACGAGCATATCCTGGAGCTGTTCGTCGCGGATCACGCGAACGGGATCGAGCTGATCCGCTCGGCGATGGCGGACGGAGCCGAAGGCAGGGCCGAACGTCACGTTCATTCGTTAAAAGGAGTTGCCGCGAATATCGGCGCGACCGGATTGGCGGATCTTATGGACGAGCTGCAGGCGGCGCTGCGCAGCGGAGATCGGAGCGGGTGCGACAGCCTGCTGAGCGTTGCGGAGAGGGAGATGCGGATTACGCTTCAAGACGCCGGTCGGATCAGAAGAAGCCTGACCGGCGCTTGAAGCGCGGGGGTTGCCCGATTAGGGGACAAGGGGCAGTTATCAGATTATCGAGGAAAAGGAGATAGATGCCTTTTACATTCATCGATAATCTGGTACGCCCCTATTTTCGTTAGGAGTTTAATCGTTTGCTGTTCTGGGTGGCGATAGCCATCAGGGCAACGTAAATCGGCTGCACGGTCATCTTTTTGCCGAATTCGAACTTGTAGCTCGCGGTTTGGACGTTATTGGCTCTATAATACGGCGACGTAATATAGTGAATGACGATCTCGCTGTCGTCGAAGCCGGTTCCGGCCGTCTCCATCGTTACCTCGTAGATCGAGCTCAAGTGGATGGACACAACCCTCGTTTTTCGGCCGGTCACGCCTTGGTGATCAATCAGGATCAAGCGATCGTCGGTGAAAATAAACGCGTCGCGAACGAGCTTGAAGCCCATGTGGATGTGCTCGTCCGGCATGAGATAAGCCCCGTACTGATTTTGCAGCTCTTGCACCGATACTTCCGAGTAATTGCCCAGCAGACCCCCGAACAGCGCCATTTGAATTTCCTCCCTGATTTGTCGATATCTATCGATTGCATAATCGATTATAATAGCTTCTATGATTAGAAGATATTTCCTTTCGGGTCGCCATTATTTTTAGAAAAAAACGGCTGACCAATTGATTTTGCAAATAGCTTGCTAGATCTCTCGGGATAAAGAATGTACGGAATGATCGATTAATCTTCCATCCAGGCTTCACCCGAGCGTCGATGTGCGATTCTTTCGAGCCGATTCCGCCGTTTAGACACCCGATTCGGTCGAAGAAACTTGCGCAATGGTCTACCAGACCGCTAGAGTCGGTCATCCGCCCGGATTTGCCCACGTAACGGTCTGTCGGACCGTTAGCGGTCCCTTGTAGCGGGGAGTCGACGGATTAACGGTCTACCAGACCG
>Ga0065721_10052450_pt1 | contig 11867 bp, 10 predicted proteins | sample Mesricmetagenome_FD_59108 | JGI IMG/M metagenome (GOLD analysis project Ga0065721, IMG submission 59108) | Mesophilic microbial community from rice straw/compost enrichment Sample: eDNA_1 v2 (version 2) | ecosystem: Engineered > Solid waste > Grass > Composting > Bioreactor | place: USA: Davis... | reverse complement strand
GGCGGCTCAGGCCGCGGGCGGCTCCCGCGGCGGCTGCGGCGGCGCGGCGCCCGGCGTCACCCGGGGGTGCCGCGCCCAGGCATCGAGCAGCGTGTAGGCCACGGCCAGCACCACCGGGCCGATGAAGATGCCCACCAGCCCGAAGGCCAGCAGCCCGCCCACCACGCCGGTGAAGATCAGCAGCAGCGGCAGGTCCGCGCCCAGGCGGATGAGCACCGGGCGCACCACGTTGTCCATGGTCGTGACCACCAGCGACCACACCAGCAGGAACACGCCCCAGCCCGTGTGGCCCTGCCAGAACACCCAGGCGGTGGCGGGCAGCAACACCGGCAGCGCACCCAGCTGCGCGATGCACAGCATGAACATCAGCATGGTCAGCAGCCCGGCCAGGGGCACGCCGGCCAGCCCCAGGCCGATCCCAGCGAACAGCGCCTGCAGCAGCGCCGTCAGCCCCACGCCCAGCGCCACGCCGCGGATGGCCTGGCCTGCCAGCTCCACCACCGCCTCGCCCTGATCCCCGCCCAGCCGCCACGCAAAGCGCCGCAGCGCCGCCGCCCAGCGCTCGCCCACGGCGTACATCACCGCCGCCAGCACGGTCGTGACCAGGAACTGCAGCAGCAGCCGCCCCACGCCGCCCACCTCTGCCAGCAGCCAGCGCGTCACGTTGCCGGCGTAGGGCGTGAGCATGGCCACCAGCCCGCCCACGCCCATCGACACGGCCTCGGCCCAGGCGCGGGTGAGCTGCGGCCCCACGAAGGGCAGCCCCGCCAGCCACGCCGGCGGCCTGGGCGGCGGGCGCCAGCTGGTGAGCGCGCGCACGCCCTCGCCGATCTGGTCGATGTGCGACACCAGCGCGCCCACGGCCAGCGTCAGGGGCAGCACCAGCAGCAGAACCAGCAGCAGCGTCATGACCGTCACGGCCAGCCAGCGCCGGTTCCACAGCCGCCGCTGCACGCGCAGCAGCAGCGGCCAGGTGGACACCACCAGCATCGCCGCCCAGATGCCCGGTCCCAGGAAGGGGCGCAGGATCCACAGCGAGCCCACGATCAGCGTCGCGATGAACAGCACGCCGAGCGTGGCGCGTGGCAGGTCGGGCGGGGACGGGGGCATCGGCGTCAAGGCGGCAGTGAGGGGCGCGCCGGGATGCTACCCAGCGCTCCGGACTGTTTCGTCACTCCAGCGCCGGCCCGTAGTTGCGCAGCCTGTCCAGCGCCAGCACGCGCACGCCGCCGTACTCGATGCGGATCACGCCCGCGGCCTGCATGGCGCGCAGTGCGCGGTTGACGCGCTGGCGCGACAGGCCCACCAGGTAGGCCAACTCCTGCTGCGTGATGCGCAGCAGCTCGCCCACGCCGGGATAGAGCACCGGGTGGAACAGCGCCGCCAGGCTGCGCGCCACGCGCGCATCGGGCTGCGAGAGCCGGTCGATGTCGCGCGCGGCGATGAACTGGCCCAGCCGCTCGTTGAGCTGCTGCATCAGGAAGCGGTTGAAGCCCAGGCTGCTCTCCAGCAGCCGGTCGAAGCAGTCGATGGGCAGCCCGGCCAGCACGCTGCGCCGCAGCGCCTGCACGTTGAAGCGGTAGACCTCGCGCTTGAGCGCCGTGCCCTCGCCGAACCAGCCGCCCGAGGGCACGCCGGTGTAGGTCACGGGCAGGTCCATCAGGCTGTCGTTGCTGATCTTGAGCAAGCCATCCACCACGCCGAACCAGTAGGCCGGCGGGCGCCCCATGCGGCACACCAGCTCGCCGGGCTCGACCTCCACCACGCGCAGCGAGGACAGCGCGAGCGCGCGCGCCGCGGGCTCCAGCCGCGGCAACCAGTGGATGCCTTGCAGATCCTGCGGGCTCGGTGTGCGCGAGCGGGAAAGCAGCGAGGCCGAGGGCGTCAGATCGCGGAGAGCCATGCGGGAAACCCCTTTGGGGACAGACCCGGAGATTGTCGCCGTCGCGACAACTTGGCGTCAAAGCGGCGCCCAGAATTCGCGCACTTCGCAATCACGGGATTGCGGGGCCTGCCGCCAGGAGACGCCGTTGACGACCTTTCCTCACTTGCTGCTTGAACATGCCGCCCGTCGCCCGCAGGCCGCTGCGTTGCGCGAGAAGGACCTGGGCATCTGGCAGACATTGACCTGGGCCGATCTGGCCACGCTGGTGCGCGCGCTGGCGCATGGCCTGGCGCAAGCCGGGCTGCAGCGCGGCGAGCACCTGATCGTGGTCGGCGAGAACCGGCCGCGGCTGTACGCCTCGATGCTGGCGGCGCAGTCGCTGGGGGCCATCCCCGTGCCGCTGTACCAGGACGCGGTGGCCGCGGAGTTCGTGTTCCCGCTGCGCAACGCGGAGGTGCGCTTCGTGGTGGCGGAGGATCAGGAGCAGATCGACAAGTTCCTGGAGATCCGCCCCCAGTGCCCGCAGCTGCAGCGGCTGTGGTTCGACGACCCGCGCGGCCTGCGCAACTACCGCGAGCCGGGCCTGGCCTCGCTGGACGCGCTGGTCAAGGAAGGCCGCGCGCACGCGCAACAGCATCCGCAATTCTTCGACACCGAGGTGGCCCTGTCGCAGCCCGATGACGTGGCCGCGATGTTCTACACCTCGGGCACCACCGGCACCCCGAAGGGCGTGGTGCACACCCATGCCTCGCTGCTGGACCGCGCCCAGGCCGGCGCGCGCTTCGACAAGCTCAGCGGCGCCGAGGAGGTGCTGGCCTACCTGCCGCCGGCGTGGATCGGCCAGAACATCTTCAGCTACGCGCAGTGGCTGGCCTGCGGCTACGTCGTGAACTGCCCGGAGTCGGCGGCGACCGTCTCGATCGACATGAAGGAGATCGGGCCCACCTACTACTTCGCGCCGCCGCGGGTGTTCGAGGGCCTGCTCACCAGCGTGATGGTGCGCATGGAGGACGCCGGGCGCGTGAAGCGCTGGCTGTTCGAGCGCTTCATGAAGCTGGCGCGCCGCGTGGGCCCGGACCGCATGGACGGCAAGCCGCTGTCGCTGGCGGACCGGCTGGCGTGGAAGCTGGGCGACCTGTGCATCTATGGTCCGCTGCGCAACCAGCTGGGCATGTCGCGCGTGCGCGTGGCCTACACCGCCGGCGAGGCCATCGGGCCGGACCTGTTCAGCTTCTACCGCGCCATCGGCATCAACCTCAAGCAGCTCTACGGCTCCACCGAGACGGCGGTGTTCGTGTGCCTGCAGCCCGACCACGAGGCGCGCGCCGACACGGTGGGCGTGCCCATCGACGGCGTGCAGCTGCGCATCGCCGCCGACGGCGAGGTGCAGGTGAAGTCCTCGGGGCTGCTCAAGGGTTACTTCCGCAACCCGCAGGCCACGGCCGAGGTGATGCAGGACGGCTGGTACCGCACCGGCGACGCCGGCTTCCTCGATGCCGGCGGGCACCTGAAGATCATCGACCGCGCCAAGGACGTGGGCCGGCTCAAGGGCGGCGACTTCGACGGCGCCATGTTCGCGCCCAAGTACGTGGAGAACAAGCTGAAGTTCTTCCCCTACGTCAAAGAGGCGGTGGCCTTCGGCGACGGGCGCGACCGGGTGTGCGCCTTCGTCAACATCGACATGGAAGCCGTGGGCCACTGGGCCGAGCGCCGCAACCTGCCCTACACCGGCTACACCGACCTCGCGAGCAAGCCGCAGGTGCTGGAGCTCATCCGCGGCTGCGTGGAGCAGGTCAACGCCGACCTCGCGCGCGACGAGCAGCTCGCGGGCTGCCAGGTGCACCGCTTCCTGGTGCTGCACAAGGAGCTCGACGCCGACGACGGCGAGCTCACCCGCACGCGCAAGGTGCGCCGCGGCTTCATCGCCGAGCGCTACGCGCCGCTGGTGCAGGCGCTCTTCGAAGGGCGCGAGAGCCAGTACATCGAAACCCCGGTGAAGTTCGAGGACGGACGCAGCGGCGTGGTCAGCGCCACGCTGCGCATCGCCGAGGCCAAGACCTACCCCGTTGCCCGGAGGGCCGCTTGATGAACGCCATCGTCAGCTCTGAGCTGCTCGCCAAGCCCGACACCACCCTGAACCCGCCCGGGCTGGAGCCCGCGCCGGGCAAGCGCATCGGCGACGTGATCCTGGCGGTGAACAACATCACGCTGCGCTTCGGCGGCGTGAAGGCGCTCACCGACATCAGCTTCGACGTGCGGGAGCACGAGATCCGCTCGATCATCGGCCCCAACGGCGCGGGCAAGAGCTCGATGCTCAACTGCATCAACGGCGTGTACCAGCCGCAGGAAGGCTCGATCACGCTGCGCGGCCAGAGCTTCAGGAACATGAACCCGCGCCAGGTGGCCGAGGCGGGCGTGGCCCGGACCTTCCAGAACCTCGCGCTGTTCAAGGGCATGAGCGTGCTGGACAACATCATGACCGGGCGCAACCTGCGCATGAAGAGCAACCTGTTCCAGCAGGCGCTGCGGCTGGGCCCGGCGCTGCGCGAGGAGGTGGAGCACCGCGCGGTGGTTGAGCGCATCATCGACTTCCTGGAGATCCAGCCCTGGCGCAAGACCCCCGTGGGCCGCCTGCCCTACGGGCTGCAGAAGCGCGTGGACCTGGGCCGCGCGCTGGCGATGGAGCCCTCGCTGCTGCTGCTCGACGAGCCCATGGCGGGCATGAACGTCGAGGAGAAACAGGACATGTGCCGCTTCATCCTGGACGTCAACGACGAGTTCGGCACCACCATCGTGCTGATCGAGCACGACATGGGCGTGGTGATGGACATCTCCGACCGCGTGGTGGTGCTCGACTACGGCAAGAAGATCGGCGACGGCCCGCCCGACGAGGTACGGCGCAACGAGGACGTCATCCGCGCCTACCTCGGCACTTCGCACTGACACCATAACGACAAGCTCCCGGGCCGCGCCGCGCGCGCGGCGCACCGGACACCACGCATCGAGGAGACCATGGGCTTCTTTCTGGAAACGCTCACCGGCGGGCTGATGGCCGGCATGCTCTACGCGCTGATCGCGCTGGGTTTCGTGCTCATCTACAAGGCCAGCGGCGTCTTCAACTTCGCGCAGGGCGCGATGGTGCTGTTCGCGGCGCTGGCGATGGCGCGCTTCGCCGAGTGGCTGCCCAAGCTGCTGGGCTTCGAGAGCCGGCTGCTGGCCAACCTGCTGGCCTTCGTGTGCGCGCTGGCGGTGATGGCGGCGGTGGCCTGGGCCATCGAGCGCCTGGTGCTGGGCAAGCTGGTGAACCAGGAGGGCATCACGCTGCTGATGGCCACGCTGGGCATCACCTACTTCCTCGACGGCTTCGGCCAGACCCTGTTCGGCTCGGACATCTACAAGATCGACGTGGGCATGCCCAAGGACCCGATCTTCGTGCTGGAGAGCTTCTTCGAGGGCGGCGTGCTGCTCAACAAGGAAGACCTCTACGCCGCGCTGATCGCCGCGGCCCTGGTGGCGGTGCTGTCGCTGTTCTTCCAGAAGACCGGTACGGGCCGCGCGCTGCGCGCGGTGGCCGACGACCACCAGGCGGCGCAGTCCATCGGCATCCCGCTGTCGCGCATCTGGATCATCGTCTGGAGCGTGGCGGGCTTCGTGGCGCTGGTGGCCGGGATCATCTGGGGCTCCAAGCTGGGCGTGCAGTTCTCGCTGTCGCTGGTGGCGCTCAAGGCGCTGCCGGTGGTGATCCTGGGCGGACTGACCTCGGTGCCCGGCGCCATCCTGGGCGGGCTGATCATCGGCGTGGGCGAGAAGCTCTCGGAGGTGTACATCGGCCCGCTGCTGGGCGGGGGCATCGAGATCTGGTTCGCCTACGTGCTGGCGCTGCTGTTCCTGCTGGTGCGTCCGCAGGGCCTGTTCGGCGAAAAGATCATCGACCGCGTCTGAGCCTACAAGGAGAACAACCATGCTCTACCGCGAGAACGGCCAGTTCAAGGCCAGCTACCACGCCGACCAGCAGATCTTCCCGATCGCGCAGGACCGCTGGGCCATCCTGGCGCTCATCACGCTGGCCTTCGTCGCCGTGCCGGCGCTGGCGCCGGAATACCTGTTCCGCGCCGTGCTGATCCCCTTCCTGATCCTGGCGCTGGCCGCGCTGGGCCTGAACATCCTGGTGGGCTACTGCGGGCAGATCTCGCTGGGCACGGGCGCGTTCATGGCCGTGGGCGCCTACGCGGCCTACAACTTCCACGTGCGCTTCGAAGGCATGCCGCTGCTGCTGTCGCTGCTGGGCGGCGGCCTGAGCGCCACGGCCGTGGGCGTGCTCTTCGGCATCCCGTCGCTGCGCATCAAGGGCCTGTACCTGGCGGTGGCGACGCTGGCGGCGCAGTTCTTCGTGGACTGGGCCTGCCTGCGGCTGGGCTGGGTGACCAACGGCTCGTCCTCGGGCTCGGTGAGCGTGGCGGGGCTGAACCTGTTCGGGCTGCCGCTGGAGACGCCGGTGCAGAAGTACCTGTTCTGCCTGGCGCTGCTGAGCCTGTTCGCGCTGCTGGCCAAGAACCTGGTGCGCGGCGCCATCGGGCGCGAGTGGATGGCCATCCGCGACATGGACGTGGCGGCCTCCGTCATCGGCATCCGCCCCGTGTACGCCAAGCTCAGCGCCTTCGCGGTGAGCTCCTTCATCGTGGGCGTGGCCGGCGCGCTGTGGGGCTTCGTGCACCTGGGCTCGTGGGAGCCGGCGGCCTTCAACATCGACCGCTCGTTCCAGCTGCTGTTCATGGTGATCATCGGCGGCCTGGGCTCGATCATGGGCAGCTTCTTCGGCGCGGCCTTCATCGTCGTGCTGCCCATCGTGCTGACCAACACGCTGCCGGCGCTGGGCGCGCTGGTGGGCCTGAACGTGGACACCGCGGTGCTGAGCCACCTCGAATTCATGATCTTCGGCGGCCTCATCGTCTTCTTCCTGATCGTGGAGCCGCACGGCATCGCCCGGCTGTGGTCCACCGCCAAGGAGAAGCTGCGCCTGTGGCCCTTCCCGCACTGAGGCACGCCTTCGCGCGCTTCCTTCGGCAACCATCCTGAACACCGCACCCCAGAGTGCGCCACACCCCCAGAGGAGACCTGTCATGAAGTTCCCCCGCATCCGTTCGCTCGCCCTGGCCGCCGCGGCCGTGTCCGCGGCGCTGGCCGGCACCTTCGGCAGCACCGACGCCCAGGCCCAGGCCAAGGAGCAGTTCTTCCCGCTGCTGGTCTACCGTACCGGTGCCTACGCACCCAACGGCACGCCCTGGGCCAACGGCAAGCAGGACTACCTGAAGATGATCAACGCCCGCGACGGCGGCATCAACGGCGTGAAGATCGCCTTCGAGGAGTGCGAAACCGGCTACGCCACCGACAAGGGCGTGGAGTGCTACGAGCGGCTCAAGGGCAAGACCAACACTCTCTTCGACCCGCAGTCCACCGGCATCACTTTCGCGCTCACCGACAAGGCGCCCACGGACAAGATCCCGCTGATCACGCTGGGCTACGGCCTGGCCGCCTCGCAGGACGGCGGCGTGTTCAAGTGGAACTTCCCGCTCATGGGCAGCTACTGGACCGGCGCCGACGCGCTGATCCAGCACATCGGCAAGAAGGAAGGCGGCCTCGACAAGCTCAAGGGCAAGAAGATCGGGCTGGTCTACCACGACAGCCCCTTCGGCAAGGAGCCCATCCCGCTGCTGCAGGAGCGCGCCAAGATGCACGGCTTCGACCTGCAGCTCATCCCCGTGACGGCGCCGGGCGTGGAGCAGAAGTCGGCCTGGCTGCAGGTGCGCCAGAGCCGCCCGGACTACGTGCTGCTGTGGGGCTGGGGCGTGATGAACTCCACCGCGCTGAAGGAGGCGCAGGCCACGGGCTACCCGCGCGAGAAGATGTTCGGCGTGTGGTGGGCCGGCGCAGAGCCCGACGTGAAGGACGTGGGCGACGGCGCCAAGGGCTACAGCGCGCTGGCGCTCAACCCGTCGGGCCAGCAGTTCAAGGTGGTCCAGGACATCCTCAAGCACGTGCACGACAAGGGCCAGGGCTCGGGTCCGCGCGACGAGGTCGGCTCGGTGCTGTACATGCGCGGCGTGATCATCCAGATGCTGGGCGTGGAGGCCGTGCGCCGCGCGCAGGAGCGCTTCGGCAAGGGCAAGGTCATGACCGCCGAGCAGGTGCGCTGGGGCCTGGAGAACCTGGCGCTGGACCAGAAGAAGCTCGACGCGCTGGGCCTGGCGGGCGTGATGCGCCCGCTGAGCACCTCCTGCGCCGACCACATGGGCTCCAGCTGGGTGCGCGTGCACACCTGGGACGGCAGCAAGTGGAACTTCACGTCCGACTGGTACCAGGCCGACGAGCAGATCGCCAAGCCGCTGATCAAGGCCGCCGCGGACAAGTACGCCGCGGAGAAGAAGCTCACCCGCCGTCCGCCCGAGGACTGCCAGAGCGGCGCCTGATGCGCCTGACGGCCTGACGCCGCACAGGCCCTGAAAGGTCCCCGTCCGGGCCCGGCCCGGGCGGGGACCTCCCGCCAACCACCCTGCCCCCGTCCGCCATGTCCCCACCGCTGCTCAACGTCAACAGCATCGAGGTCATCTACAACCACGTCATCCTGGTGCTCAAGGGCGTGTCGCTGCAGATACCCGAAGGCCGCATCGTCGCGCTGCTCGGCGGCAACGGCGCCGGCAAGACCACCACGCTGCGCGCCATCTCCAACCTGCTCGAAGGCGAGCGCGGCGAGGTCACCAAGGGCTCCATCGAGCTGCGCGGCGAGCGCATCGAGAAGCTCACGCCCGCGGCCATGGTCGAGCGCGGCGTGATCCAGGTGATGGAGGGGCGCCACTGCTTCGCGCACCTGACCATCGAGGAAAACCTCATGACCGGCGCCTACACCCGCCGCGACGGGAAGGCGGCGGTGGCGCAGACACTGGAGAAGGTCTATGCCTACTTCCCGCGCCTGAAGACGCGCCGGGGCTCGCAGGCGGCCTACACCTCCGGCGGCGAGCAGCAGATGTGCGCCATCGGCCGCGCGCTCATGGCCGACCCGAAGATGGTGCTGCTCGACGAGCCCTCGATGGGCCTGGCGCCGCAGATCGTCGAGGAGGTGTTCGAGATCGTGAAGGACCTCAACGCCAAGGAGGGCACGACCTTCCTGCTGGCCGAGCAGAACACCAACATGGCGCTGCGCTACGCCGACTACGGCTACATCATGGAAAGCGGCCGCATCGTCATGGACGGCGAGGCCAAGGCCCTGCGCGAGAACGAGGACGTCAAGGAGTTCTATCTCGGCATGGGCGGCGGCGACCGCAAGAGTTTCAAGGACGTCAAGAGCTACAAGCGCCGCAAGCGCTGGCTGGCCTGATATGCATCCCACGACGCTCCGGACACAGACCCGTTCGGACTGAGGTATCGAAGGCCGAATCCGACAGGCTCGGAGGGCTGCCGTTCATCCTTCGATACCTCAGGACGGACGGAGAACAGCGTTCGGGAGTGTCTGTGGGACTTCCACCAAGGAGGCACCGCCATGAGCGACGACTTCTTCGCCCCGCCCCCCTTCAAGCCCGACGAGGGACTGCAGCGCCTGCAGCGCGAGCTGCGCGGTCTGGGCCTGACGGAGCGCGAGGGCCGCTTCGAGCGTCGCGGCCAGCCCGTGGCGCGCGTGGCGCTCGACGGCGCGGCGCTCAAGGCGGCGCGCGTGCGCGAGCCGGCCCGCAGCCCGCAATGGATCGAAAAGAGCATCAAGGACGGCGCCGCGCTGCGCGATTTCGTCGCCGAGCTCAAACGCGAGCTCGCACGCTGGGGAGACCGGGATGAGTGAGTTCTACGACGCGCTGGAAACGCGCGATCCGGGCGCGCGCGAGGCGGCGCTGATGGCGGCGCTGCCCCAGGTGGTGGCCCGCGCGCAGGCGCACAGCAGCGCCGCGGCCGAGCTGCTGGCCGGCGTGCAGCCGCAGGACGTGGGCAGCCGCGCGGCGCTGGCACAGCTGCCGGTGCTGCGCAAGTCCGAGCTGCTGCAGCGCCAGCGCGAGCGCCGCCACGGCGACCCCTTCGGCGGCTTCGCCGCCATCGGCTGGAACGGGCTGCCGCGCCCCGGCGGCGCGCGGCGCGTGTTCCAGTCGCCCGGGCCGCTGTACGAGCCCGAGGGCACGGCGCCGGACTGGTGGCGCATGGCGCGCGCGCTCTTCGCCGCGGGCTTCAGGAGCGGCGACCTGGTGCACAACAGCTTCAGCTACCACCTCACGCCGGCGGGTTCCATCATGGAAACCGGCGCGCACGCGCTGGGCTGCGCGGTGTTTCCCGGCGGCGTGGGCAATACCGAGCTGCAGCTGCAGGCCATGGCCGAGCTGCAGCCCCACGGCTACGTCGGCACCCCGAGCTTTTTGAAGATCCTGCTGGAGCGGGCGGCGGAGCAAGGCACCGCGCTGCCGCAGCTCTCCAAGGCGCTGGTCAGCGGCGAGGCCTGCCCCCCCTCGCTGCAGGCGTGGTTCGCCGCGCGCGGCGTGCAGGCCTTCCAGTGCTACGCCACGGCGGACCTGGGGCTCATCGCCTACGAGACCGCCGCGCGCCAGGGGCTGGTGGTGGACGAAGGCGTGATCGTGGAGATCGTGCAGCCCGGCGGCAGCGAGCCGGTGGCCGAGGGCGAGATCGGCGAGGTCGTGGTGACCACGCTCAACCCCGACTACCCGCTCATCCGCTTCGGCACCGGAGACCTCTCGGCCGTGCTGCCGGGCGCCTGCCCCAGTGGGCGCAGCAACGTGCGGCTGCGCGGCTGGCTGGGCCGCGCGGACCAGGCGACCAAGGTGCGCGGCATGTTCGTGCACCCGGGACAGCTGGCGCAGGTGGCACAGCGCCATCCAGGGCTGGGGCGGCTGCGGCTGGTGGTCAGCGGCGAGCCGGCGGCGGAAAAACTGCTGCTGCGTGCGGAAGTCACGGAATCGCAGGCGCAGGCGCTGGAGCTGGCGCAACTGCTGGCGGCCAGCGTGCGCGAAGTCACGAAGCTGCGGGCCGAAGTGGAGCTGTGCACGCCGGGCAGCCTGCCCAATGACGGCAAGTTGATCGAGGACAGCCGGCGTTACGACTGAGGCTCACTAAAGTTGCTACCGCCGCAACCGATACGCAACCGACGCGCGGCGGCACTTCCGAGCCACCGCGGCCTCACGTCTTACCCAGAGGTAGTCCCCATGAAGAAATTCCTGTTCGCCACCATGGCCCTGGCCGCCACCTCGGCCGCGCTGGCGGAGTACCCCGAGAAGCCCGTCACGATCGTCGTGCCCTTCGCCGCGGGCGGCCCCACCGACAAGGTCGCGCGCGACCTGGCCGAGGCGCTGCGCGGGCCGCTGAAGGCCACGATCGTCATCGAGAACGTCGGCGGCGCCGGCGGCACGCTGGGCGCGGCCAAGGTCGCCAAGGCCGCGCCGGACGGCTACACGCTGCTGCTGCACCACATCGGCATGGCGACCTCGCCGGCGCTGTACCGCAATCTGTCGTTCAAGCCCGTGGAGGACTTCGAGTACCTGGGCCTGATCAACGAGGTGCCGATGACCATCATCGGCAAGTCCACGCTGCCGGCCAACAACTGGGCCGAGCTGCAGAAGTGGCTCAAGGACAACCAGGGCAAGGTGAATCTGGCCCACGCCGGCCTGGGTGCGGCCTCGCACCTGTGCGGGCTGCTGTTCCAGCAGAGCCTGAAGATGCAAATGACCACCGTGCCCTACAAGGGCACCGGCCCGGCCATGACCGACCTCATGGGCGGCCAGGTGGACGTCATGTGCGACCAGACCACCAACACCACGGCGCAGATCGCTTCGGGCAAGGTCAAGGCCTACGCCGTCACGACGCTCAAGCCGCTGAGCACCCCGGCGCTGGCCAAGCTGCCCACGCTGGACGCCTCGGGCCTCAAGGGCTTCAACGTGAGCATCTGGCACGGCCTGTACGCGCCCAAGGGCACGCCCAAGGCGGTGACGGACAAGGT
>Ga0065721_10006147_pt1 | contig 11874 bp, 9 predicted proteins | sample Mesricmetagenome_FD_59108 | JGI IMG/M metagenome (GOLD analysis project Ga0065721, IMG submission 59108) | Mesophilic microbial community from rice straw/compost enrichment Sample: eDNA_1 v2 (version 2) | ecosystem: Engineered > Solid waste > Grass > Composting > Bioreactor | place: USA: Davis... | reverse complement strand
ACCTTCGAGCGGGTCGCCGGCTATTGGGGCAAGGACCTCAACGTCAATGTCGGCCGCAACAATTTCGACCGCATCAAGTACATCTACTTCGTCGACCGCAACGTCGAGTTCGAGGCCTTCAAGGGCGGCGCCACCGATTACTGGTGGGAGAACGAGGCCAAGCGCTGGGCCACGGCCTACGATTTCCCCGCCGTCAAGGACAGGCGGGTCATACGCGAATCGTTCGAAAACCCGTATCGCAACGTCGGCGTCATGGTGGGCTTCGTCCCCAACCTGCGGCGCGAGAAGTTCCAGGACCAGCGGGTGCGCCGCGCGCTCAACTATGCCTTCGATTTCGAGGAGCTGAACCGCACCGTCCTCTTCAACCAGTACCAGCGCATCGACAGCTTCTTCTACGGCACCGAACTCGCCTCCTCCGGGCTACCGGAGGGACGCGAACTCGAGATCCTCGAGAGCCTGCGCGGCAAGGTGCCGGATTCGGTCTTCACCACGCCCTACCGCAATCCGGTCGGCGGCATCGCCAACCAGCGCGCCAATCTCGGCGAGGCCGTGCGCCTGTTCAGGGAAGCGGGCTACGAACTGCGCGGCACGCGGATGGTCAATACCANGACCGGCGAACCCTTCTCGTTGGANATNCTGCTCAACAGCCCGATCATCGAGCGGGTGGCGATCCCCTATTCGGAGAACCTGAAGCGGATCGGCGTNGGCGTCACCATCCGCTCCGCCGATTCCGCGCAATACGTCAACCGGCTGAGGAGCCGCGACTTCGACGTGACCTACCAGGCCTGGAGCCAGTCGCTCAATCCCGGCAACGAGCAGCTCGAATACTGGGGCTCGAAAGCGGCCGACCGCGAGGGTTCCTCCAACTATGCCGGCATCAAGGACGAGGCGATCGACGCACTGATCAACATGGTGGTCTTCGCCAAGGATCGCGACGAGCTCGTCGCCGCCACCCGCGCGCTCGACCGCGTGCTCCTCGCCCACGATTTCGTCGTGCCCTCCTATACGCGCCGTTCGTTCCCGATCGCCTACTGGTCGAAGCTCGAGCATCCGGCCGAGCTTCCGACCTACAGCATCGGGTTTCCCGCGCTCTGGTGGGCCAAACAGGGCGACTGACCGGCCCGGGGGACCTTTCGGGCTTGCGTGCGGGGCGACATTCGATTCTGAATTGGCCGGGACGAATCACCTGGTGCCGGGCCGGGAAGGAATGCCGATTGACGCGATCGAGGATTGAGGGACCGACGGACGGCCACGGCGCGCCGCGGAAGGACGGGGCCTGATGGGCGCCTATATCCTGCGCCGTCTTTTCCTGATGATCCCGACCATGGTCGGGATCATGGCGATCTCCTTCGCGGTCGTCCAGTTCGCCCCGGGCGGGCCGGTCGAACAGGTCATCGCCCAGCTGATGGGGCAGGGCGATTCCACCGGCGAGCGCATTTCCGGCGGCGGCGACATGCTCGGCCAGGGGCAGGATTTCGCCGACGAGGTCTCCTCGCAATATCGCGGCGCCCAGGGGCTGGACCCGGAATTCATCAAAAAGCTCGAGGCGCAGTTCGGCTTCGACAAGCCGTGGTACGAGCGCTTTTTCGGGATGCTGTGGGACTATCTTCGCTTCGATTTCGGCGAGAGCTTCTTCCGCAGCATCAGCGTCATCGACCTGATCGCCGAGAAACTGCCGGTCTCGGTCTCGCTCGGCGTCTGGATCCTGCTGATCTCCTACCTGATCTCGATCCCGCTCGGCATCCGCAAGGCGGTGTCCGACGGCTCGCGCTTCGACATCTGGACCTCGGGGATCATCATCATCGCCTACGCGGTGCCGGGCTTCCTGTTCGGCATCCTCCTCATCGTCGTCTTTGCCGGCGGATCGTTCCTCGACTGGTTTCCGCTGCGCGGGCTGACGTCGGAGAACTGGGATTCGCTGTCCTGGCCGATGAAGATCGTCGACTATTTCTGGCATCTGGCGCTGCCGCTGGCCGCACTCTCGCTCGCCGCCTTCGCCACGACGACGCTTCTGACCAAGAACTCCTTCATCGACGAGATCCGCAAGCAATACGTCACCACGGCGCGCGCCAAGGGTCTCTCGGAGCGGCAGGTGCTCTACGGCCACGTCTTCCGCAATGCCATGCTGATCATCATCGCCGGTTTTCCCGCAGCCTTCATCACCGCCTTCTTCACCGGCTCGCTCTTGATCGAGCACATCTTCTCGCTCGACGGGCTTGGCCGTCTCGGCTTTGATTCCATCGTCAAGCGCGACTACCCGGTGGTCTTCGCCACGCTCTATATCTTCTCGCTAATGGGCCTGGTGCTCGGCCTCGTCTCCGACCTGATCTACACCTGGGTCGATCCGCGCATCGATTTCGAAAGGCGGGATCTGTGATGACCGGCGCTGTGGACAGGGCCGTGTCCGCCCCCGCCGACGCGCCGCGCGGCTGGCTGTCGCCCACCAACCGGCGGCGCTGGGCCAATTTCAAGGCCAATCGCCGCGGCTACTGGTCGCTCTGGATCTTCCTCGTCCTGTTCGTCGTTTGTCTCTTCGCGGAATTCGTCGCCAACGACCGTCCGATCCTCGCCTACTACAAGGGCGAGATTCTCGTACCCGCGCTCGTCGACTACCCCGACGAGAAGTTCGGCGGCTTCTATGCCCGGCCCGACTATCGCGATACTTTCACACAGGACGAGATCAACGCCCATGGCTGGATGATCTGGCCGCCGGTGCGCTACTCCTACAACACGGTCAACAACTATATCCCGCATTCGGCGCCGACGCCGCCCTTCTGGCTGATGGACAAAGAGGAGCGCTGCTCGGCCTATCCGCTCGGCGCCGACGATCCCGGCTGCACGCTCGGCAACATGAACTGGCTCGGCACCGACGATCAGGCGCGCGACGTGCTCGCCCGCATGATCTACGGCTTCCGCATCTCGGTGCTGTTCGGCCTGCTCCTGACCGTCTTCTCCGCATTGATGGGCATCGCGGCGGGGGCCGTGCAGGGCTATTTCGGCGGCTGGGTCGATCTCCTGATGCAGCGCTTCATCGAGATCTGGTCCTCGATGCCGGTGCTCTACATCCTGCTGATCCTCGCCGCGATCCTGCCGCCGGGCTTCTGGTTCCTGCTCTGCATCATGCTGCTCTTCTCCTGGACCGCGCTCGTCGGCGTGGTGCGCGCCGAGTTCCTGCGCGCCCGCAACTTCGAATATGTCAACGCGGCCCGGGCGCTGGGGGTCGACAACCTGACGATCATGACCCGCCACCTTCTGCCCAATGCGATGGTGGCGACGCTCACCTTCCTGCCCTTCATCCTCTCGGGCTCGATCACGACGCTGACCTCGCTCGACTTCCTCGGCTTCGGCCTGCCGCCCGGCTCGCCCTCGCTCGGGGAGCTGATCGCCCAGGGCAAGCGCAATCTGCAGGCGCCCTGGCTCGGGCTCACCGCCTTCTTCACCATCTCGATCATGCTGTCGCTCCTGATTTTCGTCGGCGAAGCCACGCGCGACGCCTTCGATCCGCGAAAGACGTTCCGGTGATGGCGGGCGGGGACATGCCGGAGACGCTGCTTTCGGTCCGCGACCTCTCCGTCGCCTTCCATCAGGACGGGCGGACGCAGCTCGCGGTCGACCACGTCTCCTTCGACGTCGCCCGCGGCGAGACCGTCGCCCTCGTCGGCGAATCGGGCTCCGGCAAGTCGGTCTCGGCGCTGTCGATCCTGAAGCTCCTGCCCTATCCGGCGGCGAGCCATCCCTCGGGCGAGATCCTGTTCAAGGGCCGCAACCTTCTCGCCGCCTCCGAGCGCGAACTGCGCGCCGTGCGCGGCAACGACGTCACCATGATCTTCCAGGAGCCGATGACGTCGCTCAATCCGCTGCACACGGTGGAAAAGCAGATCGCCGAGATTCTCGCCCTGCACCAGGGCCTGCGCGGAGCGGAGGCGCGCGCGCGGGTGCTCGAGCTCCTGCACCAGGTCGGGATCCGCGAGCCGGAGAAGCGGCTCGAGTCCTTCCCGCACCAGCTTTCCGGCGGCCAGCGCCAGCGCGTGATGATCGCCATGGCGCTTGCCAACCGCCCCGAACTCCTGATCGCCGACGAGCCGACGACCGCGCTCGACGTCACGGTGCAGGCACAGATCCTCGAGCTCCTGCGCGGCCTCAAGGCGACGCACGGCATGGCCATGCTCTTCATCACCCACGATCTCGGCATCGTCAGGAAGTTCGCCGACCGGGTCTGCGTGATGACCAAGGGCAAGATCGTCGAGAGCGGCCCGACGGCCGAGATCTTCGCCAATCCGCAGCACGAATACACCCGCCACCTGCTCGCCGCCGAGCCGAAGGGCGAGCCGCCCGCGCCGAATCCGGAGGCAAAGCCGGTCATGGTGGCGCGCGACGTCAAGGTCTGGTTCCCCGTCAAGCGCGGCTTCCTGCGCAAGACGGTCGATCACATCCGCGCCGTCGACGGCGTCTCGCTGACATTGTCGGCCGGCCAGACGCTCGGCGTCGTCGGCGAATCGGGCTCGGGCAAGACCACGCTCGGCCTCGCGCTGATGCGCCTCCTCCGCTCCGAGGGCGAGATCGTCTTCGACGGCATGCCGATCCACGGGCGTACCTTTGCCGAGATGCGGCCGCTGCGCCACCTCATGCAGGTCGTCTTCCAGGATCCGTTCGGCTCGCTGTCGCCGCGCATGTCGGTGGCCGAGATCGTCGGCGAGGGGCTCGCGGTCCATGCCCGCGACGTGTCGGCCGCCGAGCGTGACCGGCGCGTGGCCGCGGCGCTCGAGGAGGTGGGGCTCGACCCCGCCACCCGCTGGCGCTACCCGCATGAATTCTCCGGCGGCCAGCGCCAGCGCATCGCCATTGCCCGCGCCATGGTGCTGAAGCCCCGCTTCGTCATGCTCGACGAGCCGACNTCGGCNCTCGACATGAGCGTGCAGGCCCAGGTGGTCGATCTCCTGCGAGACCTGCAGAAACGCTACGACCTCGCCTATCTGTTCATCAGCCATGACCTGAAGGTGGTGCGCGCGCTCGCCAACGACGTCATGGTCATGCGCAACGGCAAGGTCGTGGAGCAGGGAACCGCGCGCGACATCTTCACCCGTCCGCAGACGGACTACACCAAAGCGCTGATGGCGGCCGCATTCCATCTGGAGACGGCCCCGGGCGGCGCGGTCAGCGAATAGGTTTCGACATGGAGACGAATGCGACCGGCGCCAGGGGCCGGATCCTTCTGGCCGTCAGCGGGTGGGACCCGGCGATCTGGGCGCGCGAGCTCGCCGTCCATGCCCCGGATCGCCCGGTCGTGCTCGCGCCCGACGGCGAGGCCGATCCGTCGATCGACTATGCGCTGGTGTGGAAGCCTGAGCCTGGCCTGCTCGCCCGCCTGCCGAACCTGAAGGTGATCTTCTCGCTCGGCGCCGGCGTCGACCACGTCTTCCTAGATCCCGCCCTGCCCGACGTGCCGATCGTGCGCATCGTCTCGCCCGACCTGACGGCGCGGATGAGCGAATATGTCGTCTGGCAGGTGCTCGACCATCACCGCTATGGGCCGAGCTACCGCCGCCAGCAGGCCGAGCGCGTCTGGCACGAATTCCGCGAGCAGAGGGCGGCCGCCGACATCACCGTCGGTATCATGGGGCTGGGCGAACTGGGTCGCGACGCCGCCGCCAAACTCCGNGCCATCGGCTTCAGGGTCACCGGCTGGTCACGCGCGGCGCGCGCGGTCGAAGGCGTGAACACCTATGCCGGCGAGGCGGGCCTCGGCGCCTTCCTCGCCTCGGCCGACATCTTCGTCGTGCTTTTGCCGCTGACGCCGGATACGAGCGGCATCCTCAACCGGGATCTCTTCGCGGGGATGACCAGGCGCGGACCGCTCGGTGCGCCGGTCCTCATCAATGCCGGCCGCGGCAAGCTGCAGGTCGAGGCGGACATCCTCGCCGCGCTCGACGAGGGTCTCCTCGGCGCGGTGACGCTCGACGTCTTCGCGACCGAGCCGCTGCCTTCCGACAGCCCGCTCTGGACGCACCCGAAGGTGACGATCACGCCGCATGCGGCGGCGGCCTCGGTGCCGTCGAGCCTCATCGGACCGATCGTCGCGCAGATGGAGGCCTTCGAGCGGGGCGAGCCGCTCCTCAACCTCGTCGACCGCAAGGCGGGCTACTGAGAAATCCGGAAAGTCAGGGGCGCCGGTAGCCGCTCGGCTCGCCGTACTGCGCGGCGATGCGGCGCACCGCGTCGGCGAGCGGCTCCCGCGTCACCGACATGGTCGCGCCGGAGGCGTGCAGGATCGTGCGCTCGTCCTCGATGAAGGCGACGTGACCCTTCCAGAACACGAGGTCGCCACGCCTGAGCCCGTCCACCTTTGGATCGATCGGCTGACCGAGACCGGCGGCCTGCATGTCGGAATCGCGCGGCGCCTTCTTGCCGACCATGGCGAGCGCCGTCTGGACGAGGCCGGAGCAATCGATGCCGAAGCCCGAGCGGCCGCCCCACAGATAGGGAGTCTCGAGCAGGGTCTCGGCGAAGCCGACCGCGTCGAGCGCCGGCGCCGCGCCGATTTCCCGGCAATGGTCGGCAACCACCGCCGTGCCGTCGGCGAGGAGGAAATAGCGCGTGCCGCGGGTCTCCGCCTCGCCGGTCACCTCGATCCGGCTGCCGATCGACAGCGCGTGGACGCGCGGGAAGCGCAGGTCGGGTCCGGGATAGACGAAGGTGCGCGGCCTGGCGATGAGATGTGTCGGGGTCGCCGGGCCGGGCGCGAGTGCCTCCTCGCGCAGGTAGCCGACATAGGAATCGTTGGCGCACGCCACCCAGGCCCAGCCGTCGGCGCGGTCGAAGACGGTGACGTCCTCNCCGAACANGACCTGCGTGTCGATGCCCTTCGAGAGATCGGGCGCGGGCCTCAGATCGGCGATCGGCACCNCGAGATGGGCGGTCTCCCCCTCGGTGAAGCGCGCCGCNTCGATCGTGCCTTGAAGGCGACGGTCGGCAAGGTCGGGGCGAAAGGCGTGGAGCCGGCGGTCGAGCGTGGCGGTCATGCGCTGAATCCTTCGCGTGCGGGCAGCTTGCGGCCCTCGGCGATGATAATGTCTCCGAGTTTCTCCACAAAGAGTGAACCCTCGACCGTGCGCTTGATGACGACGTTGCGCTTGTCGCGCTCGTCACGCACCCGCCGCACCAGCCCGAGATTGCCCATCGTGTCGAGCGCGCGGGTGATGACCGGTTTGGTGACGCCGAGCGTGGCGGCGAGCCCCCTGACCGTGTGCGGTGGCGGCACGAGGTAGATGTGGAGCAGGATCGCCATCTGCCGGAGCGTCAGGTCGGGTCCGACCACGCGCAGGTGCTCGAGCGTGGCCGCATGCCACAGGCCCAAAGCTTCGGACGGCCTCAGTTCGACGGACATTGCGGCTCCAGCCGGACGATTTGTTTCGGAACCGTTTCATGTTGAAGCATTCGCGCCGACGGTGCAAGCACGGCGACAGTTCAAATTGAAGCGCGGGCGGCGGGCGGAGTAGCCCGCCGCACCGCATGCCGCTTCAGGCCGGGTGGCGCGCCTTCAGGATCTCGTAGAGTGCGCGGATCCCCTGCGCCTCGCCGCCGACCGTGGCGTGGGGCAGATCCTTCGGCACCCAGCCGAATATGTCGAGATGGCACCAGGACACACCGGGCTCGACGAAGCGCTTCAGGAACAGGGCAGCGGTGATCGAGCCGGCGAACCCGCCGGAAGGCGCGTTAGTGATGTCGGCGATCTTGGTATCGAGCATCTGCTCGTAGGGCTGGTAGAGCGGCATGCGCCAGAGCGGGTCGTGGGTGGCGGCAGAGGCGCTTGCGATCTCGCCGGCAAGCATCTCGTCGTCGGTGTAGAAGGGCGGCAGGTCGGGGCCGAGCGCCACGCGCGCCGCGCCGGTCAGGGTGGCCATGTCGATCAGGAGATCAGGCTTCTCCTCGCAGGCATAGGCGAGCGCGTCGCCGAGGACGAGCCGGCCTTCCGCGTCGGTATTGTCGATCTGCACGGTCACGCCCTTGCGGCTGCGCAGGACATCGCCGGGACGGAACGCGCCGCCCGAGACCGAATTCTCGACCGCGGGGACGAGCACCCTCAGGTCGACGGGGAGCTTCGCGTCCATGATCATCAGGGCGAGGCCCATGACGTTCGCCGCACCGCCCATGTCCTTCTTCATCAAAAGCATGTTGGAGGACGGCTTGATGTCGAGGCCGCCGGTGTCGAAGCAGACACCCTTGCCGACGAGCGTCACCTTCGGCGCGCCCTTCTTGCCCCAGCGCATCTCGAGAAGGCGCGGCACGTCCGCCGCCGCACGTCCGACGGCGTGGATCATCGGGAAATTCTTCGCCACGAGCTCGTCGCCCGCCACCACCTTCACCTTCGCCTTGTAGTGGGAAGCGAGCGCGCGGAAGGCTCGCTCCAGCGCCGACGGCCCCATGTCGTTGGCCGGCGTGTTGATCAGGTCGCGGGCAAGCGTCACGCCGGCATGGATGCGGGCGAGGTCGGCGGCGTCGACATCCGCCGGCAGCGCGAGACGGACCGCCTTCGCCGAGCCCTTCTTGTAGGTCTCGAAGCGGTAGGCGCCCATGGCGAAGGCGAGCGCGTGGCGCGCGACGTCCGCGGCCGGTTCGATGTGCCAGTCGCCCTCGGGGAGGAGCCGCGGCAGGCGCCCGGCCGCAAACGGATGGCGCGTCGCCGCCGCACCGAGGCCAAAGAGGGCGCCGGCAAGCCTGCCGTTCTTGCCGGGGACGAGAAGCAGCGCCCCGTCGGCCGCCTTGAAGCCGGCCGCCTCGACCCATTCCGCAGCCTCCTTGCCGGCGCCGCCGGCCTCGAGCTCCTCCTTTGTCAGGAGCCGCACCGGCAGGCTCGCGCCGGCCTTGGTGACCAGCGGCATCTCGCGCGCGATGAAACGGTAGGGCGCCATGAAAACCTCCTTGGGCCTCGTGCGGGGGAATCGCATCGTTAACGGTTGGTTAGGGTTAACAGATTATTGCTGGGGCACGGAATATGGCGTCGGGGCAATTCGAGAGACGCCGGACATTTGGTGCGGGAGCCGGACCCATGCGCGACATGACCATCACTGACAAGATCGGCCGCCGGATGGCGGCCTCGACCGCGGCGCTCCTCGTGGCCGTGAGCCTCGCCGGCTGCGCTTCGAAGAGCCCGATGACGACCGGCTCGATCGACGCGTCGCGGCCCGTCGAATCGATGAGCGCGTCCGAGCTCGCCTCGACCGCCGAGCAGGTCGGCCGCGCCTACGAGAAGAACCCCGCCGACGCCAGGATCGGCATGCGCTACGCCGCGCTCCTGCGCATGTCCGGCAAGAACGACCAGGCGCTCGCCGTCATGCAGCAGGTCGCGATCCGCAATCCGACCGATCGCACCGTGCTCGCCGCCTACGGCAAGACGCTCGCCGCCGTCGGCGACCTGCAGAAGGCGCTCGACACGATCCAGCGTGCCCAGACGCCGGACCGTCCGGATTGGCAGCTCCTCTCCGCCGAAGGCGCCGTGCTCGACCAGCTCGGCCAGCCGCAGGAGGCGCGTGAGCGCTACCGCCGCGCGCTGGAGATCAAGCCGAACGAGCCGTCGGTCCTGTCCAATCTCGGCATGTCGTACCTGCTCCAGGGCGATCTGCGCGCCGCCGAGACCTACATGCGCACCGCCGTCGGTCAGCCAGGCGCCGACAGCCGTGTGCGCCAGAACCTCGCCCTCGTCGTCGGCCTCCAGGGACGCTTCGACGAGGCCGAGCGCATCGCCGGCGCGGAACTCTCGCCGGAGCAGGCCCAGGCCAACGTGAAGTACCTGCGCGCCATGCTCGCCCAGCAGAACGCCTGGGCCAAGCTCGCCGACAACGACGCCAAGGCGACGAACTAGATTTTGCCNTCGGGGGACGGGCCGCNCCGGCAGGCCTGCCAGCGAAAACGGCGGCGCTNTTCAGGCGCCGCCGTTTTCGTGTCTCTTGCCCTCCGGACCGGTGATCCGGTCCTTTGATGGTAGGCGACTCCGAATGGAAAGCGCGTTTCGTGCTGTCCGGAATTGGCTAGTGCATGCCGCCCGAGAAATTGTCCATGACCTGGATGATGGCGGGGCCGAGGATGACGGCGATGAGAACCGGCAGGAAGAACAGGATCATCGGCACGGTCAGCTTCGGCGGCAGGGCGGCCGCCTTCTTCTCGGCCTCGGTCATGCGGTGGTCGCGGCTTTCCTGCGCGAGCACGCGCAGCGCCTGGGCGATCGGCGTGCCGTAGCGCTCGGACTGGATAAGCGCCTGCGCGACCGATTTCACCGTCTCGAGCCCGGTGCGGTTGCCGAGATTCTCGAAGGCGAGGCGCCGGTCCTGCAGGTAGGAGAGCTCGGCCGTCGTCAGCACGAATTCTTCGGCGAGCGCGGTCGACTGGATGGCGATCTCTTCGGCCACACGCTTCATGGCCGCCTCGATCGACACGCCCGATTCCACGCAGATCAGCAGGAGGTCGAGCGCGTCCGGCCAGGCGATGCGGATCGAGTGCTGCCGCTTCTTGGCCTGGTTGGAGACGTAGAGGTTGGGGGCGTAGAAGCCGGCATAGGCCGCCACGATGCAGGCGAGGACGCGAACCGTGAACGGCTTGTCCGTCATGTGCTCGAGGACGAAGACGTAGGTGATCGCGCCCGCGAAGAAGAAGAAGGGCAGGATCAGGCGCGCGAACAGGAAGATGTTGAGCGCATTCTGGGTGCGGAAGCCGGCCGAGCGCAGCTTGGCGATCGTGGCGTCGTCGGCGAGCGCCTTCTTGAGGTTGAGCTGGTCGACGATCTGGCGGATCGACTGGTGCTGGTGCGTGCGCAGCGATGTCTTGGTCTTGCCCTGATCCGCGTTGAGCCGCGAGCGCTCGCGGGCGCGGATCTCCTCGCGCTCCAGCGCCGCCGCCTTCATGCGCGCCTCGAGATCGCCCTTCTCGAAGAACGGGACGGCAATGGTGAAGAGCGTGGCGAAGACCGCGATCGAGACGAGAATCGGGATGAGGTAGGTGGGATCGGTCAGCGCCGACATCAGGGAGGAGATCATCGCGCCTGCCTCCTAGATCTCGAAGTTGATCATGTTGCGCATGACGAGGACGCCCATCGACATCCAGATCGCCGAGGCGCCCATGATCAGGTGGCCGCGCGTATCGGTGAAGAGGATCATCATGTAGTGCGGCGAGGTCAGGTAGACGAGCAGCGCCACGATGAACGGCAGAGCCCCGATGATGACGGCCGAGGCCTTCGCCTCCATCGACAGGGCGTTGATCTTCGCCTTCATCTTCTTGCGGTCGCGCAGCACGCGCGAGAGGTTGCCGAGCGCCTCGGAGAGGTTGCCGCCCGCCTGCGCCTGAATGGCGATGACGATCGAGAAGAAATTGACCTCGGCGAGCGGGATGCGCGTATACATGCGCGCGCAGGCGTCCGGCACGCCGAGGCCCATCTGCTGCGATTCGACGATGCGGCGGAACTCGGTGCGGACCGGCTCCTGGCCCTCGGCGGAAATCATGCGGATGGCATCGTTGAGCGGCAGGCCCGACTTGATCGAGCGCACCATGATGTCGAGCGCGTTGGGGAACTCGTTGAGGAACGCCTTGAAGCGGCGCGCCCGCAGGAAGCTGATCAGCCAGCGCGGTATGCCGAGCCCGGCCACCACCGCCATGCCAAGCGTCACAAGCAGGTTGCCGTAGAACAGGAAGACGATGAAGGCGACGAAGAGGCCGAAAAACGCGGAGTAGGTGTAGAACTGCCGAATCGAGATCGTAAGCCCCGCCTGGGCGATCTTGTCCCTGAGCGGCGGCGACTTCTTGCGGTCGTCCTCCTTCTGCTTCTCCTCGAGCGACTTCAGCGAGTCCTGCATCGACTTGCGGCGCTTGTTGGCCTCGGCGATGCGG
>Ga0065721_10005733_pt1 | contig 11875 bp, 15 predicted proteins | sample Mesricmetagenome_FD_59108 | JGI IMG/M metagenome (GOLD analysis project Ga0065721, IMG submission 59108) | Mesophilic microbial community from rice straw/compost enrichment Sample: eDNA_1 v2 (version 2) | ecosystem: Engineered > Solid waste > Grass > Composting > Bioreactor | place: USA: Davis... | reverse complement strand
GAAGCCGTTCAGCGCGAAGTGTGGCACCTATCAGAGCAGGCCAATAATGTCGGCCGACGGCTGCTAGAACACCGAGCTGCTGTGCTCAGCATCTCAATCCGCAACATGGAGAAGAAGCTGTCGCCTTCTGTTAGCGAGGACTCGGGCTACGAATCATCAAATCGCAGCACTCTTATGAGCCCTGCTACTGCTGTATCGACCCTCTCAACATTGTCTGCAAAGCAAGCCAAGTTCGATGGCGCACACCTTTTTGCTGGTCACGAGAACGCTGTTGTGCCACGGAAGAGGCTGTCGCCAGAAGCGGCGGCGAAAGAGATCACAACGCTGGAACAGCGGCTTAAAACTGCCAACTTGTCACTGTCGGAGTCCTCGAAGACCCAGGCAGATATGCAGAAGGAACTCTCCCTACTCAAGGCGGAGAAGCAGGAGGTTGAAACCATGCTGAAGATGCAGTTGGAGACAGCGGAAGATCACATTGCGAAGCTGGAGCAGGATCTGCCGAGGATGGAAGAGCTGGAGCAGGAGGTTCAAGCATTAAAGGGCGGGCAGCAGAGGCTGGAAGAGTCGGAGAGAGAGGTTGCAAGGCTGAGAGTGCGCGTTCAAGAACTCGAGGGACTCGCCGAGTCCACAGGGGGTTCGGAGAAGATGCTCGCAGACCTGCGCGCATCTCATCAACAAGAGATGGCCTTGAAAGATGCCGAGCTGCAGAGGCTGAGAGACGAATTTGCGAAGGAACGTGCTAAATGGGACAACGAGCGCAACGCCCTGGAAGATGAGAAGATGGATGACTTGGCACAACTGACGGAGGAGATGGATCGACTACGAGCTCAGGACGAACAGGTTCTCCAGCAAGCCAACAACGAACTAAATACCACCCTCAGCTCTCTGCGGACCATCACCCAACGGTACGATATTGCTGTCGGTGAACGCGACCCCCAGACTTCCCCAATGCAGCATCTGCTCGGCACTATCACGAAGCATATGGACATACTGCACGATCGCCTTGGCGCACTAGAGAAGCTGGCCAATGAAGGGAAGGCTGAACAATTGGCTCTGGCGAAAGAGCTCGCAGAAGTCAAACGAGACCGAGACTCCAGGCGACGAGATACCGTCTCCTCATCGGCACGCTCTGCCGCTTCATCGCCCGCACGAAGCGAGTCTCTCAAACTCCCACCGATGCCCACCGTTACCCCAGAGACGACCGAATACGGGCCTACTGTCGAAGGTGCCAAGTTCATTGCTGCTCTCCAGCCTCTTTGGAGCATCCTTCCGTCACCCGAGGCCAGGGCAGCGAAGTTCGGCAGCAACAATGCCCGGTCGTACCGTGGTTCTCCTTCTGCAGGTAACATTGCCCTCCCGAGTCCCAACGGCAGTGCGAACATGGCCACCCCTGGTCAGACACCGACATCACTTTCCGAGCTCGACGTCCGGTCTCTCAAGGCCCTGTACGACCCTCGCCGCCAGCCGAACACCCCTCTGCCAGGCAACGGAGACTTCACTTTGGAGGGCTTCATTCATCGCGTCAATGCACTCATCGCGGACGACCGCGCTCTTATCGAGAGGCTCATACGCTTCGCTCAAGCACACGATCTTCTCAAGAAGAACGCAGAGCGCGCACAGAAGCTAGCACAAGACGGAAACGTTGCCCTTGAAACCTACCAGAAGCAGGTCAAGCTCTTGGAGTCGCGGAATTCGACGTTGACCACCAAGGTTATGGAGTTGTAAGTCAAAAGCATCCCCATCCTAGCCAACATCTCTGACAGTTTGACTTCAGGCAAGACGAGCTCAGGCTTGTACACGATGCTATTGAGCGTATAACTGCCGACAAGCATCAGCTTGAGGCCTTCGCAGCCGAGCAAGCAGAAACATGTCGTCAACTCACTGAGGCCAACAACACGCTATCGGCTCGCGCGCTTACCCTCGCTGAAGAAGCTGCCTCCGCTCCTGAGATGATGAGGAAACAGCTCGAAGAGTGCAAAGCACAGCTGGAAGAGAGCAGGAAGCTACTCGATGCGCGAACGAAGGAGCTGCAAAATGTGCGGGAGGACATTGACGCAACTCGTGCTGCTGAGCAAGGCCAGAAGATCGCCTTGCTGGATGAGCTTAACTCTATGCAAACCGAAAATGGGCAGCTCCGCGCGCAACTTCGAGCTGCGAAGGGCGGCAAGTAGACGTCTGCGACGACCCAGTTCATCGGCTGGATCCTTTATCTGGTTTCTCTTTGCCCCTCGTCTCTCCTCGACATTTGTCTTCGATTCATTTTATATATTTCTCTGAAACATCTATATTCATTGCGTAATCTCCCGTTCATTACCATATGATCCTTACTACTCTGACATTCACAATATCTCAGTTACCTCGTTTGCAAGATACCCCGCATTGTCGTTCTCTCTTCCTCGGTCACCTCCTCACTTTGCTCTCTTTCGGTGTCGTATAATTAGGAACAGTGATCCAGATCACGATGCAGTCATGACGCTTCCCACAGTATGCAACGAACGTTATGCTTGTACAGTACACGATTTAGAGGAATTCAGCCTGCTGTATGAGAAATCAGACTACATAGGCCACCAATTCCAAGTTGAAAATTGCTTGGGACAGGGGCCTCGAAACCCAGTGTGATGGATGATTCTACCAATGACATTCAACGGTGCCCACGGCCTGTGCTCGACAGTGCATATATTTGTTCAGATACAGCTAAAGCTTACACAGCAGCCTCCATCGCCATATCCCAGAAACCTTTCTCCAGCTCTGTGCACCTTCTCCATACCTCTTCCCATTCTTTAAGCCTTGAAGGCGAGGGTGGGTCTTTCTCTACCAAGGTCTCAATAGTCTGAAGCCCAATTTTCACAGCCCCTTGGTAGTGCTCTCCCGAGTAGTCCTCCATCCATTTAGCATATGGGTTTCCTTCCTTGACAACCCACGTGTTGGGGAGTAGAGATTGCTTCTTGAGCCAGAGGCCGACCTCACCATAGCCCAGAAGGCATGCCATAAGGGCCATCATAAGTTTCGCTTCGTCACCTGGAATGATAAAATATCAGCGTTACAGGCTAGACGACGTGTACCAAATCCTAACCCTGGATGCCGATGTTGAGGATGTACGCGCCATAAGCAGTCGTGGCTGTTGCTTCATGTGTAGTTTCCAGTTCCTCTTCAGTGATCCCAAAGCTGGCACAGAATGTGCGGTGGGTGGCAATCTCATGGATAACGTTCATGATAACTTCTGCTGTGCTACCGATAGCGGAGAATGACGACGATTTGGCGGCAAGAAGTCTGAATGACATGGCAGGTGTTGTGAACATTGCTGGTGGATAGCGGGAAAGCCTGAGACTGAGGACGCACCCATACGCACGCGCGTAATATTTTAAGTAGTGGTAGTCTTGTCTGTGACAGAAGGACCTCGTCGAAATCAGGTTATAGCCAATGGAAGAACCAGCGTACTTGATGAAGTGTACAAAGGCAGACCTCGGCAAAACGCCCTTTGCCAGTTGCTTGACAAAGTCGTGCTCAACATATTTCTTCCAGATATCTCGTGTGATCTCGATGAGGCTAAACGTGAATGGATATGGGTTCACTGGTGTCCTCCTACATTTGTTTAGCTGTGACCAGACTTCAACGCCTAAGGGACGAACCTGGGAATCAACGTTCGGCCAACGGAATGGAGGTGATTCAGAGGACCATATCCGTTTCCAATCCTTTGTGCTGCGAGGATGCCGAGGTGGGTATAGAGGGACGCTGCTGTAACAGCATCTTTCACTATATCCGCCAGAGTCAGGCCTTGACGATTTTGGGTGTGCAACGGACGACCTACACGAGTGACCTTGTGCCAGGCCACAGGCGATTGCGGAGCTCAAGGTGCAACCAGTGCCATGCGTGCTAGTCGAGTCGAGACGAGGACGAATGAAGATCGTCTTATCAGATCCCTCCTCGATCAACAGGTCGATGACGACGTCCTGCACTTGGGCACCTGGCTGACCAACAAGAAGAATCTCCATGTTTTCCTCGAGCAAGTTCTGCTTCACGATCTGCACGTCGGAATGCTTCTCCAGCCAGGACTGTACGTCCATCAGAGTCGAAGAGAAGTGACCGCCTTTCAGCAAAACTGATGTTTTACTCCAGCTAGAGAGACGTTGAGCTGCATCGAGCATCCCATCCAGGGAAGAGATGGTAACAGGGTCATCCCGCGATCGCAGGAGAAACTCGGCCTCTGACTTGTTCGGCGTGATGACGGTGGACAGAAGGAAAAGTCCGTCGAAAAGTGTGTCCACAGCGTCGGACTTGAGGAGGGTATGGCCCGATGTTGAGACGCAGACAGGGTCACAAACGACAGGCGGGAGCTTATCAAGTGACTTGTAGTGACGGAGGACCTTCGCAATTTCGCTCGAGATATTGGCATCATAGAGCATTCCTGTCTTAATTGCGTGCGTCTCGACGTCTTCGAGGACAGCTCGGATCTGAAAATTGATCAGTTACCGTGAACGAGCCGAAAGACGCCTGAACATAACGACTCCAACGGACCTGCTCTGCCACAAACGTCGGCGGGATTCCATGAACATTCCTCACTCCCAGAGTGTTTTGGGCCGTGAGGGACGTGATGACGCTCATCCCATAGCACCCATGTGCAGCGAACGTTTTCAGATCAGCCTTGAAGCGGTACCAGATTAAATTGGACACTCGAGTGCATGCCAGGATGGGCTGCGAGCTCACCTGGATGCCTGCGCCTCCGGAGGGATCCGAGCCGGCGATGCTAAGGACAGCACAGTCCTTCGCCGCACGCTTGCTGCTCATCGCGCTCGAGGACATGATAATAGGGAGAAAGGCCAGCGGCAGCAGCGAAGCACCTGGGGGAAGGGCAAACAGCAAATAGAGAAAGGGGAAATGACATCATCCACTAACAAAAGTCAATGCCCAGCTCTGGAAGCGCCCGATGCTATCTTCAATCTCTTCCAGCGACGATGATAGTCGACATGTCGAAGAGCTACGGAGCTTCGTCGCTCAGTTATCCCAGAAACCTGAACTAGAACCCATCATTTCAGAAATCGAGGGTAAGATAGCAAATATCGGTTAACTTTAGCTGACATCTTGGATTTAGTTCTGCAGTCAATCTACGGGGAGGCTGCCATTCGTGTCTTCAAACCTTCCGGTTCGAATGCCGAACCTGAAGTAGGAACCACAAGATATGAAGCAAATCTAAGGTGTGTTCCCAGTCTCGCTATTTTACACGACCCTCGCAGTAATGCTCTTAGTTTCCCTCCACCATACGAAGATATCACCATCAGGGTTCTCGTATCCCTTCCGAATGCCTACCCATCGGGTTCTCCTCCGCAGCTGCAACTCCTTTCGCGTTACATCGGTCCCTTTGGCGTGGGCTCTGACTTGCTCGCCTCCATAGTCCGCACCTATACCTCACTATCAGGGGTGGAATTCGTCGAAGATCAAGTTTGCGTCTTCGATGGTCTACAGAACGTGCTGGAAAAGTGCATCGCGTGGTATGAAGAGCAATTGAGTCTCGAAAAAGCTGGACAGTTGATCAGAGAGGAGCAAAAGGAGGCACTGGGATCAGCTGGGACCGAGCACACTTCCCAACGGGAAATTGAGCAGCAGGGTGGAACCGGACACTTGGAGGAACAGGCAGAAATGCCGCCTGGAATAGTGATTCACGTTGGTGAAGCCATTCAAGATCGCAAGAGCGCTTTCGTCGGTCGTGCATGCAAGATCACTCACCCTTCTCAGGTGCGTGGTCTTTGGATGTCTTACTGGGATAGCTCTGACCCCAGTTCCAGGTGCCGCAGGTACTTGCGTGCTTGATGTCGGATAAGAAGATCGCGAAGGCAGCACATCCCATAATTAATGCATGGCGATGTCAAGTGGATAACATTCTCCACCAAGGTAGTGGAACTGAACTGAATCTATCCGTGCTGTTAACTGACGCTTACACTAGACAATGACGACGATGGGGAGACAGCTGCGGGTGGGAGGCTCGCTCATTTGCTTCAGCTACTGGTGCGTTGAGGTTTTCGTTGTCAAATCACCTGTACCTCATCGCCTGGTGCAGGAGGTCAATAACGTTCTGGTGATCGTAACTCGATACTTTGGTGGAATACATCTGGGACCAGACAGGTTTAAACATATCAACCAGGCTGCACGGAACGCGCTGGAAGCAGGTGGCTTCCTCGACACCCCAGAGACGAACGGTAAAAAGCCAGGGGCAAGAGCTAAGAAGCATTAAAGAAGCAGGTAGTCACAAGAGTCTCTTTGGCTCTTCGTCTTAGTACCATCTTTGATCACATGCAGCTATATCTTGGTGTGCGGGGTTTCCTATGAATNGCCAGGTTATTGGAAGATGTTGGTCACAAGCTCATTNAGAGTCTGGGACGGATGCAATCCCAANATGGGAAACACACGAAGGAGGGCAAACGGAGTCCGATCCNGGTAGAAAATCCAGCGTTTCCTGATGGCGCTCAGAGTCAANTTAGACAAGTATTCTGGTCCTTCATACTGCAGTTACCATGATTTATCCTTGGCAAATGTAGGGAGGTGTGTTCCTCCCGGCGAACGGACGGACGACGGCCAAGACATGTCCGGGAGGACCGGCATCATCTGTCATGCCGTCCCAGGTCTCTGTCCCGCAACATCCTTGTGCCGGTCCAGCACACCCGGATGCGTTATTCAACGCTCATACGAGTGGGCCAAGGCCCTTTAAAGACTCGAGGTCTTCTAAGACCACCCCGTCACCCCTCTTTTCTCCCTCTCATCGTCAGAATGGCTAGTTCCCAAGCCGCTGTGGTCCGTGCCCACTGGCAAGCGCTTGTCCTTCGCGAACCACCTAACCCATTTCACTTCATGTAGTTCGGGCTTCAGGACCCAACGTTAATCAAGTTTCAGAGTCTCATCGATGGCAAATGGGTCAATGCGAAGAGTGGGGAAACCATCACAGTCACCAGTGAGTGTGCTCCTCTCGACGAAGCGAATGCTTCCGCAAACCACTTTCAACAAGCTCACCTTATGCCACGCAGACCCTGCCACCAACGATGTTCTCGGAACCATCCCCGAGATGGGTCTCGAGGAGACGCAGGAAGCAATCGCTGCAGCAGCCAAGGCGTTCCCCGAATGGAGTCGAACAACCGCGAAAGTACGGTGTTGACCGGCTATCCGGCAATGGCTTACCCTCTAAGATGAGAGCTGACGGGTCCTGTCTGTGGATAGCACCGACATGACCTTCTGCTGAGGTTGTTCGATCTTATGCAGAAGCACCAAGAGGACCTATCACGCCTCATCGTGAGTTCGTCTTCTCAGAACTCGTCCAGGCGCGTCGAGCGCACGTTGACGTCATTTGGGTGTCTTGGAGTGTGGTACTGACGGTGCGCTGCCTCGCTAGACTTTGGAGAATGGGAAGACTTTGAAGGAAGCAGCGGTGAGCGTGCCTTTTATCAGAAACATTTCATCCAGGCGCTCATGCAATGTAATGCAGGGTGAAAACGCGTACAGTGCTTCTTTCATCCAGGTACGTCCAAATAGTAGCCCCGAGTACCAACCGAGTCAAGCTCATGCTGGCGCAGTGGTTCGGTGCGTTTCTCAGAGGATCTTCTCAAAGAGATAGATCGTCCCTTAACCAATGCAAACGTAGCTGAGGAAGCTGTTCGAACATATGGAGGTTAGTGTCTTTCCAAACTGCGGACTTGCCATCATACTGAGACACCTCAAAGAGCACATCCCATCTACATTCCCCGGGACTCGCAATGTGGTCATCAAGCAACCCATTGGTGTAGTGTATGTGAAGTCAATCTACAAGCCCTGCAAAACATGACTGAAATATTCTTAGCTCGATTATGACGCCATGGAATTTCCCCTCCGCGATGATCACACGCAAGCTCGGTGCTGCTCTCGCTGCTGGTTGTACGGCGGTTATCAAGCCTCCTCCCGAGACGCCCTACAGCGCACTTGCTTTGGCTGAGGTGAACAATCGATTGAGCTCCCTTGCACAGGAACTAATGAAACCGATAGCTCGCAAACCGCGCTGGTTTTCCCCCTGGTGTCATCAACCTGGTCACCACCCAGAAGAATGTCAGCACCGTCGGACGTGAGCTTTGTGAAAACAAGATCATCAAGAAGATTTCGTTCACTGGTTCGACACCCGTTGCGAAGTTGCTCTATGGCATGGCCTCTCAGACCTTGAAGAAGTAAGGGGAGTGTCGTATCGTGACGAACCTTGTTCTGATGTGACCATAGAGTATCACTGGAAGCTGGAGGGAATGCCCCGTTCATCGTGTTTGATGACGCGAATATCGACGAAGCTGTTCAAGGTGAGGATCTTCTGCATCCGGTGGTCTTTTCATCACCCTGAGCATCCTTCCATCTAGCCGCAATTGTCTGCAAGTTCAGAGGGAGCGGTCAAACATGTGTCTGCGCCAATCGCATCTACGTTCAGTCTGGCGTGTATGCTGAGTTTGCGTCCCGGCTTGCCGAAGCTGTCGCTGCTTTCAAAGTCGGAAACGGTCTCGAAGAGGGAACGTGAGCGCCTTCGAAATTTCTCTTTTGAGCTGCAGGTGCTTATCCTTCTACCAGGACCCATGGGCCCCTCATTCACTCTCGTGCAGTCGAGAAAGTTGAAAGCCATGTCAACGACGCAGTCTCCAAGGGCGCTCAAGTTCTTGTTGGCGGCAAGTCCATTCCCAACACCAACTTCTTCATCCCCACCGTCTTGAGCGACGTCCCACAAAATGCCCTCATCAACACTGAAGAGACCTTTGGTCCCCTCGCAGCCCTCATCAAGTTCGAAACCGAGGAGGAGGTCTTGCGCCTCGCCAACGATAGTGATGTCGGCTTGGCAGGATATTTCTTCTCGAGGGATGTTGGCCGGGTGTGGCGCGTGGCGGAGAGGCTTGAGGTGGGCATGGTTGGTGCTAATACTGGTCTCATCAGCCAGGCTTCTATTCCATTTGGCGGTGTCAAGGAGAGTGGTCTTGGGAGGGAAGGGTCGCATGGCATCAATGAGTACATGCAGGAGAAGTTGATTGCCTTTGGAGGACTGTGAAAGTGTTGGCTGGGTGTTTTTCCAATGTGCCTTTTGATCATATACACTGTTGTAATTGTATGCTTTGTTTTCATGTTTTGCTGAGGTCGAGGTCACTTGCTTGAACTTAATGTCAGGGGCTGACTTGCCTCTCGAGACAGACGGGACAAGAGCCGACTCGCTTGCAACACAGCCACAGAGACCCCGCTTGCCTTCGATCCAACGTCATGTTCAAGAAACGCACGAGACCACAAACCGTTGTTCGCGAGATATCTCTCGAGAAAGACGACATTCAAGAGGGTCCATCTGCCTCGAATGCTTCTGAGGAAGAAGAACCCAACCTACCGTCAGTCGCTTCACACATGCTGGAGATGAGCAGTATTGATACTTGGTAGATTAGCAGACCTCCTTGAATTGCGGAAGCTCAGGAGAGCTCGCGAAGGAATTGACGTGGCAAAACTAAACGTCGGGGATGCAAAAAAGAAGAAGAAGAAAGTCGCCGAGGAGGAGAAAGGCGGTCTCAAGAAAGGAGCTGGGTACGAAGACGATCCGTATGTTGCCTCGTTATGCGAACACTGTTTTGTCCTAATGTGATACTCCCCTAGAGCCGACGAAGAGGCCAAAGCTGCCAAAGCTCGACGTACAGTGCGAAAGAACAACTTTACCCAGCAAACGAATGCCTTGGACGTGGACAAGCACATGTATGTCCTCCCTCCACCCTCTCGTATCACTTTGCTCATCTTTCAGGATGGCGTACATTGAAGAGAACCTAAAGGTCCGTAGTCGTCCACGGGAACAGGAACCGGAAGAAGAAAAGCCCCTGGACCCTCAAGATGAACTCTTCAGGGCTGCTTCTGGGCGTTGGAGGACGAAGCCCAACACCGACAAGGAGAAAGAAGAGGGTAATGTGACAAGTAGCATGACGATGTTGACTGCTATACCCGAAGTCGACCTTGGCTTGGAGTACGCCCCCTTCTTCCTCTGTACCAAATCCAGGTTCTGACAACAGTTCGTAGTACCCGCCTGAAGAATATCGAGGAGACAGAGAAGGCCAAGCGGATGGTCGCCGAAGTTCGGCACGAGAAGAGGAAGGCAGATGACGAGGAGCATCTTGTCGCTTCTCGATGTGAGTAGTTCCACTCTTTAATTTGAACAGGCCATGCTAACCTGGCACACAGTCTACCGACCGAATACACGCGCCAAATCAGACGCCGACATTCTTCGGGACGCGAAGCTTGAGGCAATGGGTCTACTCCCTGAGGATCACTCTCCTCCGCGCCAGAATCGGTCGAATCATGACCGGCCACAGATGGCGACCGACGAGATCGTAAGTCGCGGCACTCTTTTCCCCACTACGTTCCTGACATTTTTCCAGGTTATGGAACGGTTCAAAAAGCGAATGCGCAAGTAATACCCAGCATCAAGTGCAGCATCGCTTCCAGTATCGCTTTCTGTCGTGCTATTCGTGAAGTATAGTTTGGAATACAGTACACTAGATCTTTCTTGTGAGTCGCGCCGGCTTTCTCTTCGCCTCCCGGCTGGCGGCCGAGCGATGTCTCGAACGCGACAGAGTTTGTACTATTCATGCCACCCAAGTCCTTGCAATCATCCCTACAGATGCTAGATTTCTGACAGCTGGATATGCCAGGGGTGTGAACTGAGAGAAGAAAACTGAGGATGCCCTCTGACGTTCTCTCTCAATGCAACGTCGGAGTCCACAAGTGTGAAGGCAATGAAGGAAGGTGAAGGTGTCAAAAAGCCACTATATTTGTGGAAATTGTTGCTGTACCGGCCGCTCATGGAACCCGACCAACTGTGGGACACGCACATCCAAGCAGCATGAGATTCGTATATTCATGGAGATCGCAAGCAGATAGCGCGGGATAATATAATGTACCACCGTGAACACCCATAAAATATTGAGAGAGGGAGGGTAAACTAGCGATCTAACAAGGAAGGATATACTCGTAGTGGAAAGCGAGCCACGGAAGAATGTTCGCGTAGCATACTATGGGTCAAGAGCTCTGGGGTACACGTAATTATGCAGCAAATTAAACAAGGATGGCAGACAAGAGAGAAACCGTGACGAAGGACAACAATAGGCAAAGAGCGACGACAGTATGAGGAGAGGAGGAAGTCGAGTGTAGAGGAGGAAACGCAGAAATCTAGTGAAGTCATAACAGAGGCAGACGGAAAATGCAAAGGAGCGACAAAACAGCAGGCTAAGCTACATACAACGTGCGCAAGACACGCCAACACAGCAGAACAAACAGACGGACAGCAGAACAGCAGCAACGAAATGAAACCAGATTACAACTACAGTTGGCGCACGCACCAACACAAGCACAAGGCGGGGGAAGAGCTCAACCCAGCCCCCAGATACCAGCTTTCCTCACACCCTCCACGAGCGCATCAACGTTCCCAAGCATTGTACCCAGCAGCTCCTTCTTCTCTTCTGTAGTCCTTCTCCTTACGCTCCCTTCCATCCTTCCTTCTTCAGACCAGCCACCTGGTCTGCCAAGACCAAGACCCAGAGAAGACTTCCGTGAGTTCCAATCGATGCTCGACTCCTCGCTGAAAACCATGCTCGAGTTGGCAGTCGAGGCCCCGGTTGAGCTAGCTTGACGAGAAACCACGTCAGGAACCGTTGCTGCAGGTCCCAAGCGAGACCTAACGTGGGCCGTGCCACTCGAACCACCTGGCGCGGCTTTCCCAAACCCAGAGGCAGCACTGGAGGATCCGTGCCTTGGTCCTACCGTCGGAGCGGATGTCGGACTGCCTGAGAGAACGTTGCTCATGCTTTTGCTCTTCGCGTGGCCACGCGGCGATATGCCTAGGCCTGACGATGCCGACGACTTTTTGGGG
>Ga0065721_10052447_pt1 | contig 11877 bp, 8 predicted proteins | sample Mesricmetagenome_FD_59108 | JGI IMG/M metagenome (GOLD analysis project Ga0065721, IMG submission 59108) | Mesophilic microbial community from rice straw/compost enrichment Sample: eDNA_1 v2 (version 2) | ecosystem: Engineered > Solid waste > Grass > Composting > Bioreactor | place: USA: Davis... | reverse complement strand
GTGCTGTACCTGCCATCTTGGAGTAACATCCTCATTTTATATTAATGTTAATATCAATAGAATAATAATTAACATTATTACTGAAATGGTTAATCCTAAAACGGCCAATATTTTTTGAATATCATTAAATGAGTGTTTAAAGACATATCTTGTTATAAATACATTTGCTAATAACGTCGCAATGAAGAAAAAAACTGAGAAAACTTCTCCAGAAGAATCACTACTTAAATAATCTATTGTTCCGAATTGAATAAATAAAACACCGATAGAAAAGACACTAAAAAATAAAGAAAGCGAACTAATGATTGTTAAATTGTAGTTTTGGTTTATACATATATCGCAATATTTTGTATTGCTTTTTATTTGCCTTCCACATTTGAAACAAGATTGTGGGACTTGATTCAAGGTAAGCCCTCTTTTCATTTGATAATGCGGGTATTGCACATAACGTTCTTGTATTCACGACGCCGAGAGGCTTAAGGATTCCCAAGATTGAGCCAGTCACGGCTCGATCGGGTCCGGGTGGCGCAGCCACTTAGACTCGCAGGTGTGTCCGCCTGAATCCGCTTCCTTGAAAATCCTTCTGGCGGATCGAGGGGCGAAAGCCCCCGATGCGTGAATACGGTGTTATCGGATGTCATCGCCTTCTCGAGATACATTCACGGTCTTTCATTAATTAACCATGTCTTTGCATCTTCCGGATCCCTAAAGAATGATATAGGGTATCTTATGTTCAAGTTCTTTAATTTCCGCTTTAGTTTCCATCTATTTATACCTGATAGTCCAACAAAGGATATCTTAATTATCTTCTCATTCATGTTTGTCAAATTTTGAACTAGTTCTTGAAGTACTGTGTTTGTGATAGATGTCTTATACAAATCAATCCATATTCTTTGTTTTTTATTTATTTGATTAATGAAGTCTTCTTCCATTCTCATTAACTTAAAAAGTTTATCATGTTCCTTATATTTACTCCCGTACTTTAAGCAATGAATTTCTCCGCCTTTATAGTAATAAGGATATTCTGATCCTCCAGGTGATTTCATACTTGTCACACCTTTGGTTTTTAGATTCTTGCGCGATGATTTCCGATAACGTTCCCGTATCCACGACGTCCCACCGACTTAAGCGACCAACGGGAGCGGCCGCGATGCGGTTAGTCGGTGCGGATGTGTCCGCCTGATTTCGCTTCCCTGCTATTCCCCTTCGGGCGGACCGAGGAGCCGCCAGGCTCCGATGCGTGGATATGATGTTAGGTGAAGTTCTATTTCTTCGAAGAAATGCCTACAAAAAATCTGCAATTCTCATTGCAGACGTTTCAGTTCTAATTTAGATAAATCAATTGTGAAGTTCCCTTTCATTAATACATCTAAGCCTAACAATCCATTTATATTGTGATACTTAAAAGAAGTAAAATCTAATTCTACATTCTTAAGCCAGTAATCTCCGATTTCTATTGACTCAACAGTTTTGATAAAGGCATGTTCCTCTCCACCAATTCCAAAACTTGTAATGAAATGATCATCTTTAGTTGCCCTTATATCAATTTCATCTACCGCATCCTGTGATATCAGCGTATGACTTGCTCCGGTATCAATTACTACATTCTGAACTAACTTGCTCTGGCCATTAAATTTTATAATTACTTCGGTGAACAGAAGACCTTCTCTGAACTCAATCTTCATCAAAGATATCTCCTCAACCCAATATTCTTTCGAATAATGACTTCGACTTTTTCTTTGGATGTATGAAAAACGAGTGTTCGATTTGTACAATTGAGTAACTCACGAGTCGCATCTTCATCCTTGACAGGCCCAATTAATGCGATCTCATCGATAATTTCTTTGTTGTCCTTTTCAGTTGAATGCAGAATTTCAAATTTCACAAATTGATCTGGATATATATTTTGAGCTTCTTCCCACTTCACGTTTGATCCCCCCAAACGTATTTATGTCTATTTTATCATGTTTTTCTTTTAAAACCCTAGATAGAATTTCACCTAACATCTTTTCTACGAACTACATATTACCTACAAAATTTCAATTATATACGAACTAGACTTTATCCTATATTTTACATTCGCTATTGCAATTCTTCTAGGGCCATTCCGATAATTAAGGTAACATTTACATTCTTAAATCATTAACTTCAAGCTTCACCGTTGGTGAAGGTGATATTTCAAGTTTAATAACTGAAATGACCTTAAAAAATCGAAATGTAAATGAGATTTCAAGCATAATTCCGTGATATATTTGAAATTGCTTAAATATACATGGTTTTTCACTTATATCCTTTCATTTCGCCAAGAAACCAGAAATTAAACATGAAAATTCATGTACAATCGCATCCACAACTCTACTTAACCAGCATCCACAACCGACCGCCACCAAAAAAAGGAGGGGCCGCCTAATTACAGGCAGCCTCCCCCTGCACAACTAAGCACAACTTAGTTAACGCGTTCTTCCCTATCTACTCCCGCGTCTTCCCAACCTCCCCTTCCTCATCGCATTTCTCCTCTTTGTCCGTGTTTACTCTTCGCGAATCCCCATCGCTCCACGTCACTCCCTACTCCGTCGCTAGCACGCCCCTCAACCGCCGCTCCCCAAGGCCGCCCCGTCCGAACCGTTCTCTTCATCCTGATTAGCGGTTTTGCGGTAGTCGGTAGGCGTGAGGCCGAAGTGCTTTTTGAACATGCGATAGAAGTAGGATGAGTTGGTGAAGCCGCAGCGTTCGGCGATCTCGGCGACGGAATAATGGGTTTGCTGCAGCAGCTCGAGGGAACGCTCCATGCGGACGGCGTTGATGACGTCGACGATCGCTTTGAACGTGATCTGCTTGTAGATGCGGCCGATGTAGCTTGGCGACATATCCAGCTCCTCCGCGATCCAGTTCAGGGAGAGGTTCGGGTCCGAGTAATGGCGCGCAATGGCGTCGTTGATTCGCTTGATCAAGTCCTCGTGGCGCAGGCTGCGCTTCTCGACCAGCTTCTCCTGGATTTCGCCCATCACGCTGCCGAAGAACTCGTCGACCTCCTGAAGCGTCTCGAAGCGTTCCATTGCCGGCGTAGCCCATTCCGGGCTGTGCTCGAATTCGAAGTTGTGGTTCTTCTGCATGATGCGCATGATGCTGACGAGCTTCAAGGTTAGGTGAGTGATCACGGACTGCAGCACGGGAATCGGGTAACGCGAGGCTTCCCCGATGATCTGCTCATACTGGCAACGCGCTTCTTCCAGCTTGCCGGACATCATCGCGTCGACCAGCTTCTTCTCCCGATCCTCCGGATAAACGTATTCCTTGATCGGCGGAACGAGCACCTCTTGCGCCTTGATCAGCGCCCGGTGACCCTTGAGCATCCGATATTGCGCCGCTTCCTTCACTTTCTTGAACATGGAATGAAGATGCAGCACTTGATTGTCGAGCTCCGAATAAGCGATCGTCACGCTGATACGGAGATGCTCTTCCACCGCCTTCTGGATCTGAGCGAGAAGCGACTGCAGGTAGATCTCATCCGCCTGCTCCGGCGAATTCGCCGCTCCGAGCAGCAGCAGCACGCTATCCCCCTCGAGATCTACCGTCTCCACCGGATAGGCTTGGGAGGACAGCTCGGAGCTGATGTTCAAGATCGCGTATTTATAAACCCTCAAGTCGGCCTCCCGCGACTCGGCGAATTCCTTGAACCGGTCGATTTTCAGAAGGACGAGCCGATACTCGCTGTTAAAGTCGAAGCCGATTCCGAAGGTAGCCAGGCGAGCCCGCAGCGTCTTCGGATTGATGGCTTCCCGTCCGAGCACCAGATTGCGCAGAAAATCCTGCCGGACCGTATAGAGGCTGTTTCTTTTCTCCACCTCCAGCATCTTCATCCGGTTCGCCATTCGGTCGATCGGAACGTAGAGCCTGCGGGACAGATACCAGGAGAGCAGCAAACCTCCGACCAGAATAAGAGCCGCGATGCCGATCGTCGTCCGTTGGATGTCCCGTACCTCATGCGTGACGAGATGATAAGGAGTGCTTCGGACATAACGCCATTCGAGCGCGTCCGGACGGGTGTAAGAGATCAGGGATTTCTCCCCGTTCACTTTCTTCACGATATAGCCCGAGTCCGGATCGGAGATGATTTGCTCCAGGATCGGCCGGGCTTCTTCCTTCAAGTTGCCCGCGATCAATTCGTCCCCCGACAGCAGACGACCTCTGTTATCGATAATGAAGGATTTGCCAATGTCTCCGTTCGAATGATTGCCGATATCCTTGTTGATCCATTGCGCCTTGATATTGACGATGACCGCCGAGTTGACCACCTTCGGAGAGCCGATCGCATCGTAGCATAAATAGGAATAGACCGCCTCTTTCCGACCCGTATCCGCGTCCACGAGCAGCGTTCTGGGGATCGGAGTGAACGGCTTGTAATCCTTGTAATGACTGAGAAGCGTAAGAATCTCGCCGTCGATCAGCTCCCCCTTCTCGATCATTCCGTTCTGCCCCTGCCTCGCGGATATATACATGTATTCGGACTTCGGATTATAGACGTAGATGGACTCGATGTAGGTCATCGAGAGAAGGTAATTTTGCAGCTCGGCCATCGCCGCTACCGTATCGTAGATGTTCGGATCCGAATAGAACATCAGCTTGGAGACGTTCAAATTGCGATAAATTTGGAAGGAGAGCGACTGGGCGCTGTCGGTCATGCTGACGACTTCGCTGCTGGTCTGGGTGAGCGTATTAAGGTCGGAACGATACACTTGGCCCAAGGCGATCCGATTAAAAAAAATCAACAGGATAGACGAAGTGAGCGTAAGTGTGACAACCGTACATAACACGATCCCGAGGAAAAGCTTGTTGTACAGACTGCGATTCTCACCCGTTCTCACAACCCCCACTTGAGCTCCCCCCCATCCATCGACTCAGCTTCCGAGACATCGAATATATTATTGAAAGCGTTTCCTGTCAATCCTGATCTCAGGTCCTATTCCGAGAAAAAGCCGGGTATCCCCGTTAAGCCGAAGGATACCCGGTCGGTGCTGACGACAGCCCGTTACTGAATGCCTTTCTCCGAGGTGTAGGCGAGCCACTGCGTCTTGTAAGCTTCCTGAACCTTCTCCAGTCCCGCCTTCTTCGCCTTATCCATCGCGGTCTGAACGCCTTCTTCCACGTTCTTCACCAGACCCGCGTATAGCGGATAGAAGTATTGCTTCTCGACTTGCTCGAGCGCGGCGCGCTCCGCTTGATACGACGAATAATCTTCGGCGAAGCCGGTGAACAGGTCCGGCTTGGCGACCTTGTCGAGTTGATCGAAGATCGCCTTAACGCCGTCGTAGCTCTTGTCGAACAGCATGAATTCCGGATTCCGCCATGCCCAGCCCTGCATGCCTTCGCGAGGGAAGCCGTTGGAGGTGGCGTCGCCGACCATCTTGTAATAGCCGTCTTCGACGGTATAATGAGTCCCTTCGATTCCGTATTGCGTCAGCTGATTGTAGCGCTTGTCGGTCACCATCTTCTCATAGAAGGCGAGCGCCCGTTCCGCGTTCTTGCTGCTCTTCGGAACAGCGAAGCCGTTGTGGATCGGGTGAACCGGCGTCGCGAAGCCCCGCGTCTCGGCGAAAGGCGTGTAGCCCAGCTCCCAATCCGGATGCGTCGACTGCATTTTCATCTTCGTGTCGTTGTAACGGGTCGGGTTGTCGCCGAGAATCGCGGCCGCTTTACCCGTCGTGATCGGATCCTGCAGGGTATCCTGCACGTTAAGAACGTTCTTCGCGAAGAAGCCTTTCTCCTGCCAGCGCTGAATGACCTTCAGATCGTTGATTTGCTCCTCGGAGCCCCAATACGAATAGACATCGTTGGGGCTGTTGTACTTGATTCCGATGCCGTAAGGCAGCGGGCCGCCGACCGTATCGTCGTTCACTTCGCGGAAGACGTCCATCATGTTGCCTTTGACGTCCGCGTTCATCGACAACGGCTGAATGCCCGGCTCGTTCTTCTTGATGCCGTCCAGGTATTCCTCGAACGAGGCGATGTCCTTCGGCACCGGCAGGTTATACTTCTTACGCAAGTCTTCGCGGTAAACGAAGCCGTTGTTGACATATTCCTTATAGGTAGCTGGTACCGTGTAGATGTGGCCGTCGATCTTGACCGCGTCCCACATGTCCTGAGGCACGAACTCCTGAAGCTTCGGAGCCGCCTTCGGCAGCAAATCCTCAAGCGGAAGGAACGCGCCGCTCTTCGCGTAGGATTGATATTGGGTCCAGTCCGCAGTGAAGATGAGATCCACATCTTGGCCGGAAGAGAGCAGCAGCTTGTACTTCTGGTCCCAGTTCGTCCACGTCGTGAAGTTGAACTTCACCGTCGCGTTCAGCTCCGCCTCCGCCATCTCGTTAATCTTCTTCTCGATAACGGAGAGGTCCTTCGGCTCTCCGCCCAGCATGTAGAACTGCAGCGTGACGTGCTTGGACGTATCGATGCCTGCCGGACTCTCGGATGGGGAAGCGCTTGCAGATTCGCTGGCCGGAGCGCTTGCAGACGGGCTGGCCGAAGACTCGCTAGGGCTGGGGCTGGAAGACTCCCCGTTATTGTTGTTGCTGCTGCAAGCCGATAATGCCGAAGCCAGGATGAAGCTCGATAAGAGAACCGCGGTTGCCTTGCTTCTGGTATTCATTCGAATCCTCCCTTTTTCCTTATCCTTAATGTATGTTAGCCGCTTCGAAGCCGCAAGAGCGAGCTTCAAGACCGGTTCTAACCCTTAGCCTTTGACCGCTCCGATCGTGAGCCCCTTGACGAAGTAACGCTGGACGAACGGGTAGAGAAGCAGGATCGGTCCGGTCACGATGAGCGACATCGCCATCTTCGTCGTCTCGGTCGGAATGTCCCCTCCGAGAGATACGCCGGAACCGGCGCCCATCTGGGTGATGAAAGCGATCGTGTTGATGATGTTGTAGAGGTAGAACTGCAGCTGATACAGCTTCGGATCGTTGATGAACAGCGACGAGAGGAACCAGTCGTTCCAGTACGCCAGCGCGAGGAACAAGCCTACGGTCGCGATTCCCGGCATCGACAGCTGCAGCACGATGCGGTAATAGATCTTGAAGTCGTTCGCCCCGTCGATCTTGGCCGATTCCGACACCTCGTCCGGCACCGCCGAACGAATGAAGTTCTTCATCAGAATAATGAGAAACGGCGTCATGAGCCCCGGGAAAATCAGCACCGTGTACGTGTCGACGAGATCCAGATACTTCGTGAGCAGCATGTACCAAGGAACCAAGCCTCCTCCGAACAAGGTCGTGAAGTAGATGACGAAGGAGAAGAAATTGCGATACTTGAAGTCCTTGCGCTGAAGAACGTACCCCGCCATCGTGATGAAGAACAAGCCGAGGATCGTTCCGACGACGGTCGTCGTCATCGTCACCCCGTACGCCTTGAGAACGGGATCCGGCGCCTTTAGAACCAAGTTGTACCCTTCGAGGGAGAATTTCTTCGGAATGAAGTGATAGCCGTCGCGAATGATCGATGCGTTGTCCGTGAAGGAAGCCGAGATAATCAGCAGGAAAGGAAACAGGCAAGCGAGCGACGTCAGGATGATCACGGCATATGCGATGAACTTGAACAGTCCGGTGTATTTATCGTCTTTGATCTTCATGGGATCCCTCCGTCAGAACAAGGCGTAGTCTTCGTTGATTTTGCGAATGATCGTATTGACGACCATGATAAGAACGAAGCCGAACAGCGATTGGTACAGCCCAGCCGCGGAAGCCATGCCCATATCGAACGTGACCTTGAGCGATCGGTACACGTAGGTGTCCAGAATATCGGTCGTGTTGTACAGAATCCCGTTGTTGCCGACGAGCTGATAGAACAGATCGAATTGTCCCTTCATGATGCTGCCCAGCGCAAAAAGAAGAAGGACGATAAAGGTGGACTTGAGCATCGGAACGGTGATATAGCGAGCGCGTTGGAAAATGTTCGCCCCGTCGATCTTGGCCGCTTCGTAATATTCGTCGCTGATGCCGGTGATGGCCGCCAGATAGATGACCATGCTGTAGCCGATGTTTTTCCATAGATAGAACAACGGAATGAGCAGGATCCAGACCCACGGCGTGTTGTACACGTCCGCTTCGCCAAGCCCGAAGCTCCGGAGCGTGGTATTGAGGAAGCCGCTCTCGTAGTTGAACACGTTGTAAACGATGACGCTCAGGATAACGAAGGACACGAAGTAGGGAAGGAACATAATCGATTGCGTCAGTTTCTTGAACCACTTCAATTGAATCTCGCTGAGCAGCACCGCGCAGACGATGGCGAGCACGTTGCTGCTGATGATGAACACCAGGTTGTAGCCCAGGGTGTTGACGGTCAGCTTGCTGAGGATGCCCGATTGCCAGAGGAACCGGAAATTCTCGAGGCCGATGAACTCGCTGTTCCACAAACTTCTATTGAAGTCGAAGCGGACGAAAGCGTAGTAGATGCCGACCATCGGCGCATAGTTGTTAATTAGAAAGAACAATAGCGCCGGAAGCAGCATCAGAAACAAAATGCGATTCTTGACGAGTTCGTACAGAACTCCTCTCCTGCGGATTAGCATGCCGCTGCAACTCCTCCTTTTCCCGTGATCGAATCAACGACTTCAGTCTATCTGCCCTCCCGGATTCCGAATAGAGTAAGCTCGCGCGCAAATGTGAACTATCCCGCACTGCGAATGGTGAACTATTGCGCGATTTGTGAACGAATCCGCGTTTTTGCCCTGTTCACACCGCAGAAAGCATGAAGGCAACAAAAAAAGAAGCCATTCTTTCCTCTCTGAAAGGAGAGAAAAAATGACTTCCATTGAACGGAAAATGGGTTCAGAGCTTAAAGCGCGTAACGATCTCTTCCAAATCGCCCGCAACGGCGGAGAGCTCTCCGGAAGACACGCGAAGGTCCTCGCTGGCCGCGAGCTGCTCTTCCGTGGAGGCGCCGACCTGCTGCGCCATACTCGCGGTCTGCACCGCGAGGTGGCTCATGCTCTCGATCGAAGCGGCCACCTCTTCCGAGCTCGCGGACAGCTGCTGAGCGGCGGCGGCCGTCTCCTGGATCCGCATCGTCACCAGCTCGGTCGAGCCGACGATCGCCTCGAACGATCGTTCCGCGACCTTGACGCTCTCCGAGCTGTCTCTTATCTCCGCCAGACTTTCGCTCATCGTGCGAACGGCCGTATCCGTATCCGCTTGGATGGCTTCGATCAGCTCGATAATGTCTTTGGACGACTCGTCCGTCTGGGCGGCGAGCTTGCGGACTTCCTCCGCGACGACGGCGAAGCCCTTGCCATGCTGACCCGCATGGGCGGCTTCGATCGCCGCGTTCAAGGACAGCAGGTTCGTCTGGGTGGCGATATCTCCGATCAGGGTCGAGATCGATCCGATTTTGACCGTATGAGCTTCCAGCTTCCGAATCGTCTCTTCCGTCTGCTCGAGCGACTTGCAGAGCTCGTCCATTTGCCGAGAAACCCGTTGAATCTTCTCCGATCCGTCCTTCGCCGAGCCCGCCGATTCCTTCGAGAGATCCGCCACCTCGGCCGTATTCTCAGCGATTCGCTGTACTCCCGACGCCATCTCTTCGATTACCGTATTGCATTCGCTTGCGAATTGAACCTGGTGCTCCGAGCCGCTCGCCACTTGCTCGATCGCCTCGGTGACGCTCCTCGCCGAGCTTGCGTTCGATTCGGCTCTCTCGTTCAGCTGCTTGGAGGAATGCGCCACGGACAAGGAAGAGACCTGCATCTTCTTTACCGACGCCTGAAGCTGCTCCAGCGTCGAATTGACCGCCTGGATCATCTTGCCGAACTCGTCTTTTCTCTTCGTCTTGATCGGCCGCTGCGTCAAGTCCCCGTTCGCGATACGATGGAGCGCCTGCGTGGAAGCCTTAAGCGGCTTGGTAATGTTTCGGATGAGCAGATAGGCGAATAACGCATTAACGAGCAGAGCCAATCCGCCGATAATGCTGAACGTTCTCAAAGACGACCGGTACAGGCTTTCCGAGTCTTTGGTGCTCTGAACCGCTCCATTGTGGTCGTACATGACCATCAGCTTGAGCAAGCTCCGCATGTTATTGAAGAACTGAACCGCGCCCTGCGTCGCCTGCTCTTCTTCCGGAGAGCCCGGCGTCGTGGCGGCGATCTTCTCGTATGCCTTCTTGAACAAGCTCCAGTTGTTCGCCAGACTGTCGTAATTGCTTCTTCGGTCTTCTTCGTCTGTAAGCGTCGCCGCGTATGTATTCATGCTCTGTTCGATATTCATGATCAAGGTGTCGCGGCTCGCGACAAGCTGTTTCTTCTCGTCCGCCTTGTCCGTCAGTTTAAGCTGGTAATTATTCGCCAAGTATTGCTCGACGAATTGCACGATCGTGTTGATCGACTCGATCCCGACCATCCACTTGTTCGTGACTTCGGACGAGTAGCTCTGGATCTGCCGAATATTCGAGATGCCGTTCCATCCGATGACTCCCGTGAAGAGAAGAATCACGGCGAATGCCCCTAACAGTTTATTGCGAACGGACCACATACGGACTCCCCCTATAAGCAAGAATAAGCGCGACTTTAGGCTTAGGATTGAACAAGTATAGGCTGCTTTCGGTTCAACTTACAACGAAATTAACCTTAATTTGTTAATTTACATAACGCTTTCTTTCCCTATTTGTCCTTATGCACGAAGAAAGCGGATCGTTAGTCCCAAGCAAGCGTTATCATAAAAAAACGACCTCGGGAACATCCCGAAGTCGTTTTTTTTTTGCGCCCTTGCGGCGCCGCGTCCTTACCATGCGTATGCTTTCGGAGCCGAACCGCCCGGCCCCGGGAAGATCTCATCCAACCGCTCCAACGCCTGCTGCTCCAGCTCGATGTCCACCGCGCGCAGCGAATCCTCGAATTGCTGAAGCGTCCGCGGGCCGATGATCGGCGCCGTGAGCGCCGGACGGGTCAGCGTCCAGGCAAGCGCGACGTTCGCTTCGCTCTCTCCCAGTTCGCGGCACAGACGCTCGAACGCCTCTAATTGAGCGCGATGCTTCTCCACTCTCTCGGGATTGTTCGCTCGCTTGGAGCCTTCCACCGGATTCAAAGCTCTTCCGCTGAGCAAGCCTCCGTCCAGTGGACTCCAGGCAATCACGCCGATGCCTTGATCCTCGGCGGCAGGCAGCACTTCCAGCTCGGGAAGGCGGCAGTTCAAGCTGAACTTGTGCTGCTCGGAGACGAGACCGAGCGTCTGATGATTTCGCGCCTCGTACTGCGCTTTAACCAAGTCGAACCCGGCGAAATTGCTCGAGCCTACGTACCCGATTTTCCCCTGAGCGATAGCAACCTTGAACCCTTCCCACAGCTCGTCCCACGACACGCTGCGATCGACGTGATGCATCTGGTACAGCTCGATGTGATCGGTCTGGAGTCTGCGCAGGGAGCCCTCCAGATGGCGTCGCAGCTTATAGGAAGACAAGCCCGCTCCGCCGTTCGGCCCATCCGCGCTGTCATGCATATCCCCGTAGAACTTGGTCGCGAGCACGACCTTCTCCCGACGTCCTCCGCCTTGGGCGAACCAGCGGCCGATGATCTCTTCCGTCCGGCCCGCGTTCTCTCCCCAGCCGTAAACATTGGCCGTGTCGAAGAAGTTGATCCCGGCATCGATCGCGGCATCCATAATCCGGAAAGCTTCCTTCTCCTCGGTCCCGACGCCGAAATTCATCGTTCCCAAACAGAGCCTGCTGACATTCAACCCGGAACGACCTAGCTTGGCATACTTCATGGCGGATCACTCCTCGTATAGTATCTTTTGAAGACTCTTCTAGATTAATTTCCAGCCCCCGAGGGGGCTGGAGAGAACCTTTGAAATTTCCAGTGCTGTGATCTTTGAAAATTAAAATAGGGACTGGACT
>Ga0065721_10006850_pt1 | contig 11878 bp, 7 predicted proteins | sample Mesricmetagenome_FD_59108 | JGI IMG/M metagenome (GOLD analysis project Ga0065721, IMG submission 59108) | Mesophilic microbial community from rice straw/compost enrichment Sample: eDNA_1 v2 (version 2) | ecosystem: Engineered > Solid waste > Grass > Composting > Bioreactor | place: USA: Davis... | reverse complement strand
TGCCCTGAGCCAAAACGGCGGGGAGAAAACTTAAGTCCATAATTTGATTAAAGGGGCGCTCAATCTAGGAAAACAGCCGCCAATGGCAAGCGTATTGAACGCGATTCATGGTTTGGTTACGGGTTTTAGCGGACAAAAAAGGCCGCGTTTTACGCGGCCTTTGTGAATCATCAGTTCTTTAAAACTAGCTGCGCGCGGCGGGTTTCGCCTTCGCCGCATCGAGAATCTTCTCGGCAATGCTGTTCGGCACCTGCTCGAACGTCAGCGGCTCCATCGAGTAGGACGCACGGCCCTTCGACAACGAGCGGATGGCCGTCGCGTAACCGAACATTTCGGCCAGCGGCACCTGCGCGTTCAACACGGTCTGCCCCTGCTTGGCTTCGATACCGTTGATCACGCCACGACGACGATTGATATCACCGAGCAGATCGCCCTGATATTCGTCCGGCGTGGTGACTTCCACTTTCATGATCGGCTCAAGCAGAATCGGACCACCTTTCTTGAACGCATCTTTCATCGCGAAAATACCCGCCATCTTGAACGCCAGTTCGTTCGAGTCCACTTCGTGGAACGAGCCGTCCACGATCTGCACTTTCACGTCAATGACCTGATAGCCGGCATACACGCCACCTTTAATGGCTTCTTCAATTCCATCGATTACCGCCGGAACGTACTCCTTCGGAATCGTCCCACCGACAATCTTGTTTTCAATCTCAACGCCCTTACCGCGTTCGTTCGGTTCAATCTTGATGATTGCATGACCGTATTGACCGCGACCACCGGATTGGCGGATGAATTTGCCTTCGCCATCAGCCGGCTTGGTGAGCGTTTCGCGATACGCAATCTGCGGCGCACCGGCATTGGCTTCCACCTTGAATTCGCGCATCAACCGATCACGAATAATTTCCAGGTGCAGCTCACCCATACCCGCGATGATGAGCTGGCCCGTTTCCTCGTTGGTGAAGCAACGGAACGTCGGATCTTCTTCTGCCAATCGTTGCAAACCTTCAGACATCTTATCGCGATCGGCCTTCGTCTTCGGTTCAATCGCCATGCTGATAACCGGCTCAGGGAACGTCGGCGGTTCGAGCGTCACATCGAACGACTCATCGCACAGCGTGTCGCCCGTCGTGATGTTGCGCAAGCCGACCAGCGCTGCGATGTCGCCTGAATACACACGTTCAACGTCTTTACGTTCGCTGCCTTGAATAACCATCAGACGGCTCACGCGCTCACGTTTGCGCGTGCGCGGATTGTAAATGGAATCACCCTTACCGATGCTGCCGGAGTAAACCCGGAAGAACACCAGCTTGCCGGCATACGGATCCGTCCAGAGCTTGAACGCCAACGAGCAGAACTTGCCGTTATCGTCCGTCTTGACTTCGACGACATTTTCAGTGCCCGGCTCAGTACCTTGCGCCGGCGGAATGTCCAGCGGACTCGGCAGATAATCAATCACCGCGTCCACGAGCACTTGCACGCCCTTCTTCTTGAAGGCTGAACCGCACAGCACCGGAATCAGTTCAATTTTGCAGGTCAGGCGACGGATCGCCGCTTTGAGCGACGCCGGATCAATCGGTTTCTCTTCGAGCACCATTTCCGCAATGGTGTCGTCCTTGTTCGAAACCGCATCAATCAATTCCGCCAACGCCGCCTTCGCGCGTTCCTGCTGCTCCGGCGCGAGATCCTTGATGTCATACTTCAGACCTTCATTGGCAACATCGCCCGGCCCCCAGACAATCGCCTTCTGGTTCACGACGTCGATCACGCCTTCGAACTTATCTTCAGCGCCGATCGGCAACATGATCGGATACGCATACGCCTTCAACTTGGTGCGCATGTCGTTGAGAGCGTTTTCAAAATTCGCGCCCGTGCGGTCCATCTTGTTAACGAACGCAATACGCGGAACTTTGTACTTGGTCGCCTGCCGCCAGACGGTTTCCGATTGCGGCTGAACGCCAGCGACACCGCAGAACACGGCGACCGCACCGTCCAACACGCGCATGGAGCGCTCCACTTCCGCCGTGAAATCCACGTGACCAGGAGTGTCAATGATGTTGATGCGATGGGGAATTTCGGTGAAAGCTTTGTACAAACCTTCTTCCTTCTTCTGTTTCCAGAAGCAAGTCACGGCGGCTGAGGTAATCGTGATGCCGCGCTCTTTTTCCTGCTCCATCCAGTCCGTCACGGTGTTGCCGTCATCGACGTCACCGATTTTGTGGATGAGCCCGGTGTAGAAAAGAATACGTTCCGTGGTCGTGGTTTTGCCGGCGTCAATGTGAGCGGCAATACCGATGTTACGGGTGCGTTCAAGCGTGTACTCGCGATTCGGCGAGTTCGGCGATGTTGCAGGTGCGGTCATAATTTCAAAACAATGTCGGTAAAAAAAACGCCCGGAGCTTGTGGCTTCCGGGGCGTGTTAAAGGTTGAATACTACCAGCGGAAGTGGGCAAAAGCCTTATTCGCTTGCGCCATCTTGTGAACGTCATCGCGCTTACGAATCGCTCCACCCTGCCCTTGATAGGCTTCCATGATTTCAGCGGCCAACGCTTTGCTCATCGGAACCCCTTTCCGGGCATCCGCAAAATCAACAATCCAGCGCAAGGCCAACGCAGCCTGACGATCCGCCGGAACTTCCAACGGCACTTGATAAGTCGCGCCACCGACGCGGCGGGCTTTGGTTTCAATGCGCGGCTTCGCGTTGTCCACGGCGCGCTGCAAAATTTCCACCGGGTTGCTCGCCGGATTCTTCTCTGAAAGCTGATCAAACGCACCGTAAACGATGCGCTGCGCGGTGCTCTTCTTGCCGGAGACCATCACGGTATTCACCAACCGCGACACCAGCGTGCTCTTGTATTTACCATCTTCCGCCAGAGGGCGTTTAGTTGCTTGACGACGACGTGACATGGAATTGCGTTCGTTAAATCGTTAAAATCTTACTTTGCGGCCGCTTTGGCTTCCTTCGGACGTTTCACGCCGTACTTCGACCGGCTCACGCGGCGCTTCTCCACGCCAGCGGCGTCCAACGTGCCACGCACAATGTGATACCGCACGCCCGGCAAATCTTTCACACGACCACCCCGCACCAACACAATCGAGTGCTCCTGCAGGTTATGGCCTTCGTCCGGAATGTAGGCGATGACTTCGTAACCGTTGGTCAAGCGCACCTTGGCAACTTTCCGCATCGCCGAGTTCGGCTTCTTCGGAGTGCGGGTCATGACCTGGATGCAGACGCCGCGACGGAACGGCGAATTTTCCAAAGCCGGAGACTTGGACTGATACTTGATTTTCGTGCGGCCCTTGCGGACCAATTGATTGATTGTCGGCATGCTTAAAAATCTTTCCGCTCTGGAACCCAATGACCGCCAGAGAAACGGAGCACAGAGAGTAGCAAAGCCGATTTCGCCCGCAACTAGTTTTTTCAGCAAAATCAGCACTGCTGATTGCCATCGCGGCCTCACGGGATAAACCGTTGCAATTGGACAAAATCAGGCGCGAAAAATCAGCCTCAATCTTCTTCAGCAAATTGTTACAAACTACAAAACCTGATGTCAGTAAGAGCAATCACCCGAGAGAAAAAGATTGCCCGACCGCCGCCAAGGATTCACAGTTTGCGGGCTCGGCGGAGAGATGGCTGAGTGGTTTAAGGCGCACGCCTGGAAAGCGTGAGTAGCTAAACACTACCGGGGGTTCGAATCCCCCTCTCTCCGCCACTTTTTCCAGTGCTCCTTTAGCAGCTTTCCTGGGTCTGAGATTCCGGACTCCCCGTCCCGACAACAGCAACTGTAAAAGCCAGAACCTTCGCCCTGTTCAAAAGACGCGTCGATTCCAAATTGCGACGCTTTCATTCAAGACGCTATGAAACCAAATCATCTATACGTTATGCATGTCCCATCTCAGTCTTTTCAAAACAATACGGGTTCGGTTCGTAAATTTTGTCGCTCGCTTTCGTAATCGGTCACAACTTGCTGCCACGCCAACGACGCGACGGATCGGTTTGGTCATAGCGCTGGCGCTTGGAATCGTCCGGTTTTCTTTTCCGGGTCAAGCTGCTCCCTTCAGTTATCTTGATAACGGCACGGTGAGAATTGGCGTTGATCTGGGCAAAGGCGGCTCCATCACCTACCTGTCAAAATCCGGAACGAGCGACAACCTCATCAACAATTACGATCTGGGGCGACAAATCCAGCAATCCTATTATGCCGGTCCGCAGCCTTACAACCCCAGTAACAACATGCATCCCAACTGGCCCAATTGGCCGTGGAATCCCATCCAGACCGGAGATGTGTACGGCAATCCTTCCCAAATCCTCGCGCACACCAACACCGGTCAGATGCTCTATGTAAAATGTGTGCCCATGCAGTGGGCGCTCAAAAATGTGCCGGGTGATTGCACCTTTGAATCCTGGATTTCGCTCGCCGGAAACGTCGTCACCGTGAGCAACCGATTGATCAACCTGCGCGCCGACACGAATCAATATCCGGCGCGCCATCAGGAACTGCCGGCGGTATATACCATTGGCCGGTTGTATCGCCTGGTCAGTTATGCCGGCCTAGCCCCGTTCACGGGAGATGCCATCACCAATTTCCCCACTACTCCGCCGCCGTGGGTTTACTGGCGCGCCACCGAAAATTGGGCGGCATTACTCGATGCCAACAACTGGGGACTGGGAGTTTATCATCCGGGCACCGTATTGTTCGCCGGTGGTTTTGCCGGCAACCCGGGCAGCGGCGGACCAAACAGCAGTTCGACCGGTTACATGACGCCGTTACACACCGAGATACTCGACGGCAACATTACCTATACCTACAGCTATCAACTTATTCTCGGCACCTTGACTGAAATTCGCAATTGGGTTTACGCGCAACGCTACCGCCCGGATTGCGATTTCAGTTTCCAGACGGACCGACAGCATTGGAGCTATCCGAACATTTCCGATACCGGTTGGCCACTGACCGATAATCGGGTGCGGGTAAAGCTCGCCAGCAGCAATCCCATGATGCTCTCACCCCTCACCGCTTTTTACGCGACCAACGTGCCGAAAATTTACATTCGCGCTGCCTACAGTATCGCCAATCCCGCCGGACGTGCCACCGGACAGCTTTATTGGGAAACCAACAATTCCGGCGTGATGACCGAATCTGCCAGCGTCTCGTTTCCGGTTATTCCCGACGGCCAGTTTCACACTTATGAACTCAACATGAGTTCCAATCGCTATTATCACGGCTTGATTACGCAACTGCGCTTTGATCCGGCGATCCGCGGCGACGCTGGCGATTATGTTGATCTGGCAGCCATCTCTTCGTCGCCCATAGCGGGTTTGTCCATGGAGAACCTGATTCGCAACGGCAACTTCACCGTCAATGCTGCGAGCTTTACGAACTGGCCCGGCTACACGTCCTCCGCCAGTCCGGACAATCCAGCCATCATCACAGATTGGGAAAATATTAATGACGGAGGCGTCGGCTTGAATGGCACAGGAGTAAGTTTTGCCTCCGCCAATGTCTTTGGTCCGACAAATCCGGGCGGTCGCACCTACGCATTTATTCAAGGCGGGACGAATGGTTTGCGTCAGTCTCTGACCTTACGCCCTAACACCACCTATGTATTGGATTACGAAGTTGCCGCACGGAGCAGCAATACGGTCAGCTATCAGGTCCAGATCACTGACGAGGCGCAGACGTATTTTACCACCGAGAATGTAGCGGCAGATAATGCCTGGTTCGTTCGCGTTAAGAAGACGTTCACCACTCCAGAGACGCTCGTCGGCAATCCGACGATTCAACTACTGAATCCGACTCCGGGCGACAACACCGTTGTTTTTGCCAACGTGTGCCTCCTGCCGCATTGGCCCACTCGCAACGAAGCGCCGAGTTTTAACACAGGCATTAATCAGACGGTGCTGGAAGATTCCGGTCCGCGCTCGATTGCCTTCTGGGCCACCGCCATCAAGGCTGGTCCGTCGTATGAATCCTGGCAACAGGTCAGCTTTATCTGTTCCAACAACAACAACGCTCTTTTTTCCGTTCAGCCCGCCGTGTCAACCAACGGCACCCTCACCTTCACGCCAGCAACAAACGCCAACGGGATTGCAACCGTCACTATTTGGGCTCGCGATGACGGAGGCACTGCCGATGGTGGACAGGATACCTCGCCTCCAAAGACATTTCTTATCACCGTCCAAGCGGTCAATGATCCGCCAATCGCCGCGCCCGATACCATTTATGTGTACTGGAACAGCACCACCACTTTGGATCTATCGAACCTGTTGATGAATGACTCCGATCCCGAAGGTGATCCACTCACCATAACCGCACTGACTCCGGGCGAGAACACCGCTGCCGTCACTCTCACCGCCACTGATTCCCTGCTCTACACTCCAACCCCAGGCGTGAGCGGACCAGCATCTTTTACCTACCTCGTCAGTGATGGTAAGGGAGGACAGGCTACCGGTGTTGTGTCGGTAAACGTAATAAAGCCTGAAATCACCGTCGGACAGTTATTGCCCGACAATCGCTTCCACTTGGATTTTCAAGGCCTCCCGAATCACTCCTATCGACTCCAGTGCTCGACAAATCTTACTGACTGGATGGATCTCGCTACCATCACCGCCGCCGGAAATGGGCGGTTACAGTACGATGATAGCATGTCCGCAATGAAATTTTACCGCTTCGTGTGGCCGTGATAATTCAAGATTTACCTCAATCCTCAAAACTACGTTTCAACGAACAAGAAGCACAGCTTACGGCTCCCGAAGCAATCGATAGGTTTGTCCCGAATTGATTGTTAAAGGCGCAGACCGACCGATTAATGTGGTCTGATCTTCCGCGTAGAGTTCGAAGTGTCCCTTGCGGTTACCAGCAGGAATTTTCAGCAGCTGCCGATCCGGGCCATGCGCGCTGTCGCCTGAGTAACGTGTTCCATCCTCAGAAACAAACACCGCTTTCTTCTGAAACCAACGGGCGAAGATCCGGTTTTCATTGAGCAGGCTCGTCGCCCCGGCTCCGTAAAGTACCCCCACCAACTTCCGGTTCGGATCCGACGGAGCACCACGCACTACCCATCCTTGCGCCACGATAAAACGGTCAGACTCATTCTGACTGGTCAACAACGTGATCGGAGTATCAAACCGGAGTCCATTTGTAGAGAGCGCAAACCAGAGTTGGGATCGGTTCATGTGCAATCCCATCAGATAATATTTCGTCGTGCCGACCTGAAAAGTTTTGATGTCATTCACGGCATACCGACCAGGCAACACCAACGCTTCGTAGGTGTAATGCTTGCCATCGGAACTGGTCGCGCGCTGAACCCCGGCAAAATTTTTGAAGTCACCAAAATAAAGCCGATACACTCCATCTTCCGGCAGAATGACATTCATCCCGTTGATGTCGGAATTCGCGCTGTAACCGTTGATCGTGACAATATCCGCATCGGTAACCGTATAGGGTTCTCCTATCCGGCCATTCCAATTCGTGCCGGTGGTGTCGCTTTGAAAAAATGCCGGTTTGTTCAAATTGTTTGTGGTGGGAAACAGCGTTCCCAGCATGATAAACGAACCATTCTCCAGGCGGACGGCGTTGACGTTGCAGATATGTTCGTAAGTTCCCGGCACCACGATGGTGCGCCGGTCAGTCATCGTTTGGAAATTCGCGTCCGTGCCCAAACTGTAGAGCCGGTCTTTACCGTTTGGTACGCCATCCCACGCGCCATAAAACAATCGGTATCCCGTGGGGGTTTCTACTGCGGAGGGCGCATAGATATTTCGGTATTTACCTTCCAGTGGCGTGAGCAACGGAAAGCGAATGTCCGGCACCAGGTACGGCGCATTCGTCTCCCAAAATTGCGGATTGAAAGGACCGGCTTCAACGCCTTCCACCTGCACATAGTCCGGCGTCCCCTTGTCAGAAATGCGTAACGGCTTGATCAGTTCGACCGCACTGACGGCAATCGGCATCAACAGCGCGAGGATTAAAACAGACGGATTGCTCATTCAGTGTTCTTACAAAAACCCCGGTGCGGTGTCTTGAACGAACGCGTCAGGATTTAGAATAAAGCTGCAACGGATTGGCCGTTACCAGCGGCTCGACCTCTGCCGTTCGCGTCAGGATTGTTCGCCCCGCTTTTTCATCAGGCTCGCTCGATATTGACCAGGCGAACGTCCGAGACTGCGATGGAAATGCCGACAGAAATGACTTTGATCACTGAAGCCAAGCTGAATCGAAATCTCCGCAATGGATTCGTTCGTCTCCTCCAACAACTTAATCGCCTGAGCAATCCGGATGTGATTCAGATAACTCCCCAAAGTCATCCCGGAAGCCTCTTTGAACACACGCCCAAATACGGCCTTGCTCATGCCGCAGAGTGACGCTGCCGCGTCCAAAGAAATCCGATCGGCATAATTCTTCCGCGCCCAGTCGAAAATCGGTTTGAGTCGCGCGGCCTGTTCCTGTCGGCGCAACAACTGAGCGCGTCCGAGCGCGGAATCCCGGAATTCCTGAATCAACACGTTGAGCAAAACCAACAACCACGCTTTGCAGGAAGCTTCCCGATGAAAACCGTCTTGATCAAAATAGCACTCTAATAAATGTGCCAAAGCTTTGTGCGCTTCGTTCGCGCGAGGCGAGGCAGCGGACAAAAGCTGCGGAGCGTTCTCGGCCTTTTTAAAGAACGGAAGCAAAAACGCATAATCCGTCAGCGGACAGCCCGGGGTAAAAACACACTCCTGCAAAAACGAAATGACGATCACCCGGGTTTTCAGTCCGGGCGTATCAACCACCTGATGCGGCTTCAGATGATCCACCACCAGAACGTCACCCGGATTCAATTCCGCGACGAGGTCGCCCATGCGTTCGCGTAAAGGACCGTCCAACGGAATCAACAACTCAAGCCGTTCATGCCAGGTCAGGCGTTGTGTGATGCGCCCGGCCTGGAAGGCAAAAAGCGTAATCGAAAATGGAAACGCGGCCGGCAAATCCAATTCATGTCGCCCCTTCGCATCCAACTGGTGTGCGATGCGATGCGACTGAAAATTCAGTTTGCCGGCGATTTCGCGCAGCTTTTTGATTGGCTCTGAATCAACGGATTGATGCACACCTTAAGGCTAAAAAGACGTCACTTTAAGTCAACAGCACATCGGAACATACCAATGTAAATCGCGCATCTACCCAATGTTAAATGCTCTAATCCAAAGGCAATTCCTCCGTGCTGTTGACCGCACGTCGCGAGAATTAAGCGATGCGTAATTTCTTCAAGCGCACCGCATAATCGTATTCCGGACGACGAGCCGGACGATCAAACAAGGCATCAGCCGCCGCATCATCAATGAAACGTTCCGTCTTCGGATTCCATCGGACCTTGCGACCCAATTTCATGCTGATCCAACCGACGCAGCAAGCCGTCACAGTGCGAGCGGATTCCTGAATCGGCGCAATCGGTTGACGATTGGCGACGATGCTTTCGAGCCAATTGCCGTAATGCGATTTGCTGGGCATCCAGACCACGGCATTGCTGCCGAGCGGGGCGAGCAACTTCGGATCGCTGACCCGCAAAGCTTTATCTTTGCTGTCCGGCTCATTCGGATCACTCGCCGTAACTCGTTCCGCACCGCGCTTACAGAACACCCAACCTTCATCGCCTTCGAAGTGAATTCCCACTTCGTGTTTGTTATCGAGCTCCAGTTCGACACCGCCCGGATACGTCATTTCCACGTGATAAGTGCCATGAACCGTCCAGGCGTCGTCAGTGAAAAACTTCGCTTCGCCTTCTGCGGTCAACGGCCCACCGAGTTCTTCGCCCATGGCCCATTGCGCAATATCCAGATGATGCGCGCCCCAGTTCGTAATCATGCCCAATCCGAAGTCCTCCGTGGTGATCCAGCCGGGTCGCCCCGAAAGACTGTTCTGCGGATGCACGCGTATTTCCATGTAATCCTGCATCGGCGCCGGACCGAGCCAACGTTCGTAATCCAGGTTCGGCGGCACCGACATAAGCGCGGGCTTTTGCCCTGAGGGTCGATCGAGTCCAACTCCAATTTTGACACGACGCAACCGTCCGATCCGACCGTTGCGAACCAGTTCACTCGCAATGCGAAAACTGTTCCAAGGAGTTTCCGACCGCTGTTGCGAGCCGGTTTGCAAAATGACTTTGCTGTGCTCGACGGCTTTCCGAAGCCCGATCGCTTCACCGATTGAGTACGTCACCGGCTTTTGAATATAGATGTGCTTCCGCGCGAGAGCGGCGTCCACCGCTACGTAAGCATGCGAATGATCCGGCAGGCTGATGATCACCGCATCAATTTCCGGAGAACTCAGCAACTCGCGATAATCCGTCACCGCTTTGACGTTCACGTTCTTTTCGCCGCGACCCGTGTAATGGTTCTCTGCGAGTTTCTTTCCTTCCAGCAACCGCTTCGTGTCCACGTCACACACCGCAACAATCCGCGCCAACGGTTCACGCATAGTGTAGATCATGTCGGAACGGCCCATTCGACCACATCCAATCTGCGCGATTTGAATGCGGCGGTTGGCAGAAAAGCGCGGCGAACGACATCCAACCAACATTCCCGGCAGCGCCAGTCCGGCGGAAAGGCCCACTGCGGTATTGATAAAGGAACGACGTGTTAGTTTTTTCATAAGAGATCAGGATTCAAGTTCAAGGAAGTTTACGAAGTTTGAGATTACGGAAGGAAACCGGACTGCCATGTTCCTGGAGCAGAATGTGGCCCTCACTCCACTCACCAAAGCCGACGATGTTCTTGTATTTGCTTTCGGCCACCAACTGTTTGAAGGCTTCCGAGCTGCGATCGAATTCCGCCGTCAACTGACCATTCAACCAGAATTGCACGTGCTGGCCTTGCGAAACAATCCGCGCCCGATTCCACTCACCCATCGGTTTAACAATCTTATCCGCCGGTGCCGGAATCAAGTCATACACCGAACCCAAGGTGCGATTTCCGTCACGTCCCAGCTTCGCGTCAGGATGATTTGCGTCATCGAGAATTTGAAACTCCAGACCAATGGCCGATCCAACCGGCGTCGGACGACCGGTCACTTTGTCAATCGGCGACAGGTCCGGTTGTGCAAAAATCTTGATGCCACTGTTGGCTCCAGGCGTCATGCGAAACTCCAACAGCAATTCAAAATTCGCGTAGCGTTCTCGCGTAATAATGTCTCCTCCGGCAGCGGATTCCTCACCATTATTCGCAACCACCGTGAGCGCCTGGTCCTGAATCCGCCAACCCTCCTTCGGAAAGTTTTTCGATTTCGCACTCCGCCATCCGGTTTTGTCGCGACCGTTCCACAACAGCACCCAACCCGCGCGCTCCTCTTCCGGCGTGAGGGTATTCGGGGCTACCGCAATTTCGCGCAACCGGATGTTGCGAAATCTGACCCGCTTGCCAGCGCCGTCTTTGTTGACGCCATGCACTTGCAAACCGATGCGTCCTTCCAACGTCATCGCGTCATTCATATCGGTGCGCAATTCACCATTGAGCCAGGTCCGAATCGAAGTGCCCACGCACCGGATGCGCAATTGATTCCACTCACCGGGTTTGGCAATGCTGCGACCTTGCTCGCTGAAATTGGTGGTACTGCCGCCGAGTTTTCCGGGATAAAGCCAATTGCGCCGCACCTCGTCATAGACTCCCGCCGCCCACATGCGCGGAGACATGTCGATCTCGCATTGATAGCCATGAAGACGATCCGCCGGAACGGTCGGCCGGCGCCCTTCCACATAGATTTTCCGCGGCTCGGCAAACAGTTCGCTGCGGAACTGCACGCCGGAATTCAGTCCTGCATCAATCAGATATTCAAGTTCCAGTTCGAAATCTGAATAGGTGCCGCTCGGACACAAAAAAGTATTGGCCTTGGTCTCGATTGCT
>Ga0065721_10006253_pt1 | contig 11879 bp, 9 predicted proteins | sample Mesricmetagenome_FD_59108 | JGI IMG/M metagenome (GOLD analysis project Ga0065721, IMG submission 59108) | Mesophilic microbial community from rice straw/compost enrichment Sample: eDNA_1 v2 (version 2) | ecosystem: Engineered > Solid waste > Grass > Composting > Bioreactor | place: USA: Davis... | reverse complement strand
CCGACGTCTCGCCGCGCGGGCGAAAGCGAGCGCGGCGCGTGACGTGATCGTCGTCCTTGGCCATCGCGCCGCCGACATCCGCGCGGCTCTTGCAGGGATCGACGTACGCACCATCGACAATTCCGACCACGCGACCGGCATGGCCTCGTCTCTGAAGGTGGGGATTTCGGCGCTTTCGCCGGGCTGTGCCGGCGCGATGATCCTGCTCGGCGATATGCCCGGTGTGACGACGGCTGATCTGGACCGGCTGATATCGACCTTCTCCTCGGCCGGCGGGACCTCGATCGTGCGAGCTTGCGACGGCGAGATGCGCGGCAATCCGGTGATCCTGCCGCACGGGCTCGTGCCGGATTTGATGAAGCTCGAAGGCGATGCAGGCGCGCGCGGCCTGATCGAGACCTCCGGCTATCCGATCATCGACGTCGATATCGGCGCGGCCGCCCGGCTCGACGTCGACACGCCCGACGCCGTTCGCGCCGCCGGCGGCGTCACGGAGCTGCAGGGCTGAGCTTTTGGGGAGGGGCCGGTGAACGACGACGCGATCCGCGACCTGTTCGCAAGCCTCGAAGACGTGACGATCCGGCCGATGTTCGGCGGCAAGGGCATCTATTCGAAGGGCCTGATCGTCGCCGTCGAGGTCAACCACGACATCTTGCTCAAGGCCGCTGCCATGTCTGCACCGGCCTTCGAGGCCGCAGGCTCCCGGCAATGGACCTATCAAGGCAAGAAGCAGCCGGTGCGAATGCCCTACTGGTCGATCCCCGAGGCGGCGATCGACGATCCCGACCGATTCGCGCACTGGGCCAACCTCGCCTTCGAGGCTGCGAAGCGCGCCGGGAAGTAGTGGTTTCGAGCACGCGGATTTGCACCCGCTGGATTTCCGGTGCAAATTCAAGATGACCCGAGAGACAGGAGCCTCACGTGTCCAGTCGCGAAATCGTCGGCAAGCTCAAGGCGCTGCGCCCCCTGCTCGAAAGAGAAGGGGTGCGCCATCTCGTGCTTTTCGGCTCGCAGGCGCGTGGAACCGCCGCGCCCGGAAGCGACGTCGACATCGCCATCGAGGTGATGCCCGATTCCAGATTTTCGCTGCTCGATCTCGTCGGTGTCGAGCATATCGTCAGCGACGCGGTCGGCATCCCGGCCAACGCCTTCATGCATCGCTCGCTCGATTCCGCGTTCCGCGGTGAAATCGACCGCGACGGGATCAGGGTATTCTAGTGGCTACCGGCTGTGGGACATCGTTGAGGCCATCGATCGAATCGACGCGCTCCTCGATCATTCCGGCTTGGAAGAATTGTACGATGATCATGTGAGCCGCGCCGCATTCGAGCGGTTCCTGGAAATCCTCAGCGAAGCATCCCGGCACATTCCCGATGACATGAAGGTTTCGGAGCCGACGATCCCTGGCGTCGCGTCTCCGAAATCGGCAACCACCTGCGACAGGCGTACCACAGGGTGGATTTGAAGAGTCCGTCGAATACCTGTGAAAGTGGAGAACTGTCCTCCCTGCGCAGCGCGGTCGAGCGCATGCTCTCGCATCTCGATCCGTCCTGATTTCCCCCAACGAAAAAGGCCGCGGTGCGAACCGCGGCCTTTTCGATCCGGATATCCCGGAAATATCAGACCTTGCCGCCGATCATCATGAAGGCGGGAATCTCGTCGCCGAAGCCGACCGGCGAGGGCTCATTGTCGCCGCGTTCCTGGCGGCGGCCGGAGCGGCGGTCGTCATTGGCGGGCGCGGGACGGACGTCCTCGATACTGGCGGTGCGGGGTGCGCGCTCCTCAGCCTTCCGGGATTTTTCCCGCGCCGGCCGTTCCTCGGCGGCTTCGACAGGCGCCTCGGCCTTGTCGGAGGCGGCTTCCTCCTGCGAGCGGCCGCGCCTGCCGCGCGAAGAATCCTTGCTCCGGGCGTCCTTGCCACGGGCCTCGCCGTCCTTCTTGCCGCGGCCGCGGCGCGGAGGACGGTCATCCTCTGCCTCGTCGCTCTCGGGATGGGCGTCCATGCCCTCCAGCCACTCGATCTTGCGCTCGATCAATTTCTCGATCGCGTCGAGATACTTGCCGTCGCGGCGGGCGACAAGGGTGAAGGCGGCGCCGGAACGGCCTGCCCGGCCGGTGCGGCCGATGCGGTGGACATAGTCCTCGGCATGGATCGGCACGTCGAAATTGAAGACGTGGCTGACGTCGGGAATGTCGAGGCCGCGGGCGGCGACGTCGGAGGCGACGAGCAGCGTGATCGTGTTGTCCTTGAAGCCCTGCAGCATCGCCATGCGCGAGCGTTGGTCCATGTCGCCGTGCAGCGCGCCGACGGAGAAGCCGTGCCGCTCGAGTGAGCGCGACAGATCGGCCACGTCCTTCTTTCGGTTGCAGAAGATGATGGCGTTCTTGAGCTCGGTCTGGGCGCGGATCAGGTCGCGCAGCGTCTGCCGCTTCTCGAAATCCTTCGATCCGCAGGCTACGAGCTTCTGCGTGACGGTCGAAGCGGTCGAGGAGGGACGCGCCACCTCGATGCGGGCCGGGTTCTGCAGGAACTTGTCGGCGAGCTTCTGGATTTCCTGCGGCATCGTCGCCGAGAAGAACAGCGTCTGCCGCGTGAACGGGATCATCTTGACGATGCGCTCGATGTCCGGGATGAAGCCCATGTCGAGCATGCGGTCGGCCTCGTCGATGACGAGGATTTCGACGCCGGTCATCAGGAGCTTGCCGCGCTCGGTGTGGTCGAGCAGGCGGCCGGGCGTGGCGATCAGCACGTCGGCGCCGCGCTCGAGCTTGCGGTTCTGCTCCTCGAAGGAGACGCCGCCGATCAACAGCGCCACGTTGAGCTTGTGGTTCTTGCCGTATTTCTCGAAGTTCTCGGCCACCTGCGCCGCGAGCTCGCGCGTCGGCTCGAGGATCAGCGTGCGGGGCATCCGCGCCCGTGCCCGGCCACTTTCGAGGAGCGTGATCATCGGCAGGACGAAGGCGGCAGTCTTGCCGGTTCCGGTCTGGGCGATGCCGAGAATGTCGCGGCGCTCGAGCGCCGGGGGGATTGCGCCGGCCTGGATCGGCGTCGGCGTGGTGTAGCCGGCGTCGGTAACGGCGGAAAGGACTTTCTGGCTCAGGCCAAGGTCGCTGAATGTCGTCAAGTGGGATCGTTTTCCGTTTTCGGATGGCGCCGGACTTTTGCGGCATATGGCCTGTGCCCGCGTAATAAAGGGCCGGCCGGTTGCGCCGACTTAGGACCAGATGCGGCCGAAGTCAAGGAAAACCGGGGATTTGAGGCTGTTAAGGTTACATGGTGCGGTTAATCCGCGGGCGCCGTCGCGCCCGACGGATCACTGCATCAGCGGCTTGAGCTTCTGCGCCGCCTTGATGAAGCGGATCGGGTTGACCGCGTTCCCGTTGCGGCGGATCTCATAGTGGATGTGCGGCCCGGTCGAGCGGCCGGTGCTGCCGGCCTTGCCGATCACTGCTCCGGCCTCGACCCTCTCGCCCTCGTCGACGAGGATGCGCGACAGGTGCGCATAGCGTGTGGTGATGCCGTTGCCATGGTCGATCTCGACCATGTTGCCGTAGCCGCCGTTGCGGTCGGCCGAGACCACAGTGCCGCCGCCGGTCGCATGCACAGGGGTGCCGGTCGCGGCGCGGAAGTCGATGCCGGAATGGAAGGCGGGGCGGCGCAGGAAAGGGTCGTCGCGCGTGCCGAAGGTCGAGGTGATCTCGGCGTGGGCCGCCGGGACCGAGACCGGCAGGGCGCGGGCGTTGCGCCGCACGGTCTCGAGCTGGCCGAGCGCGGCGTCGAGGTCGTCGAGCGAGGCTTCGAAGGCGCGCGGATCGTTGGGCCGGATGAAGGGGCCGCCGATGCCGCTTTCGGCGACTTCGGGCGTCGGCAGGCCGACGCTCGCCACCACCTCGTTGATCTGGCTGGCGATCTCGTAGGCGTCGGCGGCGAGATCCTGGATCTTCTCGACCTGATCGCGCTCGATCGATTTAAGGGAGAGCGTCACCGAGGAGAAGATGCGGTCGGCGCGCTCGCCAACGCTCTCGCCACCGGCAAAGGCGGTCGGGTCGAGCCGGGCGCTCGCCGGGTCGAGGAAGGGATTGGCGGCGGAGGCGAGGCGGGCGAGCCGCGATTCGCGGGTGTCGATGCCGGTGTCGGCGCGGGCCTGCCTGCCCGGCGCGGCCTTGGCGCCGCCGTCGCCCCCCACGCCTTCCTTCATGACGCGCTCGAGAAGGGGGCCGAGGCGGCCGTGGCGGCTGGTCAGCGCCTGCTGGCGCGCCATCAGCTCGGCGACCTTGTCCTCCATGAGCTGCTGGTCGAGGAGTTGGCGGCTGGTGACGCGGTCGACCTGCGAACGCAGCGAGGCGATGCGGTCCTCATAGGCGTGCTGCATACGCGCCTGGCGCGCCATGGCCGCGCCGATCAGGTCGTCGCGAAGGACGAGATAGGATGTGGCTGCGAGATAGCCGATCGCGATCATCCCGAGGAACGACGCGCCGAGTCCGAAAAGCCAAGGCCTGACCGTGACATGACGAATCCGGTCGCCGCTCGCGATGATGATCGTGTGCTGTTTGGGTCTTTTGCCGAATACGCGGCTGTCCTGCCTCTGCGACACGCGAGCACCTTCGATGCATCGGAATTAACGAGTTTTCCGCCCGCAATTACACATCGTTAGGGTTAACAAAGGCTGAAGCGGGCGCGCCGCTGGGGAGTCGTCGCTAGGAGGCGTTCTGCGAGGAAAGGGCGCGGTAGAAGGTCGGCGTCAGCCCGGCGGCGGCGCGGGCGAGGTCGTTGAAGGGCGGCTTCAGCCCGCCGCGGAAATTGGCGCGGACCAGCGCCTGGAATTCGAGCGCCGGGTCGAGCCGGTGGCGCGCACAGAGGAATCGGAACCACTTGGCGCCGATGGCGACGTGTTTCTTCTCGTCCTCGTAGATGATGTCGAGCACGGCGGCGCTCTCCTCGTCGCCGGTCTCGCGCATGCCCGCCCGGAGCGACGGCGTCACGTCGAGGCCGCGCGCCTCGAGGATCAGCGGCACGACGGCGAGCCGAGCCATCAGCGAGTTGCGCGTGTCGTGCGCGGCCTGCCAGAGCCCGTCATGGGCGGGAAGGTCGCCGTATTCGGCGTCAAGCGCGCGCAGGCGCCCTCGCACCAGATTGAAATGCTTCGCCTCCTCGAACGCCACCTGCATCCAGCCGTCGAAGAAGGAGAGCGGCACCGGTTCGGAGGCGAACCGGGCGACGATGTCGAGCGCCAGATCGACGGCGTTGAGCTCGATATGGGCGATGGCGTGGAGAAGGGCGATGCGGCCCGAGACCGAATGCAGCGAGCGCCGCTTAACCTGCGTCGGCGGCACCAGCACTGGCTTGTCCGGCCGGCCCGGGCGGTCGGGCGGCGTCAGGTCCAGCGGGCTGCGGAGCGAGATCGCGCGCGCCTTCCAGCGGGCGTAAAGCGCGCGGGTGCGTGCCGTCTTTTCATCGAGATCGGCCGCCGCCACCGCTTTTGCCGCGCCGTCACGCAGCGAATGGACAGGGAAGACGTCGGCGCTCATGCCGCCTTCGCCGCCTCGAGCACCTCGGCGGCGTGGCCGGCGACCCGCACGTTGCGCCAGGCCTTGAGGATGGTCCCGTCGGGGCCGATCAGGAAGGTGGACCGCTCGACGCCCATATATTTGCGGCCGTACATCTGCTTCTCCTTCCAGACGTCGTAGGCCTTGATTGTCGCCGTGTCCTCGTCGGAAGCGAGGATGACGCCGAGCCCGTGCTTGGCGGCAAACTTGTCGTGGCGTTTCGCCGAATCGGGTGAAACGCCGACCACCGCCGTGCCCGCCTTGTTGAAATCAGCGATCAGCGCGGTGAAATCGATGGCCTCCCGGGTGCAGCTGCTGGTATCGTCCTTGGGATAGAAATAGAGAACCAGTTTCTTGCCGCGGAAATCGCCGAGCGACACGGTTCCGCCACCATCTCTTGGCAGGGAAAAATCAGGGGCCTTGGTTCCGATGTCGCTTTCACTCATGTCCGCTCCTTCCGTGCGCCAGCCTGGCCGCGATGTGGCGGCGTGGCTGCGAGCGGTATATTCTCGTTCTCTCTCAGGTAAAGCGCAAACGCGCCCGCCACGGAGTCCATCCACGCACGATGCCCGATTTGCCCGTCGAGAAGGTCCGGTTCACAAAGCGCGACATCGTCGCGCTGCATGAGCTCCCCTCCGCGCAGGCGCATGAGCCGGTCATCGTCAACGCGCCCGCGGGACGGAGCCGCTTCGGCTTCCTGCGCCGGCCGGTCAAGGCGGCGCTCCTGGCAGCGCTCGGACTGATCGTCCTGTTCAGCGCAGCGATCTCCGCCATCGAGCGCGGTTGGGGTGATGGCTTCCTGGTCGATCGCGCCCGGATCGCGCTCGCCGACGTCGCCGGCGGCGCCTACAGGACCGAACTCGGCGGCGCCGGGGTGCGGCTCGCGGGCGGCCTGCACCTCGCGCTTGAGGCCCGCGACGTGACGATCGCTCCGGCGGAAGATCCCCGCGGCGCCCACCACGCCGAGCGCGTGCGGCTGGTGCTCGAGCCGCTGGCGCTCCTCGCCGGCAGGATCGAGGTCGAATCGGTCGAAATGTCCGGCCTGCGGCTCGGGGCGTCGCCCGGCGGCGGCGGCTTCGAGTTCGCCAATCTCTCCGGACTGCGCATCGACGCGATCGAGGGGCTCGTCGAGGCGGCTTTTGCCGGCATCGACCGCGTCGCCCGCGAGATCGCCGGACGCCAGACGCGCGTGATCCGCATCACCGACGTGACGCTCGCCGGCCCGTCGGGCGATTTGCCGCTCGCCATCCGGGAGGCGACGCTGACGAAGGCGGGTCCACGCCAGCTGGCGCTCGAGATCGCGCTTGCCGCCGGCGAGCGCGACCTGAGCATTTCCGCCATGGCCGACGCGCCGGACGGCGGAGCCGAGATCACCCGCATCGAGGGCGATGTCGACGGGCTGGTGCTCGACTTCAACACCGGCGGGATTGTCGAGCGGCATTTCGGGGCCCGAACCGCGCTGAAGCTCTCCTTCCATGCCGAGCGCGCCGGCGAGGGCAGGGACCCGGTCGTCACTGTCAGGGCGGCGGGTGAGCCGGGTGCCGTCACGCTCGGCGGCATTTCCGCCGAGCTCCAGGCGCTCGAATTCGGCCTTTCCTACATGGCCGACGCCAAGAAGATCGAGATCCTTCCCTCCGTGCTCAAGGTCGGCGCCACGAGCCTCCCCTTCACCGGCGGCCTGATCGACATCGACCGGCTGCCCGGCGCGACCGGGCAGGGGATCGCCTTCGACTTCGTCATCGACGGCGGCGTGGCGGCGCCGGGCGATTCGCAGGACGTGCCCGTGCACTTCGACGCCAAGGCTTTCGGCCGCATCCTGCCGGGCGAGCGCCGCATCGTCGCCGACCAGCTCGCCATCGCCGCGGGTCCTGATTCGATGATCGGCTCGGCGTCCTTCCATCTCGTCGAAGGCATGTCGCCCGAGGTCAATCTCTACGCTGTGACCGCGGAAATGCCGACGACGGTCATCAAGCAGCTCTGGCCCTACTGGCTCGGCAAGAAGGCGCGGCAGTGGACATTGTCCAATCTCTATGGCGGGCGCGTCCGTGACGGCCGAATCCGGCTGGCCATCCCCGCCGGCCACTTTCCGCCGGACCGTGAGGCCAATCCCCTCAACGAGGACGAGTTCCAGATCGACTTCGACGTCGAGCGCACCCGCATGACCGTGGCAGGCGAGATTCCGCCGCTGCGCGACACGGTCGGGCACTTCTCGCTGCGCGGGTCGCGCGTCGCTGTCGCGATCTCTTCGGCCGTGTCCTATTTCCAGACCGGGCGCAGGGTGGCGGTGGAGAACTGCACCTTCGTCATTCCCGAGACCGACGCCCGGCCGCTGATGGGCGAAATCGAGCTGACCGTCGCGGGGGATGCCGACGCCGTCGCCGAGCTCGTCACCTACCGGCCGATTCGCGCGCTCGATCGCATCGACCTCGCGCCCGAGGACCTTTCCGGCTCCGTCCGCGGCCACGTTTCCGGCAAGTTCGGCCTGATCCAGGACCAGAACCCCCCGCCGGCGTCCTGGGAGGCGAAGATCGAGCTCAATGGCGTCGACATCGGCAAGCCGGTCGAGGGTCGCAGGCTTTCCGATCTCGACGGCACGCTGACGGTCACGCCGGAGCGGGCCCTGCTCGAGACCGAGGCGCTTGTCGACGGCGCGCGGATGGCGCTCTCGCTGGTCGAGCCGGTCGGTGACGCCCCGGTGACCCGCGTGCGCAAGGTCTCCGGCAAGCTTGACGACAAGGCGCGCGAGGCGCTGGCGCCGGGCTCGGGCCTCGTCGTCTCCGGTCCGGTCGGCTTCACCTACGAGCAGCGCCGCCCGGGCGAGGGCGGGATCGAGGTGGACCTGACGACGGCGACCGTCACGGTCCCCGGCATCGGCTGGACCAAGGGCAAGGGCGTGCCCGCCAAGGCGTCCTTCACGCTGCTCGCCGATGGCGACGACCGCACGCTGAAGGATTTCCGCTTCTCGGGCGAAGGTTTCGAGGTCGGTGGCGAGATCATGCTCGATGGCGGCGACTTCACCGGCGCGAANTTCCCGCGCATGCGGCTCTCNCCNGGCGACGACTATTCGGTCGAGGTGCGGCGCGCCGGCAAGGGTTATGAGGTNGAGGTGTCGGGCAAGTCGGCTGACCTGAGGCCGCTGATCTCGAGCGCGCGCAAGAGTGTGGCCGGCGCGGACGAAAGCAAGGGCGGCTCGGCGCGCGTCGAGTTCTCTGGAAAGCTCGACAGCGTGCGCGGCTTCTATGACGAGCGGCTGAGCTCGGCGCAGTTCCGCTATGTCGGCGTCGGACCGGTGACGAGCCTGCTCGACTTCAAGGCGGTGACGGCGAGCGGACAGCCGGCGGTTATGGCGGTTTCCGGCAACGCCAACGGCGAATCCGTGGAGATCACCAGCGGCGATGCCGGCGCGTTTGCCCGCTTCTCCGGGGTCTACGGAAAGCTCAATGGTGGTCGGCTCAACATCCGCCTGTCGCGTGAGGGCAAGGCGCCGCGCCGCGGCCTCGTCGATATCCGCGATTTCACCATCGTCGGCGAAGAACGGCTGGCCGCGATCGTGTCGACGCCCGCGGGCGCGGAGGGCCGCTCGCTCAACGACGCCGTCAACCGGCAGATCGACGTCGGCCGCGCCCGATTCGAGGTGGCGCGCGCCACGGTCGAGGCCGGTGCCGGCTACCTCAAGGCGCAGGACGGCGTCGTCCGCGGGTCGGAGATCGGGGCGGCCTTCCGCGGCACCATCTACGACACGGCCGGCAACATCGACGTCGCCGGCACCTTCATGCCGGCCTACGGTCTCAACCGCCTCTTCGGGGAATTGCCGCTGATCGGCGCGATCCTCGGCAACGGCTCCGACCGCGGCCTGATCGGCATTACCTTCCGCCTGATCGGCAAGGCCGACGCGCCGNAGGTGGAGGTGAACCCGCTCTCCGTCGTCGCACCCGGCATNTTCCGCCAGATNTTCGANTATCGCTGAGGCGAGGGCGGGTCATCTGTCCCGCGCCGCTGCGCAACGCGCGGCCGAACCCCTCACGATCGAGAGAGAGCGCCTTCTCCGTGGATCGTTTTCGTAAAGCCCGTGACCAGGCAGGCGCCTATTCGGGGCGGACGAGGACGTGTTTCTTCTTGCCGAACGAGAGCTTGATGACGCCGTCGCCGGTCAGGTGCGCGGTGGAGACGACGAGCTTGTCGTCGGAGACTGCCTCGTCATTGACGCGCACCGCGCCGCCCTGCACGTGCCGGCGCGCCTCGCCGTTCGAGCCGGCGAGCCCGGCGCGTACGAACAGCGCGAGGAGGCCGATGCCGGCCTCGAGCTCGGCGGCGGGCACGGAGATCGACGGCAGGTTCTCGGCGATCGCGCCCTCCTCGAAGGTCTTGCGCGCCGTCTCGGCCGCTTCCTCTGCCGCCGCGCGCCCGTGGAGCATGGCGGTGACCTCGGTGGCGAGCACCTTCTTCGCCTCGTTGATCTCGACGCCGCCGAGCGCGGCGAGCTTGGCGATCTCGTCGAGCGGCAGGGTCGTATAGAGCTTCAGGAAGCGCTCGACGTCGGCGTCCTCGGTGTTGCGCCAGTACTGCCAGAACTCGTAGGCCGACAGCATGTCCGGATTGAGCCAGACCGCGCCCGACAGGGACTTGCCCATCTTCGCCCCCGACGCGGTGGTCAGGAGCGGCGAGGTCAGCGCGAAGAGCTGCGGCGTGCCCATGCGGTGGCCGAGATCGATGCCGCTGACGATGTTGCCCCACTGGTCGGAGCCGCCCATCTGCAGCCGCGTGCCGTAGCGCTTGTTGAGCTCGACGAAGTCGTAGGCCTGCAGGATCATGTAGTTGAATTCGAGGAACGACAGCGATTGCTCGCGCTCGAGCCGCAGCTTGACCGAATCGAACGACAGCATCCGGTTGACCGAGAAGTGCCGGCCGACGTCGCGGAGGAATTCGAGATAGTTGATCGAGGTGAGCCAGTCGGCGTTGTTGACCATCAGCGCGTCGGTCGGTCCGTCGCCGTAATTGAGGTAGTTTGAGAAGACGCGCTTGATGCCGGCAATGTTGGATTCGATCGTCTCGACCGACAGAAGCTGGCGCGCCTCGTCCTTGAAGGACGGGTCGCCGACCATGCCGGTACCGCCGCCCATCAGCGAGATCGGCCGGTGGCCGGTCTGCTGCAGCCAGTGCAGCATCATGATCTGGATAAGCCCGCCGGCATGCAGGCTCGGCGCCGTCGGGTCGAAGCCGATATAGGCCGTCACCGTTTCCTTCGCGAGGAGGTCGTCGAGGCCGGTTTCGTCCGAGATCTGGTGGATGAAACCGCGCTCGGAGAGCGTGCGCAGGAAATCGGACTTGAAGGCGGCCATGCTGATCGTACCTGGTTCGGAAAATGCCGTCTTGGCATAATGAGACGCGCGCCTTTAACACTAAACCCGCCGAAACGACAAGGATTCGCTGGATATGACGCTGCGCGCGATAGGGCTGATGAGCGGCACCTCGATGGACGGGATCGACCTTGCCGAACTTGTTACCGACGGCGAGGGCAGGGTGGAGCGCGTCGCCTTTCATGCCGTGCCCTACGAGGCCTCCTTCCGCCGCCGGCTGGAGGGCTCGCTCGCCACCGCGGCGGCGATGACGGCTCGCGACGAGCGGCCCGGCGATCTCGGCGAACTCGAGCGCGAGATCACGCTGCGCCACGCCGCGGCTGTCGAGGCGTTCCTTGACAAGTCCGGGTGCAAGAAGGCGGACATCGACGTGATCGGCTTCCATGGCCAGACCGTGCTGCACCGGCCGCAGGCGGGGTTCACCGTGCAGCTTGGCGACGGCCAGCTTCTCGCCGATACGCTCGGCATTGACGTCGTCCACGACATGCGCGCCAACGACATGGTCCATGGCGGGCAGGGAGCGCCGCTCGTGCCTGCCTATCACCGAGCGCTCGCCGAGAGCCTGCCGGAGAGCCATCGCGACGAGCGCCCCGTCGCCTTTGTCAATATCGGCGGCATCGCCAACATTACCTTCGTCGGCGCCGATGGCGAACTCGTCGCCTTCGATTGCGGGCCGGGCAATACGCTGATCGACCAGTGGGTGGCGGCGAATGCCGGTATCCCCTACGACGCCGGCGGAGCCATTGCCTCGGAGGGCCGTGTGCTTCCCGCGCTCGCCGCGCGCTATCTCTCCCATCCCTTCTTCACCGCCGAGACGCGCCTCTCGCTCGATCGCGGTGATTTTCGCGCGCCCGAGGCAGATGCTGCCGGTCTGGAGGACGGCGCGCGCACGCTCGCCTATGTGACGGCGAGCGCCATCGCCGCCTCCCAGCGCCACCTGCCGGAGAAGCCGAAGCTCTGGATCCTGACCGGCGG
>Ga0065721_10005730_pt1 | contig 11880 bp, 10 predicted proteins | sample Mesricmetagenome_FD_59108 | JGI IMG/M metagenome (GOLD analysis project Ga0065721, IMG submission 59108) | Mesophilic microbial community from rice straw/compost enrichment Sample: eDNA_1 v2 (version 2) | ecosystem: Engineered > Solid waste > Grass > Composting > Bioreactor | place: USA: Davis... | reverse complement strand
CCAGAGCCAAGGCTCCTCCTTCGAGCACGCCAAGCGGGAGCTCACCGACATTATCGTGCAAATCTTCGAGAGCGTCATTTTCCATGGCGAAGGGGACATCGGCCCTAACGAGAAGACGGCGGTAGCCATATTGGCGCTAACGATCGTCGAGGGGGTATGCATAACGCTGCAGAACGTAACGGAACGCGAGCAAATCCGGCATTCCTTTGTGGAATTGGCGGCGGTTTTTGCGGCGGGTCTTAAAGAGAAGGCGAAGGCGTAACCTCTTTTTTTGTTTGAATAATGAACATCCGTTTACTTTATGAGAGAAAAGTTGATATTGGAAAGGAAAGTGGAATCATTCATGGCGAAGCTTCTGTACCGAATCGGAAAATGGTGCGTTCGTCGCCCCCTGGCCGTCATTCTTATATGGGTGCTGCTATTAGGCGGAGCCGCGGCCCTCGGCACGATCTTCAAAGGGCCGATCAGCAACGAAATGTCCATTCCGGGCACGAAAGGCCAAGACGCCCTGGATTTGTTGAACAAGGAGTTTCCTCAGGCGACGGGCGGAACGATACGGATTATTTTCGCTGCCGGGGAAGGGACTTTGGATGAAGCGCCGAATTCGCAAGCGATACAGAAGACGCTCGAAGAACTGCGCAAGGATCAAGCCGTCTTGAACGTTGCGGATCCTTTCCAATCGGGAACTCTAAGTCCGGATAAAACGATCGGATACGCCGACGTGATCTATAATGTGGCGGCAACGGAAGTCGGCGAGGATTCCAAGGAGCACGTCCAGGAAGCGATCGGAATCTCGCGCGAAGCGGGAGTTCAAACCGAGCTGGGCGGAGACGTTCAGATGTCCGAGCTCGAGATTCTCGGCGTGTCCGAATTGATCGGCATCGCGTTCGCGTTCCTCGTGCTGATCATTACCTTCAAATCCTTCCTCGCGGCCGGATTGCCCCTAGTTACGGCGCTGGTCGGCGTCGGAATCGGCATGATGCTCGTTTATTACAGCGCGAATTTCTTCTCGATTACGTCCACGGGCACCATTCTGGCGGTCATGCTGGGCATCGCGGTCGGAATCGACTACGCGCTGTTCATTATTTCGAGGCATCGCCAGCAGATGGCGGAAGGCGTGGAACCGAAGGAGTCGATCGCCCGCGCCAACGCCACGGCGGGCAGCGCGGTTATTTTCGCCGGATTGACCGTCATCATCGCGCTCGCGGGTCTCAGCATCGTCAACATTCCATTCTTGACCGTCATGGGTCTTGCCGGAGCGTTTACCGTCCTCATCTCGGTCATCGTAGCCGTCACGCTGCTTCCGAGCATTCTCGGTTTGGCGGGAGCCAAGCTGGCTCCTAAAGCCAAGAAGCAGGCAAGCAGCCCGAANTCGGACAAGAAACCGTTCGCGTACCAATGGGCGAAGTTCGCGTCNCGGTATCCGATTCCCGTCGTCATCGTCGTGGTCGCCTTGCTCGTTATCGTTGCNNTGCCCGCCAGACATATGGAGCTCGGNCTTCCCGACAACGGGGCCAAACCGCTGGATTCCACGGAGCGCAAGGGCTACGATCTGCTGTCCCAAGGCTTCGGCCCGGGCTTTAACGGCCCTCTAGTCGTCGTGGTGAAGGGCAGCGGGTCCGGAGATATCGCCCAGGAGGCGGCCGCGGAGGCGGACAAAATCAAGCAGCTTCCGAACGTAGCCGTCGTCTCCCCGCCGATTCCGAATCAGACGGGGGACTTGGCTCTGCTCAGCGTCATTCCGCTGACGGGACCGAACGATAAAGAAACGAAGCAGCTCGTGCACGGCATTCGCGGCATCGACGAGAAACTGATGGTGACCGGCACGACGGCTCTGAACATCGATATCTCGGAGAAGCTGAACGACGCTTTCCCGATCTTCGGAGCGGCCATCGTCGTCCTGGCGTTTATCCTGCTGACGCTGGTCTTCCGCTCGCTTCTCGTTCCGATCAAAGCCATCTTGGGCTTCGTTCTGTCGATTATCTCTACGCTCGGAGCGGTCGTCTTCATCTTCCAGGACGGCCATCTGGCGGACGTCCTCGACGTCTCGAACCCCGGCGTCATCCTCTGCTTCCTTCCGATTCTATTGACGGGCGTGCTCTTCGGACTCGCCATGGACTATGAAGTGTTCCTGGTCAGCCGCATGCGCGAGGAGTTTACCCACAAGGGGCATGCCAAGAACGCGATCGTGGACGGAATGGGTCTCAGCGGCAGGGTCGTCACGGCGGCCGGTCTTATCATGATCTTCGTGTTCGGCAGCTTTATCTTCGTGGACGATCCGATGATCAAGGTCATGGGCTTCTCGCTGACCGCGGGCGTTCTTATCGACGCCTTCCTGGTTCGCATGACGCTTGTTCCGGCGATCATGGCCTTGCTGGGACGTTCCGCGTGGTATCTGCCGAAGTGGCTGGGCCGAATTCTTCCCAACGTCGATATCGAAGGGGATTCGATCCGGAAGGAACTGGAGCAAGCCTGAATTAAGCCGCGAATATCTGAATAGGTCAACGATCGATGCGATCTCTTCCTCAATGGAAGAGGTCGCTGTCGTTTGTTGCAGGGTTTGCGGGAACATGCGCGAATATAGTTACGTATAGGCGTTATTCGTGCCAACCGTAAATTGAGGGAGGATCATCAATCATGCTGGATGCAACCGCAATCGAGCAGCTTAAACAAACGCTAAGGAAGGGGATCGACAACAACGAGGTCGCCGGAGCGAACCTGATGGCGATCCAAGACGGACGAGAGCTGTTCTACCATGAGGACGGCTGGGCCGACCGGGAAGCGGGGCGTCCGATCTCCCGCGATACCATCTTTCGCTTGTACTCCATGACCAAGCCGATTACTGCAACCGCTATCATGATTCTGATGGAACGCGGAATCGTCGATCTGTTCGATCCGGTCGGCCGGTTTCTTCCCGGCTTCAAGAATCAGCTGGTAGAAGAGAACGGAAAATTGGTGCCGGCAGTCAGGGAAGTCCATCTTCACGATCTGCTATCGATGACGTCGGGCTTGGTTTACGGCGGAGACAACTTAGCCGGGAAGGGAACGGAGGCGCTGCTGCAAGAGCTCGATCGAAGGCTGCTCGGCGATTCGCCGATGGGAACGCTTGAGGCGATGAACCGGCTGGGCGAGTGCCCATTGGCGTTTCAGCCGGGTTCGTCCTGGCAGTACGGAACCTCCGCCGACGTTCTTGGAGCGGTAGTCGAAGCGGCAACCGGAATGCGGTTCGGAGAGTTTCTGCGGCAAGAAATCTTCGAGCCGCTCGGGATGCGGGACACCGGGTTCTGGGTGCCCGATTCCAAGCAAGCGCGTTTGGCGAAGGCTTACGAAGATAACGGACAAGGCGGGCTCGCGCCTTATACGGGCAATAGGCTCGCCATCGTAAACCGGTTGGATCGCGAACCGGCATTCGAGTCCGGAGGAGCCGGGCTGACCTCGACGATCGAGGATGCCGCCAGGTTCACGACCATGCTGCTGAAGGAAGGAACCCTGGACGGCGCTCGAATTCTTCGGCCCAGAACCGTCCGCTACTTAACTTCGGCGAACCTGACGGCATGGCAGCAGAACGCTTTCGCTTCCTGGCATACGTTCAGAGGCCATAGCTACGGCAACCAGATGCGCGTGATGACGGACAGCAGGCAAGCGGGGATTCTCGGCAGCGAGGGCGAGTACGGCTGGGACGGCTGGCTTGGCGCCTACTTCTGCAACAGTCCTAAGGACAGCCTGACCTTCCTGTTCATGGTTCAGAAGAAGGATGCGGGAACGATGCCGCTTACCCGCAAGCTGCGCAATATCGTGTTCAGCACCTTATAATTCCGCCTCGAAGGAATGGAACTGGCTCGATCGGGAGCCTCCTATAGCCGATAGCTAGCATCCATGCCAAGCTTATGGAAGCTTCGGAATTCCGCCGGCGTCATCCCCTCGGAACGCTTGAAGCAGGAAATAAAGTAGCTCGCCTGCGAGAAGCCCGTCTCGAGCGCGATTTCCTTGACGGATAGCGGAGTGGACACGAGAAGGCGCTTGGCTTGGATCAGGCGGGATTCCAGCACGAAGTCGGGGAACGACTTCCCTAACGTCCGGCCGAACTTGCGGCTGAAGTAATGCGCGCTGTATCCGGCAAGGGCGGCTGCTTGCTCGATGGAGAACGGTTCGGCGCTGTGAGAGCGAACGTAATTGGCGACGGCCCGGATTTTGTCCGCGGCCGGATGGATGGGAACGTTCAGCCGGTCGGACAGGGTCTGAAGCCGGGTCAGAAGCTCGTACAACGTGGAGGCCATGCCGTATTCGTCCTCGACCCGGTACGTTCTCCCCAAGACAAGAAGCCTGTCCGTCAAGTCGACGAACGGCTCCAGCTCCGTCAAAGCGAACAGCCAAGGCTCGCCGACCCCTTTGCCGTCAAGCAGCTCCTCCAACCGCTCCCCGAAGAAGTGGACCCACCGAATGGACCAGGGATTCTCCGCATCCGAATAATATCTCTGACGCAGGCCGGGGCCGAAGAGGAAGCCCTGCCCTTTCGTTAATTCATAACGTTTCCCTTCGGCCAGCAGATACCCTTTGCCTTCCAGCACGATATGCAGATTATAGGAACGATCCAAATTGAGATCCATCGTTCGAAATTCGCGGTTCACGCTATGATCGGGATAATCGCTGTAGCCCCCGATGAAGTCGGGGAAGCAGACATGCCTTGGAAAAAGAGGCTTGGGAAGAAAAATGTGCTCGCGCATGTTGGGGCTCCTTGAATGGGGGCTTTTTCAAGTCATTATACTAGAAATTTCATACCCAAAGGAGATAACATGAATTCGCTGATTCCTTCATCCGACTTGATTAAAGAGATCGAATATTCCGAGATAGCCTACATGACGGACCGCATGACCGCTGTCCAGAACCGGCCGGGGAATCCGGAAGGAATCGAGATTCGGCGTTTCGGCCATGCGGTCGCCTTCTACAGCAAGACAATGCCGTGGTCCTCGTTCAACACGGTCAAGGGTTTGACGAGCCAGGATGCCGACCGCTTGGAGGAAATTCTCGATTTCTATAAGAGCAGGGCTAGAAACGTTCATTTGGAGGTCATTCCTTCGCGCGTCGACCAGACGTTCTTGAAGCGTATGGCCGAGTTAGGCTTATATTCGTCGTGTTTTCATTGTTCCTTAATTACGGAACCGAAGAGGGCCACGAACGCGAGCGACGGCATTCGGATTCAAGAACTGAACGAAGATCAGTTCGACCTGTACGCGACCATACACTGCAGAGGCACCGGACTATCGGATGACGGGATTCCCCATGTCGCTCGGAATAATAAGGTCCTCTATGGCCGTCCGGATTGGAAGTTCTATCTGGCATTTCTTAACGATTCCCCGGCAGCCGTAGGCGTCATGCATATTCGCAACCGGACAGCCTCCTTAACGTTCGCGGCCACGCTGCCCGAATTCAGAAATCAAGGCCTGCATCGCCAGCTCTTGAACAGAAGGATAGCGGAAGCTTGGCATAACGATTGCAAGTTGGTTGTCGCCCAATGCTCGTTCCTGTCCCCAAGCCATCGAAACATGGAGCATGTCGGAATGAAGCTGGGTTACCTTCGAACATCCTGGACGGAGAAATAAACGTCAAATTCATTCCTCTCGCATCCAGCATAAAGATAATAGATGCAGCGTTCAAAACGGATGAGTGGCGCGGGGGTTGATCCGGCTTTAGATCCGAATAGCCGAAAGCTATCATGGATATCAAATATTTTTATGAAATAAATAATGTCGATAGACTATGCTATAATTGATTCATGAAAGCTGTGTGACTAGGTTGCTCCTTGGCTTGCGGTCGGATTAAGCAGGAGCGCCTATTTCTTCTGCAAATCTCAGGTTAAGGACGGTAAACATGAGCACTAAACAAACGCATTCAGACGTAATTTTGATCGGTGCCGGAATTATGAGCGCGACCTTGGGTACCTTATTGAAGGAACTGGTGCCCGATTGGAAAATCACTTTGTTCGAGAGACGCGCGGTCGCAGGGGAAGAGAGCTCCAACGAATGGAACAACGCGGGAACGGGACACTCCGCGCTGTGCGAGCTCAACTACACCTCCGAGAAGCCGGACGGCTCCATCGATATTAAGAAAGCGGTCAAGGTTAACGAGGAATTCCAGGTTTCCAAGCAGTTCTGGTCGTACCTTGTGAACAGCAAGCTGATCAAGAATCCGCGCGACTTTATCGTGCCGGTGCCTCATATGAGCTTCGTCCAAGGAGAGAAGGACGTCAACTTCCTGAGGAAGCGTTACGAGGCGCTGTCGAACAATCCGCTGTTCGAAGGGATGGAATATTCAGAGGATCCGGAGAAGTTGAAGGAATGGATTCCGCTGATGATGAAGGACCGGAAGTCCGGCGGACCGATCGCGGCGACTAGAAGCGAAGCCGGCACGGACGTCAACTTCGGCTCCCTGACCCGAATCCTGCTCAACCACCTGAAGAGCAAGAAAGTCGATATCCAATTCAAGCGCCAGGTCGACGACATCAAGCGCACCGCGGACGGCAATTGGGAGATGAAGATTCGCAACGCCGAGAGCGGAGCGGTCGAACGCCATACGGCGAAGTTCGTCTTTATCGGCGGCGGCGGCGGAAGCCTCCATCTGCTGCAGAAATCCGGAATTCCGGAGGGCAAGGGAGTCGGCGGCTTCCCGGTCAGCGGCCTGTTCATGGTGTGCAAGAATCCGGAGGTAGTCGCTCAGCACCACGCGAAGGTATACGGCCAAGCGCCGGTCGGCGCGCCTCCGATGTCGGTCCCGCATCTGGACTCCCGGTTCATCGAGAACAAGGAATCGCTGCTGTTCGGACCGTTCGCCGGCTTCTCTCCGAAGTTCCTGAAGTTCGGATCGATGTTCGATCTGATCACGTCCGTCAAGCCGCATAACCTGTTCACGATGCTGGCGGCAGGCGTCAAGAACGCTTCGCTCACGACGTATCTGATCAAGCAAGTCATGCTTTCCAAGGAGAAGCGCATGGAAGCTCTGCGCGAGTTCGTTCCGAACGCGAAGAGCGAGGATTGGGAGCTGCTCGTAGCGGGACAACGCGTGCAGATCATTAAGGATACCGAAGCCGGCGGCAAGGGTACGCTACAATTCGGCACGGAAGTCATCAGCGCGGCCGACGGTTCGATCGCGGCCTTGCTGGGCGCTTCTCCGGGCGCTTCCACCGCCGTATCCGTTATGCTTGAAGTCATCGAGAAGTGTTTCCCGCAACACATCAAGGCGTGGGAGCCGAAGCTTCGCGACATGATTCCGTCCTACGGTTTATCGTTGATGAAGAACCCGGATCTTATTCAAGAGCTCAACGAGACGACGAACAAAGCGCTCGGCTTGGGCGGTCAACTGAAGCTGCAGGAAGCGGGCCGCACGGTGTCTTAACACGGAATAGCCGCGTTCTCCTGCAACTTCTCCCGTCTTATAGAGGCTGTCGCATAGGTGAATCTATGCGGCAGCCTCTTTGTCGATTTACCCTACCGGTTAATTATTTATTTATAAAGAATGAGTAAAGCCTGCAACCTAATCCATCCCAACCGAGTATTTATGGTGATACGGTTTCTGTTTATCTTCCCACATTCTTATATTTTTTGTATTATAATACTCATTTGTACGATCAAATTCCAAAGGAGCCAGGGAGTTTATGAGGGTCATTATGATGGAGAAGAACAGGGACGGAAGCCTTATTCCGATCGACGAGAGAGAATGGTCCCTGGAGATGCTGGAGTCCCTTCATCACGTCAATTATTGCGTGATTAACGGCCGGGAATATCAGACCTTGGAAGGGAGATTAAACATCGACAAGGGCCAAATCGAGCTTCTCGTCGTCAAGATGCAGAACGAAGGCTGATAAACAGGGGAAAGAAGGAATGAGCATGCACCCGGATAAGCCGGATGATCTATTAATCAATCGTTTGTTTACGAAAGACGGCGTTCCCCTACGGATCCTATCCACCTCGCTGGGAATCGCCTTGCTCGCGAATGCGGCGTTTCTACCGGGGTCCGCCAGTGCCGAAACGGCGTCTCCGTCCGCTTCCTCGGGAGCGACGGGCCCTAAGCTGGTGGAATGGTCGAACGAGGCCGTGAAGAAGTATTACGATCCGGCGGTCGACTGGAATCTTCCGCTGCCTTCGGACGAGGAGCTCGACCGGCCCGAACCGCCGCAGGAGCCGACGGTCGTCACCGGAGCCGCTTCGGGTGGGACGACAACCATCGTGAATACGTACTCTTCCGGTTTCGGATGGGACGATCTGCTGTTGTATCATCTCTTGTTTAACGGGGGCGGCTCCTATTCCTCGTCTTCATGGTCGAGCGGGCACCGTTCCTATACTTACGGCAGCAGCACGCCTTATAAACCGAAGACGTACTCGAGCGGAACGTTCCAGAACAAACCGGTCGTCGGCTCGACGGTAACGCCGAAGACCTCCAACTCCTCGGGCTCCATTACGAGGCGTTCGACCTCTTCCCAGCCGGGAGGCATCGGCGGCAAATCCAGCAGCCTCGGTTCGTCAAGCTCGTCTTCCGGCAGTTCTTCGAGCTCCGCGTCTTCGGGATCCTCCAAATCCTCCATCTCTTCCAAGTCCTCGAGCTCTTCCAAATCGTCCGGAGGCTTCGGGGGATGACGAACGTCTTCCAAGTGATCGGTCATCCGGACGCCGATCGAGCGCATAAAGTGGAGCAATTGAAGGAGCTGGGCTTCTCCTGGGCCGACCTGGAGGAGGAAGCCTATTGGCTCGACCAGATCGTCCGAATGCGCCGGGACACCTTCGAGGAGCTTCAACAAGCTTCGGAGAGACTATGGCTCATCATGGACAAAACGGTCCGATACGTATGGGGCAAACGGGATTTGTACGAATTGCTTGGCGTTCCGGCTATCCTATGGGATCTTCTCGACCTGCTTCCCCTCCCGCCGGAGGGCGTCATCAGCCGTTATGCCCGGTTCGACTTCGCGATCTCGAACGAGGGAACGATCAAGATGCTCGAGCTGAACGCGGATACGCCGACAGGCTATGTGGAAGCCTCCATCGCGACGCCATGGCTCTGCCGGTTGGCGGGGATACCGAGCGTCAACGAGTCGATGAAGGATCGGGTCGCGGAGGCTTGGGCGGAGGAGCGGCCGGATACGGTCGCTTGCGTAAGCTACGGCTCTCACCTCGAGGATTCCGGAACGATCGAAGCTCTGGCCGCACACAGCGGTTTGCAAGTCAAGCTGGAGGATTGCCTCGAGCTGTGGGTGGATGAAGGAGTACTTAAGAACGGACGATCGGAGCCGATTCATCGGATGTTCGCTCTTTATCCGAAGGAATGGATGGCCATCGACGACGGGGGAGAAGCGCTGGCTTACGCGATCGAGATAGGGAACCTGCAGCTGTTCAACTCCATCCACAGCATCCTTCTGCAGTCCAAGGGCTTGACGGCCGCCGCGTGGGGCTTATACGAATTGGGGCTGCTCTATGACGCGGAAGAGAGAGAGGCTATCCAACGCTATCTTCTTCCTACCTATAATAAACCCGTGCTTGACGGCAGCTTCGTCTCGAAGTCCATGTTCGGCCGCGAGGGAGGATCCGTCCGGATGTTCGACGAGGACGGCAACTTGGAGATCGAAGACACGGACGGATACGATACGAGCGAGTTCTTCCCGGTCGTTTATCAGAAGCGGGCGGATCTGGCGCGGATCGAGACCTCGGTCGGCAATCTCCATCTTCTGACAGGCGTGTTCGTTATCAATGGGAAGCCTTGCGGCCTGTTAGGGCGGGCCTCCGGAGGACCGATAACAGGCAATACGAGCCATTTTATCCCGATTGGAGTGGTGTAGCGCCATGAAACGAATCCTTTCTATATTACTAAGCGGAATTGCTTTAAGCTTGCTCCTGAGCTCCTGCGGATACGATCGGCAGCAGTCGGTCTTTACGACCTCGTCGTCCGGCGCGTCTTCCGCGCAAGCGGAATCGGAAGCGGCGTCCAACGTTCGCGTGCCTTGGGACTATCGAATCGTTCAAGGCACCGTCGGGGATCTCGTGGGCAGCGACATGACGATCCTTCCGGACAATGTGCTGCTTCCGAACGACAACAATTTCGCGACCGGCGACGCCGTATGGACGCTGCAGTTCATGGACGCGCAGATCACGACGGACGCCAAGGAACGAAGCCAGATCACCCTGTCTTCCTGGATCACGCTCAAATCCTACAAGGACGAACAAAGCGCCAAGAAAGACATCGCCGAATTGAAGGAATCGATTACGACGGAAGTCGACTTGGTCGGGGTCTACAAGACGGAGAACGAGGGTCAGACCCGCCAGTTCGCCGTCATTACGATGCCGTCCGGCAATGCGGTCAAGCAGCCTGTCAGCGCGGAGAAATACGCGGCCTTGAAGAGCGCGAAGAAAGCGAACGTGAATATCGAACAAGTGCACGACTTTGAAAATTACGATACGGTGTATGCCAAATTCCGGGGGTGGGCCAAGTGACAGAATTCGTTAATATCGTCGTAAGCGTAGCGGTCATCATCGTGCTGCAAATGGCGGGCATGTTGATTTTCAGTCTCATGACTCCGTTTAACGATTTGGAAGAGTTGAAGAAGGGTAATTCTGCCGTAGGCATCGCCTTCGGCGGGAAATTCCTGTCCACGGCGGTCATTCTGGGCGTATCCGCATATACCAACACGTCGATCTGGCACATGATGCTATGGTTCGCCATCGGTTACGTGATTCTGATTGCGACGTACTGGATCTTCGAGCTGCTGACTCCGGGACTTCGGATCTCCGAGCACCTTCGGAAAGGCAACACGGCCGTGGCCGTTCTGCTGTTCTGCGTCTTCCTCGGAACGAGCTTTGCCGTTAGCAGCCTCATCATTTAAAGCACGGGAGGGAAGGCAATGCCGTTTTTTCTTCGCACGGTAATGAAGGCGCTGCAGGCGAGAAACAAGACCGTCATGCTCGTTGTCTTCGCCTTCATTCTCGTCGGCGCAACCGTTGCCTTCCTGCTGGAGCCGTCTACCTTCGGGAATTGGTTTAACGCCCTGTACTGGGTTCTGACGACGATGGCCACGGTAGGATACGGCGATTACTACGCGACCAGCTTCGCCGGCAAGCTGTTCACGATGTTCCTCTACCTATTCGGCATCGGACTCCTCAGCATGGTCATCGGCAAAATCATAGACGGGATCTCCTCGTTATCCAAGCAGAGGGAGGCTGGGCAGTTGAGTTTCTACGGCAGCGACCATATCGTCATCATTAATTGGAGCAAAAAGGCGCAGTATGCGATCGACGAGATTCTCTCCTTCGATTCGTTCCTGCCGATCGTCGTCATCGACGAGATGGACAGGCATCCGGTGTCTAACCGCTCCGAGGTGCATTTCATAAGCGGCGACCCTACGCTGGAGGATACACTCGAGAAGGCCAAGATCAAAGAAGCCAGGGCGGCCATCATCTTCGCGGATACGAGAATCGACGAGCCGGCTCTCGTGGACGGCAAGACGCTGCTCATCGCTTCGAGCATCGAGAGGCTGCACCCGAACATTCATACGACCGCCGAGATCACGCAGGATAAGAACATCAAGAATTTCCGCCATGCCCAAGTCAACGAGTTCGTCCTCTCCCATGACGCCGTTTCCCGTCTGGCAGTAAGATCGGCGCTGAGGCACGGCAGCTCGGAGATCATTCACCAATTGATCAGCAAGGATATCGGGGACGACATTTACGAGATTCCCGTCAAGAGCGAATGGAGAACGTACCGGGACGCTTTCCTCGGCGTGTTGGAGTACGGAGCGACCTTGATCTCCGACCGCGGGGACCTCGGCATCAACCGCAAACTGAACGATTCTATTCCGCCGGACGCGAGGCTGTACGTGGTGGCGGACCAAGCTACCTATGAATT
>Ga0065721_10000083_pt1 | contig 11881 bp, 13 predicted proteins | sample Mesricmetagenome_FD_59108 | JGI IMG/M metagenome (GOLD analysis project Ga0065721, IMG submission 59108) | Mesophilic microbial community from rice straw/compost enrichment Sample: eDNA_1 v2 (version 2) | ecosystem: Engineered > Solid waste > Grass > Composting > Bioreactor | place: USA: Davis... | reverse complement strand
TTCTCAATATAGATCACATCATCGGTATCAATAGAAACACCGTTTCCATAGTTTACTACTTTTCCTAAAGCTCCGGTTTTAGCCTTAAACTGAGCCTCTACCTTTTCCAGTTCGGGAAGAAGTTTGGCTTTGTGTTTNCTCTGGCTTAAAGAAATCCTTTGAGAAGTAAGCTGGAATTTCGAGCTGTTGTTGTAAGTTTCAGACTTTTCAGGTAAATAATCATTCCTGCAGGAATGCACCATGAGGGTAAAGACTGCCAGAAAGGACAGCCATAAGAAAGATTTTTTTCTCATAAGCATTGTGTTTGTTTTTGTAAATATAAAAATTTATCCCAAACTTAGGAATAAAATTTTAAATAGGCAAATTTGCCTATTTAAAATTTATACTAAAGTCCAACCTTTGTTTCGTGAAAGATTCGGACTTAATAAGATTAAAAAAGAATTGGAGAAAGACTCCAAAAATTGCGTCTGCAAAAAAATCTTACACAAAAAGAATTGGCTTTCCTGGTAGATGTAGAAATATCTCAAATCACAAGAATTGAAAGAGGTATTATCAATACGTCTATTCTCAATCTCATGAAAATAGCCGATGCACTGGAAATCTCAATAAGCGATTTTCTAAAAGAAATAGAATAATTTTCGTTTTTTATTTTTATAAGTAAAAAATAATTTCTATTACCCCACAGTCGGTGTATCCGCTTCTTTTCAGGATTTTCTTTTCTTTCATGGAAACCATCATTCTTTCGCATTTGTATTTTTTCCCAATCGAAATCATTGAGGAATTCAAGAGCTGCCTGAAAGCCAGTATTAAAGAGCTTTTCTTTTTCATCTTTCTGCATAAAGAAATTGAGCCAGTTGCTCGTTCCGCAGTTTACCGTTTTTATGCTGTACAGATGATAAAATGTGTGTTTGGTAAGAAAGGATTTGTCGTTAAAACCTTTCAACGTTCCGATGATATTTCCGGCAAATGAAAAAGGACTTTCTAAGATCTGCTCACTGGTTTTTCCTTTCTCAGAGGCAATATCCGAATCGCTGGTCAGTTCCACGCCGAACAAAGGCATTCTCGGGTAAAAAATATCACTGGAATGGAAAAGGTCAATAGGGAAGTTGGATATACTTCCNCCATCTATGAATACTCCTACAGGATTGATGTCTTCCGGTTGTGTGTTCATCCAGAATTTCCANGCATATTTCACGGAATCATCATTTTTATCGATTAGTCTTTTGAAAAGGCTCAAAGAAAAAAGGCACCGACATGGAAGCACGTACAAATTCCGCCGGACTTATTTTCTTCAGTTCTTCTTCAGACCAGTATAAATTAGCCATGGTGGGAAGTTCTACCTTTATTTTGGCATTAATGTCTGTGGTGATGACAATATATTCGGATTTTAAAAGATAAAAAGGATTGTTTTTGTAATAATCATTATTTACAGCACTGTCATAGAATATTTTGTACCGGGTCTGATCGATGTGTTCGCTGTTGTTTACCCTGATCTCTTCAATGCTGTTCAAGGCAATGGCGTAATATTCCATACCGTTACCATAGCGGTAGTTGAGGTTGAGCTTATGCTCTTTCTGAACAAATCTTTCATTAAGTTCAGCGACTGTTTTTATTCCGAAACTATTCATTACATCCGTCATCTGATTCAGGAAAGTATCTCCGGGATTGAGTCCGCTGTTATTTTTTTTGAAGTCGTTGTAGAACTTTTTAAAATAAAAAAACGNAATGATGATCGGGATCAAAGGCAACAGGAAAAGAAGNTTAGCACGTAAAGTAGTTTCCGAAGGAATGGCAAAAGGGGCAATAATGAGAATCGCCATAATCACAGCCGCAATTGTAACATTGATTTTGATGAAATTCTTGTTATTCAGCATGGCATGAATGGTCGTTTTTACATAATTTTTTCCATCCATGAAATCTGCAAAATTCCAGTTGAAAAGAATGTCTTTGATGATGTCACTTTTTGCTTCTTCCTTGGTTTTACAGGCGGCAATGAGCATTGTATTGATGGCTCCTGCGCTGGTTCCCGCGATTTTGAGGAACCTGATTCCGAAAATCTCAAGTCCGTACAGATAACCCACAAGTGCGCTTCCCCAGACTCCGCCACCTTCCTGTACAAATTCCACATACTGGTTTCCTTCGGCATCCAGCAGATCCGAGAATTCTTTGGATGAAATATTCTCGTGCAGTGCCATGAGTTTATCTTTAGATTCCTGAGTCAGGAATTTTTCTTCAAGAATTTGGGTAAGTGTGTCGGTTTTCATAGTTATTTTGGTGTTAATTTAATGATGCTAAAACAATTATAAAGCTATTTTGTCATAGACAAACCGAAATACTTTTTTCATCTCTGTATTTAACATAATAATTGAACACTGCGGTTCTATTTATACTATAAAAATAATCACAACTGATGATTGAATCTTCCGTGGTTTTCCCCTAAATCATTAGTGAAATCACCATTGTTTCCTTCTCGCATAGATGAAGGTAATAATAACGATCAGTGCCATCAAGCCTAAAGTGAAGAAATAACCGTATTTATGATGAAGNTCAGGCATATGATCGAAATTCATTCCGTAAACNCCGGCAATGAAAGGTGATTGGGAGGAAATAAACAGAATAAACCGCCAGAACTTTCATTACCTGATTGGCTTTCTGATCCGATAATGCCAAAAACATGGAAATAAGGTTTGTGATCTGTGCNTTCAGGTGATCGAAATCAGCGACCACGTCCTTATGTTTATCCTTTAAATCAAATACTTCAGATTCCTGCAACTCCAAAAGCCTAAATTTATCAATGGCATCTGTAGAAATTGTTAAAACCCGCGAATTCAATCCGGATTTTCTTTTCAGCTTATACAGCCTTCTGATCTGGTTTGTATGATTGGTGTTTTTCAGGAAAATTTCGTTTTCAATATTATCCATGGTTTCCATCAAGCTTACCGATTCATCATCAAAACTTTTCATGATCAGTAAAGCGATCATCAAAGCAATTTTTCTGGAATTGGTTTCTGTATTAGAAGCGGAAAGATGTTTTTTCGTTTCAGAGATGCTCCTTGTTTTCATTCTGTGAACTGTGATTATGGTGTCTCCCAACAGAAAAATGCCGATCTTGGTGCTAATATCGCTGATCGTGTTGAGGTTTCTTCTTTCAAGTTCGGTGCTTTCACGGAGCAGGAAGAATTTTACGTTGCCGTCTTCTTCATATTTAGGTAAATGGTTCGGATCCAGGGTATCCTCCAGAAGCAGATTGTTGATCTCATATCTTTCATGAAGGAATTTCAGATCTTCTGCAGTAGGAGCTTCCACATCCACCCATTCGCAGTGAGTATCTCTGTATATTGTGTTGATTGGCATAAAGTAAAAATAGTAATAATTTGAAAAACGATGTACTAAATAAGTTTTATATTTGCTCAAAATTAACAAAGTATATGATTAAAAGTACCATAAAGGGAATCGGATTTTATGTACCTGATAATGTTGTAACGAATGATGATCTGGCTAAATTGATGANCACCAATGATGAGTGGATCACCGAAAGAACAGGNATTAAAGAAAGANGACATAGAAAAAACAGAAATGATTCTCAGGAAACTACTGCATACTTAGGGTTTAAAGCTTCTGAAAAAGCTATTGAAAAAGCGGGCTTAACGGCAAAAGATATCGACTATATTATTTTTGCGACACTTTCTCCGGATTATTATTTTCCAGGTTGTGGAGTTTTGCTTCAGGATATGTTGGGTTGTGATACCATCGGAGCTTTGGATGTAAGGAACCAGTGTTCCGGATTTGTATATGCGATGAGTGTTGCGAATGCTTTCATTAAATCAGGAACGTATAAGAATATTTTGGTGGTAGGAGCGGAGATCCATTCTTTCGGATTGGATTTTTCTGATGAAGGTAGAGGTGTTTCCGTGATCTTCGGAGATGGAGCAGGAGCGATTGTACTTTCCGCTACGGAAGATGAGAATGCGGGAGATATTNTNGCTGTAAATATGCATTCGGAAGGGAAATATGCCGATGAATTGTGTACACAGTTCCCAGGTTCTAAATTCGGATGGAGTGACAGAATGAGAAAAGAGCCGGAAAATGTAACAAACAAGGAGGTGTATCCGATCATGAACGGTAACTTCGTATTCAAACATGCCGTGACAAGATTCCCGGAAACGATGCAGGAGGCTTTACAAAAAGCAGGAAAGACAATTGAAGATCTGGATATGTTTATCCCGCATCAGGCGAATCTTAGAATTGCCCAGTTTGTTCAGCAGAAATTTGGTTTACCGGATGAAAAGATCCATAATAATATCCAGAAATACGGAAATACTACCGCTGCGTCTATTCCTATTGCATTAAGTGAAGCGATTGAGGAAGGTAAGATCAAAAGAGGTGATTTGGTGCTTCTTTCAGCTTTCGGAAGTGGTTTTACCTGGGGAAGCGTTTTATTTGAGTATTAACAGGCAAAAAGAAAGATTTGCTGTTTAAATAAAAAGTCCGCGGAATATTTCTGCGGACTTTCTATTTCAATTAAAGTGTNTTCAATAATTTTTCGGTGTCGGTATAATCCTGTNCGGTACTTTTGGCAAGTTCTATGGATTTTTCAGCCCAGATTTTAGCATTCTTTTTATCTCCGATCTTATTGTAGAGATTTGCTAAAGTATCTGTATTCGCATGATTCTGATTTTTGTTTACGGATTCCTGCGCCCATGCCAATGCGGTTTCAAGTGAAGTTTTGTTGTTTACATTTTCAAAGAAATTCCACGCTGCAGAATTCAACTCTTCGGAACTTGCCGTAGAATAATCCTTATAGTTTTCTAAAGTCAGTTTCTCATAAGTTGCAAAATCTTTCTCTTTTAAGGCTCTGCTTGATTTTACTTTATGTAAAACCTTTGTAGCTTCTTCTTTGCTTAAAAACTCCTGAGTCTCGGCAAAGAAATAGTTTTCATTCCACGTTTTACTTTCGGTATTGTAAGATTTTTTAATGACGGTATTTAGCTTGATATTTTTATCAAACTTGTCNTANTGAACAGCAGGCATCACTTTTGTGATCTCCGCCTTTCTTCCTTCAAACACTTTATACAATGGACTTTCTGTATTCTTTGTTGCGGTAAGCAACATCTGGATGTCTTCCTGGTTGAATTGTTTTTTCATGCCAAAATAGCGGTCCAATACCTTTGCGGTAAAATCAGGATCACTGTATAACGTAAGACCGGCAAGATTTTTCAGGAACTCGGGATCGCTTTCACCACTTTCAAACTTCTGCTTTAATGATGTCAGTTTTTTGTTTGGATCTTCAGCATCTTTAGCAAACTGAATGAAATCGTTTTCTTCCACATAACCTAATGTTCTGTGTACAACTTCACCATCTCCGTTAATGAACAGATAAGTAGGAAAGGCTGAAACACTATATTTTTTTGCAAGGGCGATTCCTTCTCCCTTTTCCATATCAATTTTAGCATTGATGAAATGACTGTTGTAATAATCTCCTACAGATTTAAGAGGAAAAATATTTTTCACCATCAGTTTACATGGTCCGCACCATGAAGCATAGGCATCAATAAATATAAGTTTGTTTTCTTTCTTGGCTTTAGCTACCAGAGTAGCGAAGTTACTGTCCTCAAATTTTATTCCCTGAGCAAAAGCGATAGCTCCTAGGAATAAAGAGGATAAAAGTGCTATTTTTTTCATAAAAACTTTTTAACGGCTACAAATGTAATAATTGCGTTAACAAATAAGTTGCTGTTTTATGAAAATAGTTACGTTAACTTATTTTTTAACATATATTAAAGAAAAATCCGCAGGAAAACTGCGGATGTGTTGTGTTTTATTTTGATTTTACAGTGTCAACTTTCATGATTACCGTGTCGGGCGGTGTTGCCGGAGCCTGTTCAGAATTGGCAACAGCGGAATCACCCATGAGATTACGGAGGGAATCCTTGTTATGATCCTCTTTAAATTCTTCTCTTTTTTCTTTATTCTGAGCGCAGCTTCCTAAAAAAAGTAACCCTAAAACGGCTCCTATCCATATTTTTTTCATAATTAATCTTTATTATTTGTTATTAATCAAATATAATAAATGTTTTGTGATGATCAGCAGTGTATTGAAGCTTTCACGTAAAAAATCCGCAGAGCTTTCATCTGCGGATTTTCCATTTTTACAATTAAACATTGTACTTATTTAACAGGAGTTGTAGCTGCTGAATCTATATCAATCTTGATACTGTCAGGATTGTTCATCCGTGTAGAAGTGGTATCAGTCGTCATAGGTGCTACATAAGCTGTAGAATCTATTGCGGTCGAGTCACTGCTTGCGGTTGACATAGAAGATTCTTTACTTCCACAACTTACTGTCAATATTCCTAGTCCGAAGACTATGAACAATAACTTTTTCATATTGTATATTTTGGTGATTGGGTGTATGTAACAAACTTCAAGAATTATTCCGAATAGGTATATGAGATTTATAAAAAAGAATAATAAAAACTAAAATTTTGTTAAAGACCATCACTTTATAGTTGAGGAAGAAAAAGAAAAGACCCGGAATTTATTCCGGGTCCATATTACCAATTACTCGTTATTAATTACACATTATAATTATCCCAAGTATGGATATTTATAATCTTTAGGAGAAACAAAAGTTTCTTTCACGCTTCTCACAGATACCCATCTCAGAAGATTCATTTTAGAACCTGCTTTATCATTGGTTCCTGAAGCTCTACCTCCTCCGAATGGCTGTTGTCCTACTACAGCGCCGGTTGGTTTATCATTGATGTAGAAGTTTCCTGAAGAATTTTCCAATGCTTTATACGCTTCATTGATGGCGTAACGGTCTTGTGAGAAAACAGAACCTGTTAAAGAATATGGAGAAGAAGAATCTACCAGTTTTAGAGTCTCTTTCCAGTCTGTATCTTCATAAACGTAAACGGATAAGATAGGTCCGAAGATCTCTTCTACCATACTTTCATACTGAGGATCCGTAGTTTCGATAACAGTTGGGTGTACAAACCATCCTTTAGAATCATCACATTTACCTCCAATTACTACTTGTGCGTTGCTGGAAGCTTCTGCTCTTTCAATATATCCTTTGCATTTTTCGAAAGAATTTTTATCAATCACAGCATTCACGAAGTTTGAAGGATCTTCCGGAGAACCGATTTTAATTGAATTGATCTGAGTTTCCATTACCTTCTTCACATCTGCCCAAAGAGATCTTGGGATGTAAGCTCTTGAAGCAGCAGAACATTTTTGTCCCTGATATTCGAAAGCGCCTCTTACCAAAGCAGTAGCCACAGCTTCCACATTAGCAGAAGGATGAGCGATAACGAAGTCTTTTCCTCCCGTTTCTCCTACAATTCTTGGGTAAGTTCTGTAATTATGGATATTGTCACCAATCATTTTCCACATTCCCTGGAATACTTTTGTAGAACCTGTAAAATGTAGTCCTGCAAAATCAGGATGTGCTAAAACTTTTTCAGCTGTTTCTTTTCCATCTGTAAAGATCATATTGATAACTCCTGCAGGAAGACCCGCCTCAGTTAAAACATCCATGATCACTTTAGCAGAGTAAATTTGTTTGTCAGAAGGCTTCCAAACCACTACGTTTCCAAGCATTGCCATACACGTAGGCAGGTTTCCTGAAATTGCCGTAAAGTTGAACGGAGTTACTGCGAAACAGAATCCTTCCAATGGTCTGTACTCTACACGGTTCCAGATTCCTTTGTCGGAAACNGGCTGTTCAGCATACATTTCTGTCATGAATTCCACATTGAATCTTAAGAAATCGATGAATTCACATGCAGAATCTATTTCAGCCTGATGTACGTTTTTAGACTGACCGATCATGGTAGCTGCGTTGATAACGTCTCTGTAAGGCCCTGCTAAAAGATCAGCAGCTTTTAAGAAAATAGCGGAACGCTGTTCCCAGCCAAGCTCGTTCCATTCTTTTTTTGCAGCCAATGCTGCGTTGATGGCATCATCCACATGCTGCATCGTACCTTTATGGTAAAACCCGAAATCATGTGCATGATCCTGAGGAGACTGAAGCTGAACCTTGTCATCCGTTCTTACTTCTTTTCCGTTGATCACCATCGGGATCTCTATTTTTTCAGCCCACATTTTTTTGTAGGTACTGATAAGGCTTTTAACTTCCGGAGAACCTGGCTCATAAGAATTTACAGGCTCATTTACTGCAAATGGTACTTGCGAAATTGCTTTTGACATATTATTACGTTGTATTGTTTTTTAATTTGCGAATGTTACAAATTTACAACATTTATTTGATGTCGATGAGCAATTTTGATTGCCAAGTGATAGTGAGTTTATAAATCAGATAAGAAATCGACTATGAAATAAATTGACATTCGTTTAGTGACAATAATAGCTTTACATCTTTTCATTTTCTAATATTTTGAGTACCAGCTTTTCTTCATGCGTAAGATCCGCTTTATCATCATTGGCTTCAATGATTTCCAGTTCATCCAGATATTTCTTAATGGTATTATTTTCGTAGAGATTGATCACCAAAGGGTGAACGTAATATTTTCTACAGACCGCAACAGTATTACCGAGATGGGAAGCCACAATATCCAGAGCTTCCTTTACCTTTCTTTTGTATTCTGCATTGCTTTCGGCATAACCTATTTCTTTAAATGCAATTAATGCGCTTACCGTTCCGGACCATGTTCTGAAATCCTTAGCAGTAAAATCCTCTCCGCTGATCTCTTTGATATAATCATTCACCATTCCTGAATCTACGGAATGCCGGTTTCCCTCTTCATCATAATATTGGAAAAGCTCTTTGCCGGGAATGTCCTTGCACTTCTGAACCAGTCTGGAAAGCCTTTTACTTCTAAGGTCAATATTATGCATAACGCCTTTCTTACCTTTAAAACAAAAGCTGATTTTCTGTCCGCTGATTTTTACATGCTTATCCTTTAAAGTAGTGAGTCCGAAAGATCCGTACAGTTTTTCATACGCATTATTCCCGATTCGGATATTCGTACGCTGCATAAGACTGACAATAAGAGCGAGTATTTTTCTCTTTTCATAATTCCGTAAAGCGAGGTCTTTCTCGATCTGAAGGCGCATTTTAGGCAATGCGTACCCAAACTGAAGCATCCTGTAAAATTTGGTGTGATTTCTTAAAGCACTCCACAAAGGATGATAACGGTATTGCTTTCTTCTTTTTACATCAAATCCCGTCGCCTGAAGATGNCCGTTTTCCAAGGCACAGATCCATACATTTTCCCATGCCGGAGGAATGACCAGCTTATTGATCCTTGAGATCTCCTCCTTATCCNTGATTTTTTNCCCGTCTTTNTAATAAGAAAATTTTTTTCCGGTCTTTTTTCTGGTAATTCCGGAAGTTTCCGCATCGCTTGTGTATACAAGATGCACTGCTTTTGCAGAAGCTTCCGGATCCTTCATGATTTTAATTATCCTTGAAGGCTTTAGGCGGGAAATGATTTCCAGTTCCGTATTCTTCTCCATACAATATGGTTAAGAGTTTCTACCCTTCGAAAAGATTAGGAAAATGACAACTACAACGGCACAGACCAGAAGTATTCCCCACCACATTCCTGCCTCAAAGATTGTTTCTACTGCCTCACAGCTAGTCAGTAATAATAAACTGAATATCGATATACTGAATAAACTTAATTTTTTCATGAGATATGTATTTAGTGATTGGTTTTAAACTTTGATGACAAGGGTCTATAAAAGCAGTAAAATGAAAATATTTTTGTATGCCTGCTTTTTTATATAATGGGATATAGCAATAATCTTTCCAAAATATTATATTTTTAATAATAATCGATGTTTTTATATGATTTAAAGCCATATGTTTCCTGTTGAATCTTGAAAATTCAGCATTTGTGAAATCATTGAGATTTGAATTTCAATTTTTTGTAACTTCGGTTTTTAAAAATTTAATAATGACTTCAAAGGAAAAANTAGCTGCACTTCGCGAAGAAATGCTTAAAAATAATGTTGATGCCTTTATAGTATATTCTGCAGATCCGCACATGAGTGAGTATCTTCCTGAAGAATGGCAGGAGAGAGCATGGTTGTCAGGATTTCTGGGTTCTGCGGGTTTTGTGGTGGTTACAAAAGATAAAGCAGGACTTTGGACGGATGGCAGATATTTTACCCANGCTGTTGCAGAANTGGAAGGNTCAGGAATCGATCTTTTCAAAGAAGGAATTGAAGGAACNCCTAACTATATAGACTGGATCATTTCAGAAATTCCTGCGGGAGGAAAAGTTGCGGTGAATGCTTTAGCGACTTCCCATGCTAACTGGGAACAGCTTTCCTATAAATTAAATTCAAAAAATATCATATTGGTTGATCTTCCCCTTCTGAAAGAAATTTGGAAGGATAGAGGAACACCTTCAAAGAATCCGATCTTTGTACACCCTGTAGAAAGAGCCGGAAAGTCTGTAACGGATAAAATTGCTGCGATCCGCCAGAAAATGGAAGAGCAGGAAGCCACTGTTCATATTATTTCCAGTCTGGATGATGTAGCCTGGACATTGAATCTTCGAGGAAGCGATGTAGAAAGTAATCCTGTATTTTTAGGATATATTATTATTACTAAAAATGATGCGATCCTTTTCACCGGTCTTGAAAAACTGGAAGTGGAATCTAGAAAGCAGATGGATGATTCCTCAGTGAAAATGATGCCTTATGAAGAATTTTTCAACCATTTGAAGACATTCAGTAATGAGAAGATATTGGTTTCTCCAAACAGCAATCAGGCCATTTTTGAAACATTAAAAGAAAATAACCAGTTTATCAAAGCAGCCGTTCCGGGAAATCTGATGAAAGCTCAGAAAAATGAAACCGAATTGGAAGGGTTCAGAAAAGTAATGGTGAGAGACGGTGTTGCTATGGTGAAATTCCTGTATTGGTTAACACATAATGCCGGAAAAGAAGCCTTGAACGAGTTTTCTATCGGTGAAAAACTGAGAAGTTTCCGTGCAGCAGGAGAACATTTTGTGGGAGAAAGTTTCAACAGTATCGTTGGATATAAGGAAAACGGAGCAGTGATCCATTATTCAGCGAAGAAAGAAGGAAGTAAAGAAGTGACCAATGACGGTAGTATCTTGGTGGATTCCGGAGGACAATATCTTGAAGGAACTACCGATATTACAAGAACGTTTGCTTTGGGAGCGGTTTCGGATGAATTCAAGAGGAACTCTACATTAGTGTTACAGGGGATGATCCGTTTATCTATGGTGAAATTCCCGAAAGGAACACGTGGAGTTCANCTGGATGCCATTGCAAGACTTCCTTTATGGATGAATGGTAAAGATTATAACCACGGAACAGGACATGGAGTAGGAAGCTTTATGAATGTTCACGAAGGACCTCAGAATATCAGAAAAGACATGAATCCGCAGGAATTGCTTCCNGGGATGGTTTGTTCCAATGAACCGGGATATTATGTGGAAGGTGAGTATGGGATCCGTCATGAAAACCTGATCGCTGTAAAAGAATCGGAAAAAACATCATTCGGGACGTTCTATGAATTTGAAACCCTGACTTTCTGCCCGTTCTTTAAGGATACCATTGTAAAAGAAATCCTTTCCGAAGAAGAAATAGCGTGGTTGAATACCTATCATAAAACCTGCGAAGAAAAAATCGGACCTTATCTTGAAGGAGACATTAAAGAATGGTTCCTGCAGCTGGTAAGTCCGCTTTAATAAAGAAAATTGAATATTTCGTTTTAATTGTTAGTATAAACATTGGAAGCCTTGTGAAATTTCTTACAGGGCTTTTTTTGTACCATGCAACCGTATTTTTACGGATAAAAATTTAGGGATTCCCCTGAAGCTTCGAACGATGAAGCCTCTATCTTTGTCATAGAAAATTAAGGCATCATTTTTCA
>Ga0065721_10052444_pt1 | contig 11883 bp, 9 predicted proteins | sample Mesricmetagenome_FD_59108 | JGI IMG/M metagenome (GOLD analysis project Ga0065721, IMG submission 59108) | Mesophilic microbial community from rice straw/compost enrichment Sample: eDNA_1 v2 (version 2) | ecosystem: Engineered > Solid waste > Grass > Composting > Bioreactor | place: USA: Davis... | reverse complement strand
GGGCGATGGAGCCGATCTCGTCCCTCCGCTTGGCGGCGTCGCCCGCGGGAGCGCCGGACAAGTTGCCCGCGGAGACGTCCTTCAGGAACGCTTCGAAGCCGACGAGCGGAACGAGGATCCGCCGGCGCAGCACGACCGCGATCAGCAGGATGAGCAAGATCGCCAGCATGCCCGCTATGCCGCTAATGTTCAGCATTTCCTTGCGTACCGTACCGCTCGCTTCGGCCGGCACGGAGACGATGATCTCCGCGACGGTATCCCCGGCCATTCCCGGATAGCCCGACGCGACGAGGCTCGCGCGTTTCCCGTCCGTCGTACCGGTCTCGAACCGGGGATCTTCCCCGGCCCCGATCAACGGTTCCGCGGCCTCCGAAGCTTCCTTATACCGCTCCGTCAGGTCCGATGAGCTGCCAAGCGTCTGCCCGTCCGCGGAACGAATCGCCATCGGGGCGTTCAGAATCGTGCCGATCCCCTCGATTGCTTCGTCGTCGAGCAGCCTTCCGAAAATAAGCACGCCCGTCGACGGTTCCGTGCTCTCTTCGTCGGTGATCCGCGACGCGGCTACGATCGCCAGCCCCCGGGATGTCCGGATCATTCCGTAAACGTCGGGCGTTTCTTGCACGCTGGCCACGATCGCCTTGTCCTTCAGTTCCCCCGTAAATTCCGGTATATCGCCGCTTTGGGTCACGACCCGGCCTTCGTAATCCGCCGTGGCGACGAAGCCGACGTTCGGAATGATCTCGTTCGATACGTTGATGTTTTCCTCGATCCAGCCGATGTCGCCGGCGTTGAGCGCGTCCAAATAATCCTTCCATTTCGCGTTCGTAATGACCGAGCTCGACAGCTGTTCCCCGAGCTGGTCGAACAGACGATGCGCGGACGCGCCGACTTCCAAGGCGTGCGCCTTCTCGATCTCTCCCAGGTCCGCGCTGAGCGTTCGAAAATAGTACCACCCGACGCCGCCAAGCGGCAGCATCAGGACGACGATCATGATCAGCATGACTTGCACTCTCAAATGATCCCGGAAACGACGGCGGGCGACCATGCATGCAGCATCCTTTCGATTATGCGAATCTTAATTAATTTGACATCTTCTCTTCCATTCCTTCCATTTTCGACTTGCTTTCGAACATTTTCTAGATCGTTGGACCTAAAAAGGTTTACAACTTTGAAACAAGTCCGACGTACCGGGGATACATCTGTTCGTTAAGCTAGCAATACACCATGAAAATACAGGAGATTCATAGACGATGAAAAACAAAGCTGTAGCAATTTGCGTATTGGGCATGGCGGTCGTAGGCGGCTTATGGTATATGGGAGACCGGACCGCCGTCGGCATCGGCTCTTCGGATTCTTCTCCTTCGCCGCAGGCTTCGTCCGACGCTTCGGCCATCCCCTCCGCTCCGGCCGCTCCGTCCGAATCCGTTCCTTCGGCTTCTCCCTCCTTTTCCGCGCCGCCCGCGGAGTCGGGTTCGCCCGAGCCTTCGGCTCCGAACGAGAGCGCCGAGCCGGCGCAACCGGCGGAGACTCCCGCGTTCTCGTATTTGGCGGACAGCCTGCCGAGCATGACGGTGAAAACGAACGAGGACGGGCTCGCGGTCGTCACCAACCCTTCCAGCCTTTACGTGCTCGTCAACAAAAGGCGCAACCTGCCGGCGGATTACGTTCCCGACGATCTCGTCGTGCCGGACGTGCCTTTCTCCTTCTCCGGAGATTCGCCGAAGAAGCAGCTGCGCAAATCCGCGGCCGTCGCGCTGGAATCGCTCTTCGAAGCGGCCGAGAAGGACGGCATCGAGCTGAAAGCCGTGTCCGGCTACCGCTCCTACGCGACGCAGAAATCGATCTTCCAGGGCAACGCCGATCGCAAGGGAGAAGAGGTCGCGAACCGGACGAGCGCGCGCGCGGGACAGAGCGAGCACCAGACCGGCCTGGCGATGGACGTCTCGAGCGCGAGCGTCGGCTACGGCCTGGAAGAAAGCTTCGGGGAGACGAAGGAAGGCAAGTGGCTTGCCAAGCATGCCGTCGAGCACGGGTTTATCATCCGTTTCCTGAAGGGTAAAGAAACGATAACGGGATATTCGTACGAGCCATGGCACGTGCGTTATGTCGGAAAAGAAGTCGCGAAGGACATAACTAAGAAAAAGATGACGTTCGAAGAATATATGGAGCAAGCCGAAGCGAAACTTAAGGCTTAGGAGGCAATCCGGCATAGGTGAGACGATGAATAAACGCATATTGGTCGCCGACGACGAACCCGGCATTGCCGACCCGATCTCTTACGCCTTCCGCAAGGAAGGCTTCGAGGTCGAGACCGTCTACGACGGCCAATCCGCCTTGGACAAGGCGCTCGGCTTCCGTCCGCACGTCATGGTGCTCGACGTGATGATGCCCCGGCTGACGGGGTACGAAGTGTGCCGCAGACTCGACGACCGGAAGGATATGGGCATTATTTTGCTGACCGTCAAAAACGATATCGTGGACAAAATCGTCGGCCTGGAATTGGGCGCCGACGACTATATGACCAAGCCGTTCGATCTCCGGGAATTGATCGCCCGGGTGAAGGCCCTTCTCCGCCGCTTGGAGAAGACGGAGCCGGGAACCGAGACGATCACCTCCGGGGATTTAACCGTTCAGCTCAAGCTGCGGACCGTGCTGCTGGACGGCCGGTCCGTCGAGCTGACGCCGAAGGAGTTCGATTTGCTCGCGATGCTGGTTTCGAATCCCGAACGGGTATATACCCGCGACGAACTGCTGGACGCCGTCTGGGGCCTCGAGTACGCCGCGGGCACGAGGACGGTCGATATCCATGTGCAGCGCCTGCGCAAGAAACTCGGGACGACCGGGCAGCGCTTGCTTCAGACCGTCTTCGGAGTCGGCTACAAAGCGGTCGGAATCGACCCATGAGGTCGGTCAGCATCAAGGTCAAATTCAGTCTTTTCCTCGCCCTCCTGCTGATCTTGACCGTCATCGTCCTGAGCCTGCTCGTGTTGAGAGGGATCAAGGATTACCAGGAATCGCGGATGGAGAAAGAGCTGCTTCGGCAAACGAAAGTCGCCAATCTGAGCATCAAGCAAGCTTACCTGGTATCCGCCCCGATCGACGCGCGGCGTTTTTTGACGGTTTCGGGCCAACAGTTCGCCATGGACTTGGCCGTCTATACCGGTATGCACGTCGTTCTGTACGACAACGAGGGCAAGAAGGTCGGGGATTCCATCCCGCTGACCGTACCGGGTTACGACGTCGAAGGCGCTTTGAAATTCGCCCTGCAAGGAAAGATCGCCTACCAGCGGGAAGGAACGTCCGTGTTTTATCTTTCCCCGATCCAAGGGCCGGGAGGTCAGATGGGCGTCATTCAGCTGCAATATTCCCGCGCCGGCGACCTGCGTTTCTATCGCGCGATCGCCGGCTTGTTCTGGCTGACGGGAGCCGCCGTGCTCGGCGTCAGCTTCGTTCTCGGCTACTTCTATTTCTGGAGAGCCGCTTCTGCCGTCTCCAAGCTGGATCGCGCCGCCGAGAGCATCCGGAAAGGACGATTTCTATCCCGTCCCCCGCTCGAACGGAAAGACGAGCTGGGCCGGCTCGGACAAGGCATCTATTACATGAGCACGGAGCTTCGGAACCATATCTCGGCCATGCAAGCCGAGGAGACGAAGCTTCGGCAAGCCGTCTCCAAGCTCCAGCTGCTGGAGCGGCAGCAGAAGCAATTCATCGGGAACATCAGCCACGAGTTCAAGACGCCGCTAACCTCGATCAAAGCGTATACCGAGTTGATGGAGCTCTATCCGGAAGACGACGCCATGGCCGCGGACGCCGTTCGCCGGATCGGCATGGAGACGGAACGTCTGACGGACATGGTGGACAAGGTGCTTCGATTGTCCGCCCTGGAGAAATACGATTTCGAATACCGGCCGGAACGGGTCGACGTCCGGGAGCTGCTGCTGGAATTGATCGACCGGATGAAAGCGAAAGCGGAACGTTACGAAGTCGGGATCGAACCGCGATTATCGGGCGCCGAGATCTGGGCCGACCGGGAAAGCCTCGTCCATGTTTTCGTCAACTTGCTCGACAACGGCATCAAGTACAACGTTCGCGGAGGGCGAGTGGTCGTATCCGACCGGATCGAAGGAAATCTCGCGATCGTCGAGATCTCCGACACCGGCATCGGCGTTCCGGAAGAAGCGCGGGACAAAATTTTCGAGCCGTTCTATACGGCGAATAAGGACCGCTCCCGCCAAAGCGGCGGCACGGGACTCGGACTTGCGCTCGTCAAGCAGCTGACCGAAAAACAAGGCGGAACGGTCGAACTGATCGATTCGGAACGGGATACGGTTTTCCGGGTAACCTTTCCCGCGTTCCGTTCGTTGCCGAAGGAGGCGGAATCATGAAGGGTAGGCGGAAATCGCGCGGGGCGGCGGTTTGCGTCGCGCTGGCCGGGTTGCTGCTCGTTGCCGGCTGCCAGGCCGATCGTTGGGGCTCGGGACGCGAGGAGGTCGAGGTCGGCGGCAAAAAAATAACGGTAATGGACAATCCGGAACAGGTCGCTTACGACGCGACGGAGGTGGACGAGCTTCTTAGGCTGGACGGCGTTCGCGGGAACGACTGGCTCGCCGACGACCGGATCATCGTGTCCAGGGAAAACGTGGGCATGGAGCCGACCGAAGCCGAAGGCGTCATCCGGTATCCGGTCAATCTGTACGCCCGGGAGCTGTCGACGGGCATCGAGACCGCGATCGCTCCCGGAACCGAAAATCAAGATTTCGCTATGGTCAGTCCGGACCGGACGAAAATTTTCTATAAAACGATGTCGCTCCAGAGCGCGACCGGTCAAGGACATATTTACGACATAGCTGAAAAAACTTCCGAAACTTTCACGGAAGAAGACGCCATCGCGATCGATAACGGCCGATGGAACGGCAACGATTCGCTCGTCTATTCCACGATCGACGGAGCGATCTACGAATTGGATACGGATAGTATGGCCTACGCCATGCTTCAAAACACCGGGGAGATGTTCCCCGGCAACCTGGCGAAGATCGGCGGCCGAACCTACTACACGACGAAAGGCGATCTTCATATTTTGACGGAGGATCGCGGCATGATGTCGGTCGCGTTGGCGAACGTCATCTGGATGGTTCCTTCGCCGGACGGGCGCCGGCTCGCCATCGTCACCAGAACCCGCGGCGGAGAAATGGAATTGCTCATGACCGGTCCGTACGGCGGAAACCCGCTCGCCCTTGCCCGGGACTCGCAAATATACGGCATGTCCTGGTCTCCCGACGGCTCCAAGCTCGCTTATGCCGGCATTACGTCCAACGGGACGGTCCGGGGCATCTACGTCGCCGACGCGGCTACCGGCACGTCCTCCGCGCAATCGCTCGACGTCAAGTTTATATCCGATCCGTTGCGCTGGAACCCTTCCGGCAATCGCCTCATGGTCACCACGACCGTGCCGGACGATAAACAAGCCCGCAACCGGTTCGTGACCTACCTTCTTCGGGTTCGATAAGCATCACTTGGTAATCCTTAGCCCGATCAATATATTGAGCTTACAAGCAAAGTTGAACGTCCTTCTTCGCCGAGCTGGCGAGCAAGGACGTTTGCCGCTTTCATATCCATTACCCTGCTCACCGCACCCACCGACCAAGGCCAATAATTTACCTTCGTTCACCCCTCGCTCACCGCACCTGCCGACAAGGCCAATCAATGTGCATTCGTTTACTCCCTCGCACACCGCACCTGCCGACCAAGGCCAATCAATGTACCTTCGTTTACTCCCTCGCACACCGCACCTGCCGGCCAAGGCCAATCAATGTACCCCCGTTCACACCTACGTTCTTCGCACGAATCAAAAAAAGAGCACTTGGCAAGCCTTTTTCTACGGGATATACTGAGCAGAAAAGCGACGAAGAACGTCCTTATTCGCCGAGTTGGCGCGTAAGGGCGTTTTTGGTTTATCCGGAGGGATTTGAAGATGGAATTCGAACAAGCTTACGCAGCTTTTATGCAGTCACACGTTAGCCGTAGAACCGGTGAACGCAAGGGGCGGCTGATCTCGCGTAATTATCATGGGGAAAAATTGTTTCTGAAAAACGTCTGGTGGAAACTCAAAAGAAACTTCGAAGACTTGCATCCCGAATATGAAATCATGGATTGGAGAGGAAGATCCTACTTCATCGACTTCTTGTGGATGCCTCCCGGTCCCATCAAATTGCTCATCGAAATCAAAAGCTACTCCAAACACGTCCGCGACCTCGACAGGGACGGTTATTGCAGGGAATTGCGCAGGGAACTCTTCAATCAAGCCATGGGTTACCGCGTCATTTCCTTCGCTTACGACGACGTCGAAAGCAATCCGGATATTTGCATGACCTTGCTGAAAATCTTTTTGAGCGCCCACTTTTCCAACGACTCTTCGACGCCGATCGACCTTCTTGCGGAAGACGAGATTATTCGCTACGCCTTTCGATTAGTCCGCCCGATTCGCCCTATCGACGTTGTACGCCAGCCGAAAATGGATCATCGGACCGCTGTCAAACACCTTAAAGAACTTTCCAAGAAAGGCTGGTTTAAGCCTGTCTACGGCATATCCGGCAAAAGGGCCGTCTGTTATGCTCTAACCAAAGGTTTCATGGAAGCGGAATGATGCGGCCATCTAGAAAAAGCATAAATGGAAAAGTCCATTTATTTCCCTCATACATGAGGCAAATTGAATAAATAAATGGTAATGTCCATTTATTTTTCCCTCACTGCCCAGCTCCAAGCGCTAACAGCCGAAAATAACTGTATATTTCCATCTTTTCTTGTCTAATGATAGTTTCGTTGCAGAATAACTGTATATATCCATTTAATTTCCTAGCGCTTCCCCGGATTCAGTGAGTTCTTAAAGCGAAGATGCAGATCAGGGTTAGCAAGGACGAGGTTAGTATAGGACGAGACTGGAGTGGGACGAGATTACCACGGGACGAGGTTGCCGCGGGACGAAGTTGCATAGAACGAGATTGCCATGGGACGAGGTTGCCGCGGGACGAAGTTGCATAGAACGAGATTGCCATGGGACGAGGCTGCCGAGGGACGAAGTTGCATAGAACGAGATTGCCATGGGACGAGGTTACCGCAGGACGAGGTTAGCGTGAGAAGGGGCTAGTACGAGACTAAGCATGCACACGACGCAATTTGCGCGAGACGGAGGATATGCGAGACGGAGCGTAAACGAGGCGGAAGTTGCGCGAGGAAAAGGCACATCGCGACTTTTCGAGGATGACGAAGCCTCAGCGAACAAGATAAGAAAAACCGCCGAACGGAGAGGTTTACTCTTCGCCCGGCGGCGCGACGGTTTAGTTCATAAACCAGTTTTTGAACAATTGTTTGGTCGTGTCTTTGTTCATCGCCGCGATGGAGGTCGTCAGCGGAATGCCCTTCGGGCAGGAACGCACGCAGTTCTGCGAGTTGCCGCAGCCTTCGATGCCGCCCTCTTCCATCAGCGCTTCGAGACGCTCGTGCGCGTTCATCTCGCCCGTCGGGTGAGCGTTGAACAAGCGGACTTGGGAGATCGGCGCGGGGCCGATAAAGCTGTTGCGGTCGTTGACGTTCGGGCAAGCCTCGAGGCAGACGCCGCAAGTCATGCACTTGGACAGCTCGTAGGCCCATTGGCGCTTCGATTCCGCCATCCGCGGTCCCGGTCCGAGATCGTACGTGCCGTCGATCGGAATCCAGGCTTTGACTTTCTTGAGCGCGTTGAACATCCGCTCGCGGTTGATGACAAGGTCGCGCACGACCGGGAACGTGGCCATCGGCTCGAGCCGGATCGGCTGCTCCAGCTTGTCGATCAGCGCGCTGCAAGCTTGGCGGGGCTTGCCGTTGATGATCATCGAGCAAGCGCCGCACACTTCCTCCAGACAGTTCGATTCCCAGCAGACCGGAGTCGTTTTCTGCCCGTTGCTTTTCACCGGATTGCGCTGGATTTCCATCAGAGCGCTGATGACGTTCATGTTCGGACGGTACGGAATCTCGAATTCCTCCGTGAATGGGGCGGCATCCGGACGCTCGCGGCGCGTAATGATGAACTTTACTTTGCGCCCCGTTGCCGTCGTTGTCGCCGTTGCCGTTGCTTCAGCCATGGCTTAGCCCTCCTTCTTCTTGTTGGTGGAATAGTCGCGCTTCCGCGGTTTGATCAGGGACACGTCGACGTCTTCGTACGAAATTTGCGGCCCTTCCGGCGTCCATTTCGCTTTCGTCGTCTTCAGGAAGTTATCGTCGTCCCGTTCCGGGAATTCCGGCTTGTAGTGCGCGCCGCGGCTTTCGTTCCGCAGAAGCGCCCCTACGGTCATCGACTCGGCCAGCTCCAGCATGTTCCACAGCTGACGGGTGTAAGCCGCGCCCGAGTTGTTCCACTTCGCCGAATCGTTAATGTTGATTTTCTTGTACCGTTGCTTAAGCTCTTTGATTTTGTCGATCGTTTCTTCGAGCTTTTTGTTGTAGCGAACGACCGTCATGTTGTTGGTCATCCATTCGCCCAGCTCTTTGGCCAGCACGTACGCGTTCTCGTTGCCGTCCATTTTCGTGATCGCTTCGTACTTGTCCGCTTGTTTTTTCCGCTCGCGCTCGAATACGCTCTCCGGCACGTCCTCGGCGGATTTCTTCAAGCCCTTGATGTACTCGATCGCCTTCGGTCCGGTCACCATGCCGCCGAAGATCGCCGACAGCAGCGAGTTCGCGCCGAGACGGTTCGCCCCGTGATATTGGAAGTCGCACTCGCCGCAGGCGAACAGACCCGGGATGTTCGTCATTTGATTGTAGTCGACCCACAAGCCGCCCATCGAATAGTGAACCGCCGGGAAGATCTTCATCGGAATTTTCCGCGGATCGTCGCCCGTGAATTTCTCGTAGATTTCGATGATGCCGCCGAGCTTCACGTCCAGCTCCTTCGGATCCTTGTGAGAGAGATCGAGGTAGACCTTGTTCTCCCCGTCGATGCCGAGCTTCTGGTTGACGCACACGTCGAAAATTTCGCGCGTCGCGATGTCGCGAGGCACGAGGTTGCCGTAAGCCGGATATTTTTCCTCGAGGAAGTACCACGGCTTGCCGTCCTTATACGTCCAGATCCGGCCGCCTTCGCCGCGAGCCGATTCGCTCATGAGACGGTTTTTGTCGTCTCCCGGAATCGCCGTCGGGTGAATCTGAATAAACTCCCCGTTCGCGTAATAGACGCCTTGCTGGTATACGGCGCTAGCCGCCGTGCCCGTATTGATGACGGAGTTCGTCGTTTTTCCGAAAATGATGCCCGGTCCGCCCGTCGCCAGAATGACCGCGTCGCCGCGGAACGTGACCGATTCCATTGTGCGCAGGTCTTGCGCCGCGATGCCGCGGCAGACGCCGTCGTCGTCGAGCACGGCGCCGGTGAACTCCCAGTGCTCGTACTTTTGGACAAGGCCTGCCACTTCCCAGCGGCGCACTTGCTCGTCCAGCGCGTAGAGCAGCTGTTGGCCCGTCGTCGCGCCGGCGAACGCCGTGCGGTGGTATTGCGTTCCGCCGAAGCGGCGGAAATCGAGCAAGCCTTCCGGCGTCCGGCTGAACATGACTCCCATCCGGTCCATCAAGTGTATGATGCCGGGCGCCGCTTCGCACATCGCTTTAACCGGCGGTTGGTTCGCCAGGAAGTCTCCCCCGTACACCGTATCGTCGAAGTGCTCCCAAGGGGAGTCCCCTTCGCCTTTCGTGTTGACCGCTCCGTTGATGCCGCCCTGGGCGCACACGGAGTGGGACCGCTTAACCGGCACGAGCGAGAACAAGTCGACCCGGACGCCTGCTTCGGCCGCTTTGACCGTCGCCATCAAGCCGGCGAGTCCTCCGCCGACGACGATTACTTTTTGAGTTGCCATGTATGTTATTCCTCCCTTAACCTAACGAAACCGTGCTCAATGCCGATGCCGCCGAAGCAAATTCATCGCCGCGGAAAGCGAAAATGGACAGCAAGAACATGGCGGCCAGGATGACGAAGATGACCATGCAGATTCTCGAAGAAATCTTTTGCGCGCGCGGTCCGACCGTGATTCCCCAGCTGACCAGGAATGCCCACAGGCCGTTCGAGAAGTGGAACGTCGCCGCCACGACGCCGATGACGTACGCGGTCACGGCCAGCGGATTGCTGAAAATGTCGTTCATGTGCTGACCCAGTTCCTCGTGCGTGACGTTGCCGAGCGCCAGTTGAATCCGGGTATCGTAAAAGTGCCAAGCTACGAACACGAAGGTGATGACCCCCGTAATCCGCTGCCAAGCGAACGCCCAGTTGCGCCCATAGCTGAATCTGCCCGTGTTGATGTTCGACTGGTACGCGATGTAAAGGCCGTATACCCCGTGGAACAAGATAGGCAGCCAGATAATAAAGAGCTCCAGCCAGATCATGAGCGGAAGGCTGTTGAGCAGGTGGATGGCGTCCGAGAAGCCCTCCTGTCCTCCTTCGAAAGCGGTGTAGTTCGTCAGTGCGTGTTCGGCGATGAACAAGCCGAGCGGAATGACGCCGAGCAGCGAATGAAGCTTCCTCGGTAAATAAGAATTACCCTTCATGTGTGTGATTGTTCTCCTTTCGCAACCGTGCTTTGACTCGGATGACTTCGCCTGCAAGCTCATTTGGCTTTCGTCACCAATTTGTCACCGCTTTATAGGTTACTCTATTTTCGCTTATAATGGAACTGCTTATTTTCTATTATCAGTTATAACTATTCCGCATAAGGGGTGAACCTCATCCATGCTCGAAGATATGCGTCTATTCGCCACGATCGTGGAACAAACGAGCCTGAACAAAGCGGCCGAGAGATTGAACCTGTCGCAGCCGGCCCTCTCCCGTCGCCTTGCGCGACTAGAAGAGGAGCTGGAGGTCGAGCTGTTCCGGAGAATCGGCAAGCGGTTGGAATTGACCGCGGCCGGGCAAGTCACCTACGAGTTCGCCCTCGAGCTGCGGCGCTTCCACGGCGACTACCTTCAGAAGCTGAACGCTTACAAATCGGCGGAAGCCCATGTCGCCACGATCGGGGCAAGCCTTACGACGCTGCAGACGACGCTGCCCGATCTGATTCGGGCGATGACCGAGAAGCATCCGAATTTGGAGATCAAGGCCGTCACCGGCAAATCGCACGAGATCGCCGAACTGGTGAAGGAACGCAAGGTCGATTACGGAATCGTAGCTTCCTCCGTCATCGACGATCCCGCCATTACCAGTGTACCCTTATTCGACGACCATCTTATCCTCGTCCTTCCGAAGACGCATATTATATTAGAAAGAACGCAATTGCAGATGGCCGATCTTCAGGCGATGCCGATGATCCTGTTCGCGCCGGGTACCTGGTACCGGACGATGACCGACGAATTATTAAAAAAATATCACTTGAAACCCGACGTGCGCATGGAAATCGATTCGTTCGAGGCGATTCTCCGCCTCCTGTCCGCCTGCCGCGCCGGCACTTTCCTTCCCAAGTCTTACCTGCGCGAGCAAGTTCTCGCGGACAACGATCTGTATCCCGTACGCATCAAAGAGCTTGAGGAGACAAAGAGAACGACGTTTCTCATACACGGGGATCCCGCCTGGCTCGCTCCCTCCACCCGGTTTCTGATCGAGGAGACGACGGCCTATTTCTATCGCGGCAAAGCCCGCTACAAGGATTCTTAGAAACCGTTAAGCTTTGCGCTCTTCCTGAACTTTCCGGTTTTATCCCCCTATTGGCTATGTTACTTTTTACAGGTATCGGGCTCCGTTCAGGAGCAAAATGCCGAAAATAACGGCCAAAACCTTAACGGTGCGGGGGACGAGAAAGACAAGTACATACCCGAACGCGGCAGGCTTGACGGGATGTACTCGGGGTGAAGCGCCCAACGCGGGACCGAACTCCC
>Ga0065721_10007818_pt1 | contig 11887 bp, 11 predicted proteins | sample Mesricmetagenome_FD_59108 | JGI IMG/M metagenome (GOLD analysis project Ga0065721, IMG submission 59108) | Mesophilic microbial community from rice straw/compost enrichment Sample: eDNA_1 v2 (version 2) | ecosystem: Engineered > Solid waste > Grass > Composting > Bioreactor | place: USA: Davis... | reverse complement strand
TCTTCACCTTCGGCTCGAGCCTCATCGGCCGCTCGGAGATGAAGACGCGCATCCGCCGCGTCGCGCTCGAACGCGAGAAGCTGCGTGCCGAGGAGATGGCGCGCCTGCGCGGGGCCGAGCAGACGCGCGCCAGCATCCGCCGCGGCACGGAGACCCGCGACTACATGAAGCGCACCGTCGAGCGCTTCTCCCTGCGCAAGGCCTTCCAGGACGAGACGACCGTCGACAAGCTTGCCAATGCCGGCTACCGCGGCCAGGGTCATCTGACGACCTACCTTTTCATGCGCTTTGCCGCCCCGCTCATCGTCCTCGTGATCGCCGCGGTCTACCTCGTCTTGGTCCTGCCCGGCGAGCGGCCGCTCTTCCTCAACCTCACCTATGCGGTGGGTGCGGCCATCATCGGCTCCTACCTGCCGCCGGTTCTCCTCAAGAACCGCGCCATCAAGCGGCAGCAGTCCATCCGCCGCGCCTGGCCGGACTGCCTCGACCTGATGCTGCTCTGCGTCGAGTCGGGCATGTCGATCGAGCACGCCTTCAAGCGCGTCGCCAAGGAGATCGCCGACCAGAGCGCCGAGCTTGCCGAGGAGATCACGCTCACCACCGCCGAGCTCGCCTTCCTCGACGACCGCAGCCGCGCCTTCGAGAACCTCGGCCGCCGCACGGGCCTCGATGGCGTGCGCTCGGTGATGACCGCGCTCATCCAGGCGGACAAGTACGGCACCTCCGTCGGCCAGGCGCTGCGCGTCATGGCCGAAGAGGGCCGCGAGGCGCGCATGATGGAAGCCGAAAAGAAGGCCGCGGCTCTCCCGCCCAAGCTCACCGTGCCGCTGATCCTCTTCTTCCTGCCGGTGCTGTTCATCGTCATCATGGCGCCGGCCATGATCCAGGTGTTCTCCAACTCGATGGGCGGGTGAAGGCTGCATGGCTTACTCCCCGCTCAAATATCCCTGGCGCAAACCTTACCGCACATGGCTGTCGACGACCGCCGGGCTGCTCGCGATCCTCTTGTTCGGGACGATATGGCTCGAGCGATCCTGGGGCGTGACGCTGCCGCCCTGGGGCATCGAGGCGATCGTTGTGTTCAGTTGTTTCGTCGGCCTGGGAGCCGCAATCCGCACGTTCCATCGTCAATCGCCGCCCGAGCCGGGTGACCTCGACGACCCGAGCTGGTGATCAGCCGTTGGCGATCCGGTCCCACCGGTTCTGCTGGGTCAGCAGCGTGCGCACATAGGTCATGTTCGCTTCGACCTCGTCGGGCGGCAACTCGGCGGCATAGAGCGAACGCGCCTCGTCGAACCGGCCCTGGAGGCCGACGACGAGCGCCAGGTTCTGCCTTATGCGGCCTGTTGCCCCGGGCATGGCGGCCGCCTGGCGCAGGTACCGCTCGGCGGTCGCCAGCTCGTTGGTCAGCGCATAGGAAAGGCCCATGTTGGCCAGCAGCGACGGCTCGCCCGGCGCGATGACCATCGCCTGCTGGTAAAGCGCGCGCGCTTCGGCATTGCGCCCGAGCTGGTCGAGCGCCGCGCCCTTGACCGAAAGCGCGTTCCAGTCCGGCGCTTCCGGCAGGATGGCCCCGTCGACGACGTTGAGCGCCTGTTCGAACCGTCCGTCGGCGGTCAAGGCCTTGGCATAGGCGACCCGCATCTCGCGATCGTTGGGCAAGCCGCGCACCCCGGTTTCGAGCACGGCGACCGCCTGGCCGGTCTGCCCCTGCGCGCGCAGCGCCGCCGCATAGTGGATGACGACGTTGCGGTCGCGCGGGTTGGATTTGTAGCGGGCGGTGAGGTCGGCAAGGGCCGAAAGCGCCTGATCGCGCGGCATGCCCGAATAGTCGGGCGTCGGCCCTCCGACGCGGTTGGCCACGCACGCCGAGAGCGCCAGCGCCGCAACGCCGGCGATCAGTACCCTGCGCATGATCGTGAGGCCCCGCACCGGCACGCCGCACCCCGAAAATCTCGTGAGGCGGCCCAACGCCGCCCTCCAACCTCCGCAATAAATCATTAACCCTAACAGCCGGTTAAAATGGCCTCCCGGCCGTTGCTGGTGCGCCGGCCGCGCGCTACACCTGCCTTCGATCCCTATCCCCGAAAGGACGCTCCATGCCCCAGCCCTCGACCCTGCCGGTGATCTTCGTCGAGGACGGGAAGCTGGCCGACGCCGGTTTGTCCGAGGCACATTCCGTCTGGGCGACCGCCAATGGCTTCACCGGCCAGCGCGGGCGCGTGCTCGCCCTGCCGGGCGACGGCGGAGCGCTTGCCGGCTATCTCTTCGGCACTGGCGCAGGGCAGGACCGCCCGGTCATGGTCGCGGGACTCGCGGCTGCGTCCGTCTCCGGGGGGCGCTACCGGCTGGAGGGCGCCTTCGGCGACCCGACCATTGCCGCGCTCGGCTTCGAGCTCGGCGCCTACCGCTTCACCCGCTACCGCAAGGGCACGCCGGCGCCCGAGCTCGATCCGCCCGACAACGCCGACAAGGCCGAAATCGCGCGCCTGCGCGACGCGGCTTTCCTTGCCCGCGACCTCATCAACACGCCGGCCAACGACATGGGGCCTGGCGCGCTCGAGACGGAAATCCGCAGCCTCGCCGGGCGGCACGAGGCCCGGGTCGCGGTGACGACGGGCGATGACCTGCTCAAGAGCAACTTCCCGATGATCCATGCGGTCGGCCGCGCCGCCGGCGAGGCTCCGCGCCTCGTTGACATCACCTGGGGCCGCGAGGACGATCCGAAGGTCACCCTCGTGGGCAAGGGCGTCACCTTCGACACCGGCGGGCTCGACGTCAAGCCGGCCTCCGGCATGCTGCTGATGAAGAAGGACATGGGCGGGGCGGCCAATGTGCTGGGTCTTGCCCACGCCGTCATGGACGCGGGGTTGAGGGTGCGCCTGCGCGTGCTCGTCCCCATCGTCGAGAACGCCATCTCCGCCACCTCCTTCCGCCCCGGCGACGTGCTGGTCTCGCGCAAGGGCATCAGCGTCGAGATCGGCAACACCGACGCCGAGGGCCGGCTGATCCTCGCCGATGCGCTGGCGCTCGCCGACGAGGAGAGCCCGCAGCTTCTCATCGACATGGCGACCCTGACCGGCGCCGCGCGCGTCGCGCTGGGGCCTGACCTGCCGCCCCTCTACGCGACCGACGGGGCGCTCGCCCGCGAGCTCGTCGACGCCGGCATGGCTGCCGACGACCCGCTCTGGCACATGCCGCTCTGGTCGCCCTACGATTCGATGATGTCGTCCAAGATCGCCGACGTGAACAACGCCGGCACCGGAGGTTTCGCCGGGTCCGTCACCGCCGCCCTCTTCCTCAGGCGCTTCGTCGAGAACGCCGGAACGTGGGTTCACCTCGACATCTTCGGCTGGGCGCCCGAAGCGAGGCCCGCCCGGTCCGTCGGCGGCACCGACCAGGGCATTCGCGCCGTCTACGGCGTGCTGAAGAAGCGCTACGGCTAGTCCCCGGGTTCGGGGACCGGCGGCCCTGCAGGATAGTTGACTCTCTCAATAAAGTAGTTGAGATTGTCAACCATTGCTTCGCCCGGTTTCCCGCCATGACCGACCACACCAACGACGTCGCCGCCATCCGGCGCTTCAACCGCTTCTACACCCGTATCATCGGCCTCCTCGAGGAGGGCATGCACCGCACGCGCTTTACCCTCAGCGAGGCGCGCGTGATCCACGAGATCGGCAAGCGCGGCACCACCTCGGGCAGCGAGCTCGCGAGCGAGCTCGGCATGGATCCCGGCCAGGTGAGCCGCCTCCTCTGGCGGCTGATGGATCAGGAACAGATTTACATCCTTCCCGGCGACGACGACCGCCGGCGCCGGCGGGTCACCCTCAGTGCCGCCGGCGAAGAGACTTACGCCCACCTCAACATCATGAGCGACGAAGCCGCCGCCGGCCTTCTCGAGCCGCTCGACCGCAGCGGCCGCTACCGGCTCCTCCAGTCGATGAAGCTCGTCATGCGGCTTCTCTCCGGTTCGCCGGAAAAGGGCCCGCTCATGCTCCGCCCCCACCGCATCGGCGAGCTCGGCTGGCTCATCCACCGGCAGGCGGTGCTCTACAATGAGGAGTACGGCTGGAACAGCGAGTTCGAGGTGTTGATCGCCCGCATCTACGCCGACTACGAGGCGGCGCCCACGAGTCCGCCCAAGGGTCTGTGGGTTGCCGATTTCGACGGCGAGGTCGCCGGCTCGGTCTTCGTCGTGCCTGCCGCCGGCGAGGAGGCGACGGCTCAGCTGCGCATGCTCTATGTGGAACCGGCCTTCCGCGGCAAGGGCATCGGGGCGATGCTCGTCAACCAGGCCGTCACCTTTGCCCGCGATGCCGGCTACAAGCGCATGATCCTCTGGACGCAGGATTGTCTCGTATCCGCCCGCCGCATCTACCAGGGAGCCGGGTTCGTCCTCGCAAGCGAGGAAAAGCACCATTCCTTCGGCGCCCACCTCAACGGGCAGTACTGGGCGCTCGACCTTTAGAGCGGTGTCAAGGCTATCGGGATTGGCGGCTCCTTTGCCTCCCGCGCGCGTGAGGGTGAGGGGAGCCGTGCGCTCCCGTTTCCATGACCGGATCTAGCCCTCCGGTATCGGGTCGTCGCTCGTATGGTCCGCCGCCTCTATGGCGAGGACCTCCATTTCGCTGCCGGACTTGGGAAAGAGCAGCGGCGCCATGGCAAAGCCTGCGACGATCGCAATGATCATCGCCCATCCGGCCGCCGCCTTGTGCCTCTCGATGAAGGCGTTCGCCGCCGGGCCGAAGAAGTAGAACAGGCCGCAAGGCACGAAGTAGCGCAGCCCCCGCCCTATGATCCCGTAGACGATGAAGGTCCAGAGATCGAGGCCCGCCACGCCGCTGGTGATGGTGACGACCTTGTAGGGAATGGGTGAAAGCGCGCCGATGAGGATCATCAGCGGCCCGTTGTCGTTGAAGCTCTGCCTCAGCGAGGCAAAGCCTTCGCCGGCTCCATAGAGCTCGATGATCGCCCGCCCGACCGTGTCGAAGAGGAAGTAGCCGATGGCATACCCGGCAAGGCCTCCAGCGACCGACGAAGCGGTGCAGATCGCCGCCAGCCGCCACGCCCGCATCCGGTCGGCGATGATCATGGGCGCCAGCATGATCTCCGGAAACACCGGCAGGATCATTGCCTCGAGGAAACAGAGCGCCGCCAGGATCGGCTCGGCGAGCCTGTGCCTGGTGGCCAGCTTCAGCCGGTCGTAGAAGGAGAGCTTGGACTTGGCGGTCTCGGTCATGGCGCGGCGCAAACGAGGGGCAACGTCCGCATGGTTCGGGCAATTTTCCCTGCGGCGCCAATGACAATCGCGTTAGGCCGTGTGGACAGTTAGGTCAGGGCGAGCCGAAAAGGGTGGTTTTCAAGAACCGGAGCGCAGCGTACGTTTGGTACGTGAGCATCGGAAGCGCAGAAAACCGCTCCTTGCAGGCCGCCATCACCTGAATGTCCACACGGCCTGGAGCCTTCCCCTAATAACCCCGCGCCAGATCCACCACGTTGATCAGCGGCTTGCCCGCCTCGTGGTCCTTGATGATCCGCGAGAAATACGGCACCCCGCTCGCCTCGCTCGAGATCGCCGCGATGTGCGGGGTGATGTAGCAGTTCTCGATGTCCCACAGGGGGCTTTCGGCCGGCAGCGGCTCGACCTCGAAGACGTCGAGGCTCGCCGCGCCGAGCGTTCCGTCCTTGAGCGCACGCACGATGTCGGCTTCCTTCTGGTGCCCGCCGCGCGCCGCGTTGACGATCGCCGGCCCGCCGGCAAGCTTGGCCCGGCGCAGCTTGCCGAAGGTCTCGTAGTTGAGGATGCCGGCGGTCTCCGGCGTCAGCGGCAACAGGTTGACGAGGATGTCGGTGCCGGCAAGAAACGCATCGAACTCGTCCCACCCGGCAAACGTCGCAACGCCATCCATGTGCTTGCCGCTGCGGCTCCAGGCGCGCACCGTGAAGCCCAAGGCCAGGAGGCGCTTCGCGGCGTCCTCGCCCAGGACCCCGAGCCCCATGACGCCGACGCTCGTTTCGCTGGCCGCCGGCGGATAGAGCTGGCTCCAGCGCCGCGCCTTCTGGTCGGCGCGGAAGCGCGTGTAGAGCCGGTGGTGCATGGTCACATGCGCGACCACGTAGTCGCTCATGCGCTGCGTCAGATCCTCGTCGACGAAGCGCACGATCGGCACGCCCTTCGGTAGTCCGGTGTGACGCAGCAGCGCATCGACCCCTGCGCCCAGCGACAGGATCGCCTTGAGATTGGCGAGGCCCGCGAAGGCCTCGGCCTTGGGCTTCCACACGAAGATGTAGGCGATGTCGGCCGGATCGAACGCATCGCCGCGCCGCACCACGGGATAGGGTGCGAGAGCTGCTCGCAGCCCTTCGGCCCAGCTCGCCTCGTCGACGTCGGAAAGGTGGAGAAGGAGCATGGAAAAGGCCCTCAAACGAAACGGGCCGCCCTTGCGGCAGCCCGTGCAATTGTCGCGATGAGCGCCGCTTACTGGCCGGCGGCCGGTGCAGCCGGCTGTGCGGGCTGGGTCTCGCTCGGCGGAGTGGTGGCGGCGGGAGTCGTCTCCTCGGCAGGGGCCGTCTCCTGGGCGTCCCCTTCGGTCGGATCGGAGCCGGTCGGCGTGCCTTCGATCGGGGTTTCGCCTTGCGTCTCCGGGTCGGTCGCCGGATCGGTCACTTCCTGGGTCTGCGGAGCGTCGGCCGGCTCGACCACCTGCTCGCCTTCCGGCGCGCCGCCGGTGCCCTGCGGAGCCTCTTCGGCCGGAGCTGCCTCGGCGGGTGCCTCCTCGGCCGGCGCGGCTTCCGGGGTCGGCAGCGGCACGGGGTCGTTCGAGAGCGTCTGCAGGTAGGCGATGATGTCGGCGCGTTCCTCGGGATTGGAGACCGAAAGCGTCATCTTGGTGCCCGGGGCGAAGGTCTGCGGACCGGAAAGCCATTCGTCGAGATGCTCGAACGTCCAGGTCTCGCCCGAAGCGCCGATCTCGGCGAGCGCGCCCGAATAGGAGTAGCCCTCGTGGCCGGCGATCGGGTGCCCGACGGTATCCCAGAGGACAGGGCCCGACTTGTGGCCTTCGCCTTCGCCGAAGTTATGGCAGGACTGGCACTTGCGCGCCGCCGTCGCGCCGCGCTCGGCGCTGGCTGCCGCAAGGCGGACCGCGATCGGCTCGATCGCCGGCGCCGCCGGGCCCTCGGCGGTCTCGGTGCCCTCGGGCTCCGGCAGGGCATAGCCGGCGCCGCGGTCCTCGATCGGGTGGTAGATGGCCTCGGCGAGGAAGCCCACGCCCATGACGAACAGCAGCGTGCCGAGCAACGCGCCGATGATCTTGTTTAGCTCGAACGAATCCATTTGGTCTTCCTGCCAGTCTGCCCCTGCGTTTCGATAGGCCCCGTAACATCCCGGCGATACTGGGGATTCTGCCTCAACCCAGGGTCCCGACGCGCGCGCAAGATAGTTGCAAGGTTTCGCGCGCGCAACAGCCCAATCCGAGGGTGCGACAATTCCCCCAAAGAGTCTCCCGAACGCCCGGCCGCTCCCGCCAGATTGACTTGGGCTGCGCCCGGCGCCATTAGAGCGCCAACCTTAAGGAGGTCGCAAGCACATGGCCAGACGCATCGCCTTTCAGGGAGAACCCGGAGCTTTCAGCCATGCGGCGGCAGAGAACGTGTTTCCCGGCGAGGAGTTCGTTCCCTGCGTCACCTTCGAGGAGACGATCGGCGCGGTCCAGGCCGGAAAGGCCGACTTCGCCGTGGTGCCCGTCGAGAACTCGCTCTACGGCCGCATCACCGACATCCACCACCTCCTGCCCGAAAGTGGGCTCTTCATCGTCGGCGAGACGTATCTGCGCGTCGAGATGAACCTCTTGGGCGTTCCCGGCGCGACCCTTTCCGATATAAAGTCCGTCCAGTCCCTTTCCGTTGCGCTCGGCCAGTGCCGCCGGTTCATTGCCGAGCATAAGCTGAGGACCATCAACGGCGTCGATACCGCCGGATCGGCCCGCGAGATCGCGGCAAAGGCCGACAAGTCCGTCGCCGCCATCGCCTCGCGCCTCGCCGGCAAGATCTACGGTCTCGAAGTCCTGGCCGAAAACATCGAGGATGCCGACCACAACACCACCCGCTTCCTCGTCATGTCGCGCGACAAGACCGAAGCCGCCCGCAACGGCAGGAAGGTCAAGACGACCTTCGTCTTCCGCGTGCGCAACGTCCCGGCAGCGCTCTACAAGGCCATGGGCGGCTTTGCCACCAACGGCATCAACATGACCAAGCTCGAAAGCTACATGGTCGACGGCTCCTTCACCGCCACCCAGTTCTATGCCGATATCGAAGGCCACCCCGACGACATCGGTGTCCAGCACGCCTTCGAGGAATTGCGGTTCTTTACCGACCTCTTCAAGGTGCTCGGCGTCTATCACGCATCCGAGCCGAGGTGACGCACGCCCCCTTGTCAACGCCACATTCCTTGGCCATATAGGGCCTCGGGAGGTTGGCGCGGACGTGTTCCTCGCCAACCGGGTCAGGTCCGGAAGGAAGCAGCCCCAACGAGACCTTCACGGGTCGTTGCCAGCCTCCTACCTTCGTGTTTTTGGCAAGGCGTGGATAGTCGCCTTTGCTGTTCGAAAATGCGCAAGGAAATGCCTATAGTGCCGCCATGGCACGAGGCGGAATCTCCAACACGAGCGGAATGAAGGGGCAGGATGGCTGACGCTCTCACCTCGCCCTATCTGGTGCTGGCGCGCAAATACCGCCCGGTGAGCTTTGCAACGCTCATCGGTCAGGACGCCATGGTCCAGACCCTCTCCAACGCGTTCCGGCAGAACCGCATCCATCACGCCTTCATCCTCACCGGCGTGCGCGGCGTCGGCAAGACGACGACCGCCCGCATTCTTGCGCGCGCCTTCAACTACGAGGACGAGACCGGCCGCCACCCGACTCTCGACCTCGAGAAGGAAGGCACCCATTGCCGCGCCATCATCGAGGGCCGGCACGTCGACGTCGTCGAGATGGACGCGGCCTCCAACACCGGCATCAACGACATCCGCGAGATCATCGACTCGGTCAAGTACGGGCCGGTTTCGGCGCCTTACAAGGTCTACATCATCGACGAGGTGCACATGCTCTCGACCGCGGCCTTCAACGGGCTGCTGAAAACGCTCGAGGAGCCGCCCCCCTACGTCAAGTTCATCTTCGCAACGACCGAGATCCGCAAGGTCCCCGTCACCATCCTCTCGCGCTGCCAGCGTTTCGACCTTCGACGCGTGACCCCCGAGGTGATGACGGCCCACCTTCAGGATCTGCTCGCGCGAGAGAACATCGAATACGAGCCCGAGGCGCTGGCCATGATCGTGCGCACCGGCGAAGGCTCGGTGCGCGACAACCAATCCCTGCTCGACCAGGCCATCGCCCACGGCAATGGCAAGGTCACCGCCGAGACGGTCAAGGCCATGCTCGGCCTCGGTGATCGTGCCCGCGTCATCGATCTCTTCGAAAGCCTCATGGCCGGCCGCATCGCCGAGGCGCTCGAGACCATGCGCGCCCTCTATGATGCCGGCGCAGATCCGCAGACGATCGTCGCCGACCTTGCCGATTTCACCCACCTCGTCACCCGCATCAAGGTCGTGCCGGCGGCCGCCGACGATGTATCGCTGACCCCCGACGAGCGCGCCCGCGGCAGTGAGCTGGCCGGGCGCCTTGCCATGCGCGCGCTCTCGCGCACCTGGCAGATCCTTTTCAAGGGCTATGAGGAAATCGGCCGCGCCGGCAACGCGCTGCAGGCCGCCGAGATGGTGCTGGTGCGCCTGGCCTACGCCGCCGACCTGCCGAGCCCCGACGAGGTCATCGCGCGCCTCTCCAGCCAGCCGGCGGCCGCGATGGCGCCCCAGCCCGCGCCTATCGCCCGCTCCAATGGCGGTGGCGGGCCGCAGGCGCTGCGGGTAGAGGCGCCGCGGTCGATCCCCGCTCCCGCATCGGCTCCTGCGCCGACATTCGAAACGCAGGCCGTGGCGCGCCCCGCCGTGCAGCCGGCCCTTGCCAGCCCGCAGAGCTATACCGAGCTCATCAGCCTTGCCGGCGCCAAGCGCGACCTTCTCGTCAAGCACGCGCTCGAGGCCGAGATGCGCCCGGTCTCCTTCAGCGCCGGCCGCATCGAGGTGGCGCTGCGCGAGGGGGCCGATCCCGGCATCATCGGAACGCTTTCGGCGCGCCTGCAGACCTGGACGGGCGAGCGCTGGCTGGTGACAGTCTCGAGGCAGGCGCCGGCTGGTCCGACACTGCGCGAGCTCGCCGACCAGAAGCGAGAGGCGGCTCGCGGCGCTGCCGCCGAGGACCCGCTGGTCAAAGCCATTCTCGAAACCTTCCCGGGCGCCAAGCTGGTCAACGTCAAGGTGCGCGACGAAGCCGCCGCGCCCGAGATGCCGATCGATCTGCCGCCAGACCCAGAAGAGGACGACGCATGAAAGACATCATGGGCATGATGAAGGCCGCCAGCGAGATGAAGGGCAAGATGGACGCCCTGCAGGCCGAACTCGCCGAGATGGTGGTCGAGGGCCGCTCCGGCGGTGGCCTCGTGACGGTCTCGCTCTCGGGCAAGGGCGAGATGAAGGGCATCAAGATCGATCCCACGCTCTTCAAGGACGACGACGTCGAGGTGCTCGAGGACCTGATCGTTGCCGCCCACAACGACGCCAAGACGCGGGCGGAAGCCGCCATGCAGGAAAAGATGGGCCAGCTGACCGCCGGCCTGCCGCTCCCGCCGGGCATGAAGTTCCCGTTCTGACGCAGTGGCACGCACAACGCGCGATCATGATGTCCGGCCCTGAATCCTCGAGATCGTCATTGCCGGGCTTGTCCCGGCGATCCGGAGCCATGCCGCAATGCGCTCCGGACCACCGGGACAAGCCCGGTGGTGACGACGCGGGTGGTATGTTAGCGCCGCAGCATCGCCGGAGCCCATGACATGTCCAACGGCGGACCCGAAATCGAGCAGCTGATCCAGCTCCTGGCGCGCCTGCCGGGGCTCGGGCCGCGCTCGGCCCGGCGCGCCGTGCTGCACCTCATCAAGAAGAAGGACCAGCTGATGGTCCCGCTCTCGGCCGCCCTCGACCGCGCCGTCGAGGCGGTGCGAACCTGCGAGGTCTGCGGCAATGTCGATACCCGCTCGCCCTGCGGCATCTGCTCGGATCCGCGCCGCGCCGAATCCGGGCTCCTGATCGTCGTCGAGGACGTCGCCGACCTCTGGGCGCTGGAGCGGGCGGGGGTGGGGGCGGTGCGCTATCACGTGCTGGGCGGCGTCCTTTCGCCGCTCGACGGCGTCGGGCCGGAAGACCTCGCGCTCGACGAGCTTGTCGCCCGTGCCTCGCAATTTTCCGAAATCGTCCTCGCCGTCAACGCCACCGTCGAGGGCCAGACCACCGCCCACTACATCACCGACCGTCTCGCCGGCACCGGAGTCAAGGTCACCCGCCTCGCCCATGGCGTGCCGGTGGGCGGGGAACTCGACTATCTCGACGAGGGAACGTTGAGCCAGGCGCTGCGGGCCCGCACCGAGCTCTAGAGCTCTTCATAGCTGAATGGGATCAGCGGACCCTTCGCCTCTCTCCCCTCGAGGGGAGGGGAGCGACCGCGGTGGTTCTGTCCAATCGTGAAACGCTTAGGGTGCGTGGGGAATTCAGGTGATGGCGGCCTGCAGATCGCCGTTTTCCGCGCTTCCGGTACTCACGTACCGAGCGTACGCCGCCCTCCGGTTCTGGAAAACGGCCGTTTCCGACTCCCCATCACTTGAATCCCCACGCACCCCAGCTAGCGCCGGCCGTTGCCGCCTTCGCGCCCGCTCGCCGCCAGCCGCTCCTTGCGGGCGACGCTTTCGTCCTCGGCCGTGCCGTCGAGCCCGTCGCCTTCTATG
>Ga0065721_10005724_pt1 | contig 11893 bp, 17 predicted proteins | sample Mesricmetagenome_FD_59108 | JGI IMG/M metagenome (GOLD analysis project Ga0065721, IMG submission 59108) | Mesophilic microbial community from rice straw/compost enrichment Sample: eDNA_1 v2 (version 2) | ecosystem: Engineered > Solid waste > Grass > Composting > Bioreactor | place: USA: Davis... | reverse complement strand
ATGCCGATTAATATTGCTAATGTAACAAGTGCAAGACCCACTAACCCCCACGCTATACTTAGTGCGGTTTTTACGACGATGAGGAAGACAATGCTGATTAGGAACAGCGTTGCAACCTCATTCCATACGCGCATCTGCTGCGATGAATACCGGACGATCCCTTCCTGCAGTTGCTTGAACAGTACGTGCAGTGAAATATGATACGCGTAAAGCCCCAGGACAAGGCCAAGTTTAATCTGCATGAATGGGAGCTTCAGCCAGAAAGGTTGTTTCAGCAGCATGGATATTCCCAGGAGCAGGGTGAGCACTGCGGATGGCCAGGTTATTCCAAACCATAACCTCCGGGTCATCATTAGCAGCTGCTTGAGTATGATAGATCTTTCCGGTTCAGGCTTGTCGTGCGTCTCTATAATGTATACGAAGAGCCTGGGAATGTAGAACAATCCCGCGAACCAGGTCACGATAAATATGATGTGGATTGCCTTGAAGTACTCAAATGCCATAACTCACTTCACCGGAAATTTTCGACTATTAACTCATCACCGGTCTTTAACTCTGACGCGTCAATAATAACGATATTCTGGCCGAAAAGCACCTTGTTGTCCCGCTTACGGTAACTACTTAATGTGCGAAGGGGTTCGGGGCCGGTTTCGGCTGTGTTCGGATCTACGGTTGTCAGGACGCAGCGCGCACATGGCTTCACCGCCCTGAACCGGTTGTCGCCGATACGAAAGTCGGCCCATGTATCTTCGGCAAAGGGTTGGCCTCCGGTAAATACGAGGTTCGGACGAAAACGTCTCATTTCTACCGGTGCCGGCAGCTTCTTATTTAAGTCAGCAAGGGAAGCTGCTCCAATAAGCAGCAAGGGGTATGCGTCTGCAAGGCTTACATGGTCATCTTTCGGCCAGTATTTCTTTTCAATAAGCCGCGGATTGATCTCGGGAAAGAAAACGAGGCGGCACAAAATGCCGAGTTGATCGGAGAACCATCTGGAAATAGTAGGGTCGACTTCTGACACCCGGACGGCGTCGTCCCATACTTTTGCCGTCAACTCTTGATCCGACGGGGGCGGCTCCAGCGGCCACTGAACAGATTGACCGTCGCGCCCCACTACACATTTGCCGTCGCTGATTATCACTTCAAACAATGCCATTTGCGGGTACTTTCTTTGCGTAAGCGCGACACCGGTGTCGTCAATAAGCATAAACCTCCGATCATACCTGAGGCCTTTCTTTTGAACCTGCGCGGTGGGGACCGATATGCCGGCCAGGGATTTGACCGGATATATCCATATTTCACTTAATGTCAATGTATTCATGATCAGCAATGGAGGGAAGGCAATATTCCTTGATTTCTGATTTCTCAGTCAGGAACTTCATTGGCCAAAGGTATGACCTGACTGGTACAAAATAAAAAATGGCAATACTGTTTGTTACAATATTGCCATTGTTGATGGTGGTACCGTATGTTACACGTTGTACATCTTCTCGTAGTATTCACGCGCCATCCTGCCTGAATCGAAAAATGGCAGGATATCTTTCATGCCAGCCTTAACAATTTTGAGCCACTCGTCAGGTTTGTCATAATACATCGGTACAATCACGTTTTCAAGGAGTTCGTACAGGTTCTGAGCTTCTATCTTATCCTTTGAAGCCTCGACCAGCAGGTCGTTCGCGGGTTCAATGATGAAGCAGTTTTTACCAGGCTTCGCAAATTCAGGTACCCATCCGTCAGGAATAGAAAGGTTCACTGATCCGTTCATTGCGGCAGTCATGCCTGACGTTCCGGAAGCTTCATGATAGAGTTTGGGATTGTTCAACCAGATGTCAGATCCTTTTTTCAAGTGTCCCGACAGCCAGAGTTCATAACCTGTCAACACGGTACAGTTTGGCAAGTCTTTGGTCTTCCAATAGATTTCGTTGAAGATATTGATCGCATTATAATCCTCAGGGTAAGGTTTCCCAGCCCAAATGACCTGCACGGGATGTTTTGCGTTCTGCGTAAGTCTGAGGAAGCGATTGAAATCCGACAACAGAAGATTTGCTCTCTTGTATCCCGCAAATCGTCTCGCCCATACTATCGTAAGTACATTTTCATTGAACAACTTACCGGTTTGGTTGGCTACGACACGAAAGAGCTTGTGCTTGAGTTCTTTCTTTCGTGCCACCAGCGCAGCATCGTCCTGTTCGGCCAGTGCCTTGTCAAGGACGGGATCACTCCAGTATGTCTTGTTTTGTGCGTTGGTTATCGCCGTGATTTCGCAAATCCCTTTTGCTTCACCCCACATCTTGCGCGAAACTTCGCCATGAAGTTGAGAAACGGCATTTGCGCGTTTCGCCAGACGAAGCGCTGATAACGTATAGTTCAGTATTCCATTCTCCGGATATACTGCCTTCTCAACATCCGCGTCTGTCAGACCGTTGAAGAACGTCATGCTACTAAGAAGGGGCATGCTGTGTTCTTCGTTCCCCGCCTTCTCAGGTGTGTGCGTGGTGAATACCACACGTTTCTTCACTTCTTCAATACTCTTGTATTTGTCGAGCAGGTAAAAACACATGGGAAGCGAATGTCCTTCATTCATGTGGTATATCTCAGTCTCCCGGCCCAGCACGTCAAGCAATTTTGCGCCACCAACACCGAGAAGAATGCTTTGTGCGATCCGTGTTGTTTCGTTAGGATCATATAACCGGTGACTAATCGTTTGTGCGAGGTAGTCGTTTTCCTGAATATCCGTTGAAAGCAGGAAGAGCGGTGCAGTATTGAAAACTTCGGGTTTCAGAAGATAGGCCTTCACATATACGCGCGCCCCATGTATGGTGATGGGGAAAACGATATGGGTGTCAGTAAGGAAAGAATAGCTTTTGTCGCGGAAGCTTACCCGAAGTGTTTGATCCTGGTTTCTTTCCTGATCATAGTATCCCTTTTTCCAAAGGATACCGATTCCGATCAGATTCTGCTTCTCTTCATATGCACTTCTGAGATGTGAGCCTGCAAGAAAGCCTAAGCCACCGCTGTAGATTTTCAACGGTTGGTCTACTGCAAATTCCATTGAGAAATAGGCAACGGGTTTGCTGTATGCCTTATTGAATTTGTACGGGAATAGTTCGTTCGTTTTGATCATCGTAGGTCTTTAATAGGCACAAACTAACAAAAGTGTTGGAACAGAGTTTACGAAAAAGCGGGAAAGAACTTACTCCAGTTTTTTGCAATCGTTTGAAGCTGAAATATTTATCTAAACGGTCTTCAGATGGGCCAGTAGTGAAGAAAGTGTTGTGAACGATTTTCCATCCTCAGTGCCCCATTGCATCTTGATCCGGTCGGGCGATAAGGAAACCCGGAAGCCTGTTCCTTCAGCACTAACTGCATAACCGTTGCGTTCCAGAGCATTCTTCGTCCATAAGTAATAATATCCTTCACCGGAAAGAATGATGGATGTAGGTTGGTATTTTTCGTGTTGTACTCTGCCAGTCTTGAGATCGAAACCTTTAAAGGCGAAAGTCTCATCAAAGGATCCGTCAAGCACGAGATCTTCAGGAATTCCGATAATAATATTCTTCTTTGTTCCGGTGAGCCAGATAACATCTGCAGTCTGCAAGGCGAGATCCAGTTCATGGGTTGCAATCAGAATTGCTTTTCTCATTTCCCTGGCAAGCCTGTGCAATAACCGCATTATCTCAACTCTGTTATTAAGATCGAGATGTGCGGTTGGTTCATCGAGTATGATTAATGGAGTGTCCTGAGCAAGTGCCTTGGCAATCATCACCATTTGTAACTGTCCATCGCTAAGTTCGTGCAGTTTTCTCCCCGCGAGGTCGCTGATGTGCACCTGGGCTAATGCGTCATCGACAAGTTGCTGGTCTTCGTCCTGCAGCCGGACATCCCATCCTAAATAAGGATACCGACCGAAGGCAACAATTTCAGCGGCAGTCATATTAATATCGCGCACGGGATCCGTAAGCACTAATGCAACATTGCGCTCCATTCCGCCCGATAATTTGTGGCTCAGGTAACTCGCTCCGGAAAGTGGCTTGTGAAGGCCACCGATGGTACGTATGAGGGTCGACTTTCCCGCGCCGTTAGGCCCCATAAAGCACACCAGTTCGCCGGCACGAAGGGTGAGATTCAGGTTTTCAAAAAGGATCTGCCGTCCGTATCCTACGGTCAGATTTTTTGTAGCCATCAACTCCGGCATCAGCGCATTATCTGTGTGCCGTGAAATCATGTCATCCTTGTTCGTAAAATCACCCAAATAACTACGGGGGCACCTATTAATGCTGTCATCGCGTTTATAGGCAGCACCTGACCGCTCCCGGGTAGTTGTGTTAATATGTCGCAGAATAGTAGAAGTATTGCGCCTCCCACCATCACTGTCGGGACAAGTACCTTATGATTTTGCGTCTTGAAGAGCAGCTTGATAAGATGAGGAACCGCCAGCCCCACAAAGGCTATCGGGCCGCAGAAGGCCGTAACACCTCCGGTGAGGATACTGGTAGCTATAATAATGACTAGGCGGGCTTTTTTTATGTTAATTCCCAGCCCTTGTGCATAATTGGTTCCGAGGAGCCAGGCATTCAATGATTTTATGGACGAAAACGCAACCGTTGCGCCGACCAACAGAATACCGGCAAGCACCTGTATCTCCGGCCAACTAAGTGATCCCAGGCTCCCGAATGTCCAGATCATATAAGTCTGCAGATCTTCTGCACTGCTCAAAAACTGGAGGACGCTGACCACCGACGATGTGCCCGCGCCGATCATCAGTCCCACGATCAGCAGGGAGGCGTTGTTTTTCACACGGCTTGAAATAGCGAGTACAATCAGAAAGATAGCTGTCGACCCCACGCTTGCAGCCAGGGCGACGGCCCAGGAGTTGGAGATGCTAAAAAGAGCAAATCCCAGGGAGTATCCCATATATACCAGAGAAACGGCGAGGCTGGCGCCGGAGCTTAAACCCAGCACGTCGGGGCCGGCGAGCGGATTTCGGAAAAGCGTTTGCATGAGCAGACCGCTGATCGAAAGTGCTGCGCCCGCCAGAACGCAGGTGATTGCTTTTGTTAATCTGAAATCGAGGATGATATTTGTCCAGATTGGCTCCTGGGCAGGCTGCCCGAACAGAATTGCAATGACATCGCGAAGTGGAATGTCAACACTTCCCAGCGAGATATCTGCCAGAAAAAGGCCGGCAAGTAAAACGAGAAGTGAGATCCAGCGTGTGGGAATCATGCATCAGCTTTTTGCCCTCGCAATAATAGGAAAGGAATTCGGGATTCCGCTTGCAACTACCTGCGAAGTGTGGGTTGCAGGAGACTGTTGGTAAAAAAATGCCCGCAACACCCGAGGGAAAATTGAACGAGCCGCCGAATAAAAAACTGATTTTCAAGTGTTAACCAGCGGTTTATTCGTTGGGTTGGGGTATTTTTAGAATTGGCGGAAGGGTAGCGTTCCACGTCCTTTGGAACGCCATAAAAATTTTGAAACCTGCATTTGCTAACTATGCTTAAGTTCCTATCTTTGCAGTCCTTTTTGAAAGAAGAGGCCGACGACCCTGAAAGGGAGTCATTTAGCCGGCTCAGATTAAAGTTCAAAAAGTCCTGAGAAACAAGCATAAATTGGTTTGAACCATGCCTGGAATTATAGGAAGAAAAATAGGAATGACCAGCGTATTCGGCCCTGAGGGCGAGAACATCGCTTGCACGGTAATCGAAGCCGGCCCCTGTGTGGTCACGCAGGTTAAGAACGTAGAAACAGACGGATATCGTGCTGTTCAGCTTGCTTTCGGCGAAAAGAAAGAGAAAAATACCTCCAAGGCTGCCCTTGGCCACTTTAAGAAAGCTGGTACGACCCCTAAGCGCGAGCTGGTGGAGTTCCGCGATTTCCGCAAAGAATTCGATGGTATCGTAGAGTTGGGTAAGGAGATCAAAGTCGGAGATATCTTCACCGAAGGCGAATTCGTTGATGCTATTGGTACGTCCAAAGGTCGTGGTTTCCAGGGTGTTGTTAAACGTCACAACTTTTCCGGGGTAGGAGAGGCAACCCACGGTCAGCACAACCGTCTGCGCGCTCCCGGTTCAATGGGTAACGCGTCTTTCGCTTCCCGGGTTATCAAAGGCAAGCGTCTCGCCGGCCGTATGGGGAACGACAGGGTAAAGCTTACCAACCTTCGCGTTGTGAAAGTTATCGCGGATCAAAACCTCATCGTGGTTAGCGGTTCAGTTCCTGGTGCAAAGAATTCAACTGTAATCCTTCAGAAATAATGGAAGTAGCAGTATTAAAATATAGTGGAGAAACGACCAGCAAGAAAGTGAGCCTTGCTGACGACGTGTTTGGTATCGAACCGAATGATCATGCAATCTACCTCGACGTTAAGAGCTATCTGGCAAATCAACGTCAGGGTACTCATAAGTCTAAGCAAAGAAATGAGATCTCTGGTTCAAGCAAGAAACTGAAGAAACAAAAAGGTACCGGCGGAGCTCGTGCAGGGAATATCAAGAACCCTCAGTTTAAAGGTGGTGGACGTGTATTCGGTCCGGTTCCCCGCGATTACTCTTTCAAACTCAACAAGAAAGTAAAAGACCTGGCTCGTAAGTCGGCTTTGTCATATAAAGCAAAAGACAATTCAATTGCTATTCTCGAGGACTTCAGCTTTGACGGTCCGAAGACTAAGCAATACCTTTCTATGCTTGGCGCACTTTCATTGTCTGACAAGAAAACGCTCCTCGTTCTTCCTGAGGTTAACAAGAACGTGATCCTTTCCGGAAGAAACATTAAGAATACCAAGGTTACTACAGCTGATAACATCACAACTTACGATGTGATGCATGCCGACAACGTAATCTTTGTTGAGAGCTCATTAAGCAAAGTAGAGAACTTATTAAATAAATAGTAATGAGTATCCTGAAGAAACCTTTGGTAACGGAGAAAGTGTCGTCCCTGAACGAGAAAGGGAAATACGGCTTCATCGTTGATATGGATGCCAATAAGGTTGAAATAAAGAGAGCCGTTGAAAAACAATATGGCGTGAATGTAGAACGCGTGAATACCATGAACGTGATGGGTAAGAAGAAGACCCGTTATACAAAGACTGGTATCCTTTCAGGTCGCAGACCTGGCTACAAGAAAGCCATTGTTACATTGGCACAAGGTGAAGTAATCGATTTTTATAGCAACGTATAACAGCTGAACAATGGCGTTGAAGAAATTAAAACCGGTAACGGCAGGTTCGCGACACAGACTCGCGCCTTCGTTCGATGACATCACAGCATCGAAGCCTGAGAAGTCGCTGGTGTCTACGGTTAAGAAAACCGGAGGAAGAAACAGTAATGGCCGTCTCACCATGCGTTACATCGGTGGTGGACATAAGCAGAAACTCAGAGTCATTGACTTCAAACGCGATAAGACCGGTGTTCCGGCTACCGTGAAGTCGATCGAATACGATCCGACACGTAGTGCACGGATTGCTCTGTTGTATTATGCAGATGGGGCAAAGTCATATATCCTTGCACCTGAAGGTCTGAAAGTAGGACAACAACTCGTATCTGGTGCCGATGTTGCACCTGAAGTAGGTAATGCACTGCCTCTGGCAAAAATTCCTCTCGGTACGATTATTCATAACGTTGAAATCAAACCTGGTAAAGGTGGCGCGATTGCCCGTTCAGCAGGTGTGTTTGTTCAGCTTCTTGCGCGTGAAAACGGAATGGCTACTTTGAAGATGCCTTCTGGCGAAATGCGTAACGTATTGGATCGTTGCATGGCCACTATCGGCGCAACGTCTAATGCAGATCATATGAACGAATCCGTGGGCAAGGCAGGCCGTAGCCGCTGGAGAGGTATTCGTCCTCGTACGCGTGGTGTTGCCATGAACCCGGTTGATCACCCGATGGGTGGTGGTGAAGGTCGTGCNTCNGGNGGACACCCGAGATCACGCANNGGTCTTTACACGAAGGGTAAGAAGACCCGTAGCCCTAAAAANTATTCAGATCGTCTAATCATAGCTAAGAGGAAAAAATAATGGGACGTTCGATTAAGAAAGGACCGTATTGCGACTTCCGCCTGACTAAGAAAGTTGAAGTCGTTGAAAAATCAGGTAAGAAATCAGTCATCAAGACCTGGTCCAGAAGATCAACCATAACACCGGAATTGATCGGTCACACATTTGCCGTTCACAACGGAAATAAATTCATCCCTGTGTATGTCACGGAAAATATGGTAGGGCACAAACTCGGCGAGTTTGCTCCGACCCGTACGTTCCGCGGTCACTCAGGTAACAAAAAAGATAACGCTCGGTAATCATGGAAGAGGTAGCTAAAAAAACGAAGAAGTCCGTGCTGAAGCGCGAGAAGCGCGACGCAAAGAAAGAAGCCGCCAAAACCGGTCCTGCAGTAGCGAAACTGAAGAACGTTCCTACGTCGCCACGGAAAATGAGACTGATCGCAGACCTTATCAGAGGTCAGCGCGTAAACCGTGCGTTGAGCATCCTTAAATATGAACCTAAAGTTGGTTCACCCAAACTGGAGAAGCTGTTACTGTCAGCTATCTCCAGTTGGACTGCAAAACACGAGGATGTTAAACTTGAAGACGCAGATCTTTATGTAAAGGAAATCTGGGTCGATGGTGGAAGAATCCTGAAAAGACTGAGACCAGCCCCTCAGGGTAGAGCCCACAGAATCAGGAAGCGTTCGAATCACGTAACGCTAGTTGTGGCCAGCTATAAAGATGCCACTGCAGAATTAACAACAACCGAAGAAGAAAAAGCATAGGAATAATGGGACAAAAGATTAATCCGATAAGTCTGCGTTTAGGCATCGTCCGTGGTTGGGATTCCGCCTGGTACGGTGGTAAAACATTCTCTGATAANCTGGTTGAAGATCAGAAGATCAGAGATTATGTACAGGCTCGTATTCCGAAAGGCGGCATNGCCAAGGTTGTTATCGAAAGAACATTGAAGCGCATCACGCTNACGATTCATACTGCACGTCCTGGTGTNGTAATCGGAAAAGGTGGTGGCGAAGTGGATAAGATTAAAGAAGAATTGAAGAAGATCACCAACAAGGATGTTCAGATCAATATCTTCGAAATTAAGCGCCCTGAGCTCGATGCGAAACTCGTTGGTGAATCTATCGCTCAGCAGATTGAAGCCAGGATTTCTTATAAGCGCGCCATGAAACAAGCTATTGCCTCAGCAATGCGTGTTGGTGCGGAGGGGATCAAAATAAAAGTTTCAGGTCGTTTGGCTGGTGCGGATATGGCCCGTACCGAACAATATAAAGAAGGCCGGATCCCGCTGCATACGCTTCGCGCCGATATTGATTACGCAATCTCTGAAGCTCAGACGGTTTACGGAAAGATCGGTATCAAAGTATGGATCTTCAAAGGCGAGATTTATGGAAAACGCGACCTTTCTCCGAATGTAGGCCTTGCCAACGCTTCAGGTCAGCAGGGCGGACCGAAAGGTGAACGCGGCGAACGCGGTGGTGATCGCGGGGGTCGCAGAAGAGGTGGCGATCAGCGCCGTGGTGGAGAAAGAGGTCCAAGAAGAAACGGTTAATAATTACGAAGCATTTAAAGCCAGGTAACGATGTTACAGCCGAAACGAACGAAGTATAGAAAAACACAGAAAGGTCGGGTGAAAGGAATCGCAACCCGCGGTCATAATATTGCCTTTGGATCATTCGCCCTTAAGGCCCTTGAAGGTGGCTGGATTACAGCTCGCCAGCTTGAGGCAGCCCGTATTGCCGTAACCCGTGCAATGAAACGCGAAGGTCAGGTATGGATTCGGATATTCCCCGATAAGCCTGTAACCCGCAAACCTGCAGAGGTTCGTATGGGTAAAGGTAAGGGTGCTCCTGAATACTGGGTAGCCGTTATCAAGCCGGGAACTATTCTGTTCGAAGCTGGTGGCGTGAACCTGGCGATTGCCAAGCAGGCGCTTAAGCTCGCTGAAGGCAAGCTTCCTATCAAAACGAAATTTACCGTAAGACCAGACTACGTAGAATAATCAGCGTCATGAAGAATTCGGAAATACGTGCACTAAGTGCCGAAGAAATTAAGGAAAAGATCAGCAGCGAGAATGAAGCGCTGCGTAAACTCAAATTTGCGCACCAAATTTCCTCTGTTGAAAACCCTATGAAACTGAATCAGACGCGTAAGCTGATTGCCCGGTTGAAAACAGAGTTAAGAGCTAAAGAACTTCAAAAATAATTCCTGCTATGGAAAGGAACGAACGTAAAGAAAGGATCGGAAAAGTGATCAGCAACAAGATGCAGAAAACCATCACTGTTGCGGTTGACCGTAAGGAAAAACACCCGATCTATGGAAAATTTGTGAACAAAACTAGCTCGTTCAAAGCTCACGATGAGGAGAATTCGGCTGGTATCGGCGACACGGTTCGTATTATGGAAACACGTCCGTTGAGCAAAGACAAGCGCTGGAGACTGGTAGAAATTATCGAGAGAGCGAAATAATCGCCGCGATACTGAATAGTGATCAGATTAAGAGATAAAAGAATATGATACAGACCGAATCAAGACTAACTGTAGCAGATAACAGCGGCGCTAAAGAAGTGCTCTGTATGCACGTTCTCGGTGGAACCGGAAGACGTTACGCTTCTGTCGGCGACAAAATCGTCGTTACAGTTAAGTCGGCTCTGCCCAGTAGCCAGGTAAAAAAAGGAACTGTTACCAAGGCCGTGGTTGTGAGAACCACCAAAGAAGTAAGAAGAAAAGACGGATCATATATCCGCTTTGAAGATAACGCAGCTGTTCTCCTCAACAACCAGGACGAGCCCAGAGGTACCCGTATCTTTGGTCCTGTTGCCCGTGAGTTGAGAGAAAAACAGTATATGAAAATTGTGTCACTGGCCCCTGAAGTTTTATAACGATGGAAAGGAAAAAGAATAAGCAACCCAAATTGAACATCAAAAAAGGGGATAAGGTAAAAGTTATCTCCGGTGATGACAAGGGCAGAGAAGGTGTGGTTCAGGAAGTGTTGGTATCGAAAAGAAGAGTCATTGTTGAAGGTATCAACATGATCACCAAGCACGAGAAACCTTCCGCAGGTAAACCCGAAGGAGGCATCAAGAAAACAGAGGCGCCTATCCATATCAGCAATGTTATGCTGATCGATCCGGCGTCAGGTAAGACTACGCGCGTTGGCCGCAAGCCAAATGGCGAAGGTGCGCTGCAAAGATATTCCAAGAAAACAGGAGAATTAATCAAGTAATGGCAACTCCAAGATTAAAGGACAAGTACATCAAGGATATTGTCCCTGCGTTAAAGCAGAAATTCAATTATAGGTCGGTAATGCAGGTGCCCAAGATCGAAAAGATCTGTATCAATAAAGGTATGGGCGTGGCAGTTACTGATAAAAAGCTGATTGATGTGGCGCTCGAGGAAATTTCTCAGATCTCCGGTCAGAAGGCTGTCGCAACTAAATCCAAAAAGGCGATCTCTAACTTCAAACTTAGAGAGAACATGCCAATTGGTGTGCGAGTAACGCTTCGTGGCGACAAGATGTATGAGTTCATGGATCGCCTGATGAANATCGCGCTTCCCCGTGTACGCGATTTCCGTGGAGTGAATAACAAAGGTTTCGACGGNAGAGGAAACTATACCCTNGGNGTGAAGGAACAGATCATNTTCCCTGAAATCTCCATTGACAAAGTAAGCAAGATCAGCGGNATGGACATCACGTTCGTTACCACTGCTTCTACAGATGAGGAAAGCTTCGAGCTCCTGAAAGCCTTCGGGATGCCGTTTGCAAATAAAAATCAATAAGAAAGCATGGCTAAATTATCCGTAATAGCTAGAGAAGCTAAGAGACAAAAACTTGTTTCAACTTATTCTGCAAAAAGGAAAGCGTTGAAGGAAGCTGGAAACTACGAAGCTCTGGACAAATT
>Ga0065721_10008352_pt1 | contig 11895 bp, 11 predicted proteins | sample Mesricmetagenome_FD_59108 | JGI IMG/M metagenome (GOLD analysis project Ga0065721, IMG submission 59108) | Mesophilic microbial community from rice straw/compost enrichment Sample: eDNA_1 v2 (version 2) | ecosystem: Engineered > Solid waste > Grass > Composting > Bioreactor | place: USA: Davis... | reverse complement strand
AGGCCTCGTGCGCGGCCTGATCATCGGCGCGATCCGGCAGGCGCTGGAGAGGGGCGGTGACCGCCACGCCACGACGGCGGCCGACGACATGCTGCGCGCATTCCGGCCGATGGCGGCGTCTGCCGGTATGGCCTCGCGCCGGCCTTCCACCTGGACCTACGAGGCGTCGCCGTGGCGTCCGGACGACCTCGCGGCGCGCCGGGAGGAGTTCGGGGGGGCAACCACGGCACAGGTATATTCGGACTTCGCCGAGCCGGAGCAGACAGGCCTCACCGGCGTGATCGAACCGTCCGCGCGGGCGGCCGTAACCGAAGCGGCGGAGGTCGCGCTTGACGAGCACCCGCTCGGCGCGGCGCGGGCGCAGATCCACGAGAACTACATCATCGCCCAGACTACGGACGGACTCGTCATCGTCGACCAGCACGCCGCGCACGAGCGCCTCGTCTTCCAGCGGATGAAGGCGGCGCTGGCGAAAGGCCGGGTGCCGTCCCAGATGCTGCTCCTGCCCGAGATCATCGATCTTGCCGACGACGATTGCGACCGCCTCGCCGAAGCCTCGTCCGATCTCGCCGAACTCGGCCTCGTGCTCGAGCGCTTCGGTCCGGGCGCAGTCGCGGTGCGCGAGACGCCCTCGCTTCTCGGCGAGGCGGACGTGCAGGGCCTCGTGCGCGACCTCGCCGACGAACTCGCCGAATGGGGCAGCGCCGGCGGCCTGAAGGACCGTCTCGAAGCCGTCGCCTCGACCATGGCCTGCCACGGCTCGGTTCGCTCCGGACGAAGGCTGCGGCCTGAGGAGATGAACGCGCTCCTGCGCGAAATGGAGGCGACGCCCGGTTCCGGCCAGTGCAATCATGGCCGGCCCACCTATATTTCCCTGAAGCTTTCGGATATCGAACGCCTGTTCGCGCGGCGGTGAGACGTTCCGCCAGCTTGCAAAGTTCCGGCCGAACCGGCAAGATTCGGCCTGACAAACGAAGGCGAATTTGGCGATGAACCGTTTCGAAGGTCCGGGCGCGCGACCGGCCAAGATCAAGTACCTCGACGCCGACTTCCAGGTGCTGATGCCGGGAAGCCATGTGGTCTGCGCCGTGACCGGCGCGATCATCCCGATCGACGAGCTGAAATACTGGAGCGTGGCGCGCCAGGAGCCCTATGTCGATGCGGCGGCCTCCTTCGAGGCGGAAAAGCGCGCCGGCAACGTTCCCTCCCGCCGCTGACGCAGCCAGCCCTCACCTGATTTCCCGAACGGCGTTCAGCCTCTCCCGATGAGCCGGCGCTTGCAGGCCGCAATCGCCGCGTCGACGATGGCCGAGGCTGCGTCCGGCTGGTCGAAGGCGAGCCTCACCTCCAGCACCTCGGCCTTCTCGGCGAGTTCGCGGGCACGGCCGTGACCGCCCTCGAGGCGCACCGCGTCCTTGGCGGTCGTCACCGGCGTCAGTCCGTAGAGTTCGGCCTCGTCGAGCAGTTCGTCAATCTCGTCGTCGGTGAAGAAGTGATGGTCGCCGAAGGCCTTGCGGGCGGCGACGCGGATGCCGGCGGCCTCGAGCGTGGCGAAGAACTTTTCCGGATCGCCGATCGCGGCGAAGGCGAGGCAGTTCTTGCCAGCGAGCGCCTCGGGCGATTGCGGCACGAGGCGGCCGGTATAGACGGGCTTCGCCGCGCGCGCGGCGAGCCGCACCAGACGGTCGGCCGCATCGCCCTCGCCGACGACGAGCAGCGAATGCGCGTGGCGGAGCTGGTCGACGATCGGCGCGCGCACCGGGCCGGCCGGCAGGATCTTGCCGTTGCCGATGCCGCGGCGGGCGTCGACCACCATCAGCGCGTGGTCGAATTCGAGCCAGGCGCTCTGGAAGCCGTCATCCATGATGACGACCTCCGCCCCTTCCTTGACGAGGAGTTCGGCGCCGGCGACGCGATCTGGCGAGGCAACGGTCAGCGCGCGGCGGGCGAGGAGCATGGGCTCGTCGCCGACGAATTTCGCCGAATGGTGGGCAGGATCGACCACGGTCGGATGCCGCACCGCGCCGCCATAACCGCGGGTCAGGAACCCCGGCGTCAGCCCCTTCGCGGCGACGGCGTCGGCGAGCGCCAGCGCGGTCGGGGTCTTGCCCGAGCCGCCGACGGTGAAATTGCCGACACAGATGACGGGGATGCCGATCGCGCGGCGCACGCGCCTGTCCATGATGCGGCGGGCGACGCGGCCGTAGACCCAGCCCGCCGGTGCGAGCAGGGCGGCGCGCAGCCCGGCCTTCTCCCACCAGAAAGGCGGTGCCTCGCTCACCATGGCCGGCGGCCCCCGACCTCGGGCGAGGAGTCGTTGGTCCTGAGCCGCGCCTTGACGGTCAGCGGGTTGATATAGGGCTCGAGCGCGTGGATCGTGGTCTTCAGCGCGCCGCGCATGTCGCGCAGGGTCTTCTCGCCACCCTCGGCCATGGCTTCGCGCGCCTGCGGGTTGGACAGAAGGAAGGAGACGCCCCGCGCCAGCATCTCGCCGTCGCGGATGAAGCGGGCGCCGCCGTTCTTGAGGAGCCGGGCATAGGCCTCGCGGAAATTCTGGACGTTGCTTCCGGCGAGCACCGCGCAGCCGAACATGGCGGGTTCGAGCGGATTCTGCCCGCCGCCGCCCTTCAGCGAGCGGCCGACGAAGACGATCCGGGCGAGGCTGAGATAGAGCCCCATCTCGCCGATCGTGTCGCCGAGGAAGATGTCGGTGTCAGCGAGAATCTGGTCGCCGCGGGAGCGCCGCGCCACCTTGAGGCCGCGCGCGGCGAGCATCGCCTCGATCGCATCGCCACGCTCGGGATGGCGCGGCACGAGGACGGTCAGGATGCCCTTGTGGCGGGGGGCGAGTGCCCGGTGCACGTCGGCGACGATCTCCTCCTCGCCCTCGAAGGTGGAGGTGGCCGCCCAGGTCGGCCGGGCTCGGATCTCCGCCTGGAGCCGCTTCAGTTCCTCGGCATCGAAGGGCGGTGCGACGGTGTCGACCTTGAGGTTTCCAGAAACCACCACCTGTCGCGCNCCAAGCGCCCGGAAACGNTCGGCGTCGAGNTCGGACTGGGCAACCACCTGCGACAGGTTCTCGAACAGCGCCTCGGCGAGNCTCGACCGGCGGCTCCAGCGCTCGAAGGAGCGGTCGGAAAGGCGGCCGTTGACGAGCACCTGCGGCGTGTGACGGGCTCCAAGCTCGAGGATGGTCATCGGCCAGATCTCGGATTCGGCGATGATGGCGAGATCGGGCTTCCAGTGGTCGAGGAAGCGGGCGACGGACGGCTTGATGTCGAGCGGCACGTATTGATGGATCACCGAGGAGTCGAGCCGGTCGCGCGCGACTGCGGCGGAGGTGACGGTGCCCGTCGTCAGCACCACGTTGATCGAGCGGCGGCGGACCTCCTGGATCAGCGGGATCACCGCGTTCGTCTCGCCAACGCTCGCGGCGTGGAACCAGATCAGCGGGCCGTCCGGCTTGGGAATGTCGGAGCGCCCGTAGCGCTCGCGCCGGCGCGGCCGCTCCTCCTTGCCCTTGGCGGCGCGGATGGCGAGATAGGGCCAGATCATCGGATAGAGGATCGCCCCGAACCAGCGGTAGGAGAACAACGCGGCCCGGGCCCAGCCGCGGCTCACGCGCGTTTCTCCACGGCGGCGTGCGCCTCTTCGGTGATGCGGTTCAGTTCGCGGGTGACCTCGGCGCGCGCCTGCTGGAGTTCCGCCTCGCCGGCATCGGGAGAGACGTAGACCGGCCCGCCGAGCTTCAGGCAGCGGCGGCCGAAGGGCAGGTTGATCGTGGTCTTGTCCCAGGAGCGGGCGATCACGTAGCGGTTCGAGGTGGCGATTGCCATCGGCACGACCGGGCGGCCGGAAATCTTGGCGAGCCGCACCACGCCCTCGCCCGCCTGGCGCGGCGCGCCCTTGGAGATGTCGGCGACCATGACGACGTTGGTGCCGGCGCGCAGCGCGTCGCGCATGGCGATCATGGCGCTGACGCCGCCCTTGCTCGAGGCCTGCTCGCGCACGCGGCCGCCGGAGCCGCGGATGACATCATGGCCGGCGCGCAGGATGACGCGGGCGTTGATCTCGGCGTCGGCGCTGCGCGAGACGAGCGAGACGAAGCGCTGGTCGCGCGGGGCGGCATAGGGGATCAGGAGCTGCTGGCCGTGCCACATGGCGAAGATGACCGGCCACTCGCCGTCGAGCATCTCATGGGCGTCGGTCGACTGCGCAACATCGCGGTTGAGCTTGTAGGTGAGCGAGGCCAGACCGCCGAGGATGAAGGACGCGGCACGCTGGAAGACTTCGGAGCGCAGGATCGCCTTGCCGATGCGGCGTACTTCCACCTGCCCCGAAGGCGTGGCGCGTCGATCCATGGAATCCGCGTCCTGATTGGTCATGAGCCCCGATCGCCCGATGTCAGTCCGCCGAACCGGCGTCGCTGCGGGGATCGAGCATACGGTGCAGGTGGACGATGAAATAGCGCATGTGGGCGTTGTCCACCGTCATCTGGGCCTTGGCCTTCCAGGCCTCGTGGGCGGACGCGTAGTTCGGGAAGACGCCAACAATGTCGAGCGCGTCGAGATCGCGGAACTCCATCGAGTTTACGCTCTTGAGTTCCCCACCGAATACCAGATGCAACAGCTGCTTGCCTTCACCCTCTGCCATCTTCTCGCTCCGGAAATTTGTCCTGCCGGTTCATTTTTCGCCGGCACATCGGCGGGGTTTGCGGCAATTCGACCGAAAGGTCAATGCCCGGCTTCGCCGGGAAAGACCCCGCGCAGGAAGGGAAGTTCGGCCGGTGCGGCGGCGATCAGGAGGCCGTGCGAGGGATCGGGGCGGTTGTAGCCGACCGCCTGGCCTGTGGCGTCGACGATGACGTGTCCGGTCTCAGACAACATGACGTCGGCGGCGGCGATGTCCCATTCCTTGGCGCGGGGGCGCACGAAGACGGCGCCAAGCTCGCCGGCCGCGACGCGCGCAAGCCGCAAGGCGAGCGATGGCCCGCCGGGCGCGCGCACGAGCTGGCCGCCGCCGACCGCGACCGCCTTGACGGCAATGCGGTCGGGCATGGAGACAAGAAGCTGGACGTCAGGGGTGCGCGGGGCGCGGGCGGACAGGAGCGCGCCGTTGCGCAGCGCGCCGGCGCCCGCGGCGGCAAGCCAGGTCTCCCCGCGCGCCGGGGCGGCGAGCACGCCCGCCACCGCCCGGCCTTCCGAGATGACGGCGATCGAGACGCACCAGTCAGGCTCGCCGGCAATGAAGGCGCGGGTGCCGTCGATCGGATCGACGACAAAGAGCCGGTCCTGGCCGAGCCGGCCGGCATCGTCCTCGGTCTCCTCTGACAGCCAGCCGTAATTGGGGCGCGCGGCGAGCAGGTGCTCGCGCAGGAACCGGTCGACGGCGATGTCGGCCTCGCTGACGGGCGAGCGTTCCTCGCCCTTGTACCAGGTGTCGGGCGATTTGCGGAAATAGCGCATGGCGATCGATGCCGCCTCGGCAGCCGCCGCCCCGATGAGGGCGAGATCGTCTGACATGTCGATCACGTCGGTCACGGCGCTCTCAATCGCCGGCGAGCGTCATGCCCTCGACCGCAATGGTCGGCGCGGCGATGGCGAAGTTGGGATCGATGTCGTCGGCGAGCGTCATGCGCCGGTACATGTCGCGCAGGTTCGCGGCGATGGTGACTTCGGAGACCGGGAAGGCGAGTTCGCCGTTCTCGATCCAGAAGCCCGACGCACCGCGACTGTATTCGCCGGTGAGCGTGTTGACGCCCTGTCCGATCAATTCGGTGACGTAGAAGCCGGTGCCGACGTCGCGGATCAACTCCCGCGGCGTGACGCGGCCCGGGGAGACGACCACGTTGGTCGAGGACGGCGTGACGCCGCCGCCGCTCCGGCTGGCGCGGCCGTTGGTGACGAGGCCGAGTTCCCGCGCCACGGGCGAGGACAGGTACCATTGCTTGAGGACGCCGTTCTCGACCATGACGAGCGGCCCGGTCGACAGGCCTTCGCCGTCGAACGGCCGAGAGGCGGCGCCGCGGGGGATAGAGGGATTGTCGATGATGGTAAGGCCGGGAATGGCGATCTCCTCGCCCATCCTGTCCTTCAGGAACGTCGTCTTGCGGGCGACCGACGCGCCGTTGATCGCGCCGATCAGGTGGCCGATCAGGCCGCGCGACACTCGCGGATCGAACACCACGGTGAGATTGGCCGCCGTCGGAACCTTGCACGGATTGATGCGGCGCACGACGCGCTCGCCGGCGGATTTTCCGATCTTTTCCGGGCTGTCGAGGTCGCGGTAGTGGACGCGGCCGTCGAAATCGTAGTCGCGCTCCATCTTCGTGCCGGAGCCGGCGATGACGCTGACGGAGCGGGAGAAGCCGGAACGCTCGAAGGCGCCGGCAAAGCCGTGCGAGGTGACGAGCACGAGCCCGGACAGACCGGACCCGACGCCGGCGCCGATCGATCCCGAAACGCTGGGAACGGCGAGCGCCGCGGCCTCCATCGCCTTGGCGGTCTCGGTCATCTCCGCCGCTTCCGGCTCGGTCGGGTCGAATAGGTCGAGGTTCCCCCAGTAGCGAGCGAGCAGGCTCTCGTCGGCGAGGCACGCATAGGGGTCTTCCGGCGAGACCTTCGCCATCGCCACGGCGCGGGCGGCGAGCGTCGCCTCATCGACGCCCTGGCCTGCCGAAACGCTCGCAACGCGCTGGCCGACGAAGACGCGCAGGGAAAAATCGTCGGATTCGGCGGAATTGGTGTTCTCGACCGCGCCATTGCGAACGGAGACCGAACGCGAGCGCGAGCGCACGACAATGGCGTCCGCCTTGTCGGCGCCGGCCTTGCGGGCGTGGTCGATGAGTTTTTCCGCTCGTGCGAGCAGTGCTGCCGACTGGGTCAAACGATCTTTCCCTTTGGATCCGCGATGTGTCCTCATGTATTGCCCGGGGGGCCTGGCATCAAGTGCGACCTCGCCGCCGCGCGGGAAATGCCGTGCCCGGAATGGGCGGCAGTCCGAGATTTCACGGCATCTTCAATCCCCCGACGCTTGCCAAGCGCGCGAGGGCAGGCATATTTGCCGGACGAGGCGACAGCCCGCCCGCCGGCGCGACATTTTTCAGGACCATACCATGACCCCCTTCCATCTCGCATTTCCCGTCCGCGACATCGAGGAGACGCGCCATTTCTATGGCGAGGTGCTCGGTTGCCCGATCGGGCGCAGCGCGCCGACCTGGGTCGATTTCGACCTGTTCGGCCACCAGATGTCGGCGCACCTGCGGCCCGGCCAGTCGGCGCCCGTCGCCACCGGCACGGTCGACGGCCACCAGGTGCCGATCCCGCATTTCGGAGCGGTGCTGCAAATGGCGGACTGGAAGGCGCTCGCAGCCAGGCTCGAGGGAGCCGAGGGCATCGACTGGGTGATGCGGCCGACGCTGCGCTTCGAGGGCCAGCCGGGCGAGCAGGCGACGCTCTTCATCCGCGATCCGTCCGGCAATGCGCTCGAATTCAAGGGATTTGCCGATCTCGGCCAAGTCTTCGCCGCATGAGCGGTCGGGCGTCCCCAGGCAGCGACCGCGCCAAGTTCCTTTCCGGTTCGACGATGCGACATGTGATCGTCATGACCGGGACCGGCTCGATCGGCCTGGTTGCGATCTTCATCGTCGACGCCCTCAACCTGTTCTACATCTCCCTTCTCGGCGTGCAGGAACTCGCCGCGGCGATCGGCTATGCCGGTACGCTGATGTTCTTCACCACCTCGATCTCGATCGGCCTGTCGATCGCCGCGACCGCGCTGACGGCGCAGGCGCTCGGGCGCGGCAATCGCGGCCACGCGCGCGAAATCGCCGGCGCCTCGCTCGTCTATACCGGGGTCGCCACGGGGGTGGTGGCCGCCCTGGCCTTTCCGTTCGTCCCGGAAATCCTGGCGTCCATCGGCGCCACCGGCCGCACCCAGGACCTTGCCGCCGACTTCATGCGCATCGTCCTGCCCTCGACGCCGATCCTCAGCGTCGGCATGTGCATGTCGGGGCTTCTGCGCGCGGTCGGGGACGCACGGCGCGCCATGTACGTGACGCTCGGTTCCGGCCTCCTGACCGCAATCCTCGATCCGATCTTCATCTTCGGCTTCGACCTCGGCATCAACGGCGCGGCGATCGCCACCGTGATCGCGCGTTTCTCGCTGGTCGCCATCGGGCTTCACGGCCTGGTGCGCGTGCACCGGCTGATCAAGCGGCCGTCGGCGCAGACCGTTATCGGGGAGCTTCGGCCGTTCATGGTCATCGGGCTGCCGGCGCTGATGACGCAGATCGCCACCCCAGTCGGAAACGCCTTCGTGACGGAAGCGATCGCCGAATTCGGCGACGGCGCGGTCGCGGGATGGGCCGTGGTCGGCCGCCTCATNCCGGTCGCNTTCGGCGCGCTGTTCGCGCTGACCGGCGCGGTCGGCCCGATCCTCGGACAGAATTACGGTGCGCGCCGCTTCGACCGCATCCGCTCGACGATGTATGACAGCTTCATCTTCATCACCGTCTACACCCTCGTCGTCTGGGCGATCCTGGCACTCGCGCGCAACCCGATCGCCGACATGTTCCGCGTCGAGGGCGATGCGCGTGACGTCGTCCTCTTCTTCTGCGTGGTCGTCGCCGGCAGCTTCCTGTTCAACGGCATGCTCTTCGTCGCCAACGCCGCCTTCAACAATCTCGGCTACGCCTTCTACTCGACCGCCTTCAACTGGGGCCGCTCGACGCTTGGCATCATCCCGTTCGTCTGGATCGGCTCGAAATGGTATGGCGCCGAGGGCGCGCTCGCCGGCTTCGGCCTCGGCGCCGTAGTCTTCGGGCTCGCAGCCGGCCTCGTCTGTATGAAGATCATCAACAATCTCGCCCGCGGCGGAGGCGGCGGCGACGCGCCGAACCTGCAGCCGCCGCCGGCCGCGCAATCGCCCTTCACCAGCGGCAAGGCCTCGACGATCGGACCGAACTAGAACTTCCGTCGGGCGGAGAAGGCGGCGTCGAGCGCGTGTTTCAGTGCGTCCTTGATGCCTTTGGAGGCGGCGAGCACGTCGCGCGCCTTGAGGAAATCCAGCACCCGGAACTGATGCACCTCCGGCCGCAGGAAGATATCTGGCGGGTGGGCGCGGCGTTTCATCTCGATGATCGATTGCATCATCAGCTGGTTGGCGCCGAGCATCAGGTCGATGGTCGAGAGCTTCTCTCCCGGCGCGCCGACCGGCAGGCCGACGACGTCGATGCCGACGATGATGTTGGCGAGGCCGACGAGATGGTCGAAGGGAACGGGATTGAAAATGCCGCCATCGACCAGCATGCGTCCGTCGCGAAGCACGGGACGGAAGACGGCCGGAATGGCCGCCGAGGCGGCGATCGCATTGTGGAGATCCCCCGTCTCGCAGACGACCTCGCAATGGTTGAAATAGTCGGTGACAAGGACCTTGGTCGGGATTTTCAGCTCCTCGAAGGTCCGCGCCATCGTTTCCGGCAGGAAGGCGCCGACGATGCGCTCGACATTGAACTGTCCGAGGCGGAAGCCGCCCTCGACAGCGGCGCGCACGGAGGGCGCCCTCGCCTTCCACATGTGGGCGAGCGCGGTCGTCGGCCGGCCAATGGTGGAAAGCGTATGTTCGCGGATTTCGGCGCCGGTCATGCCGGACGCCATGGCTGACCCCATCAGCGCACCGATCGACGAGCCGGAGATGGCGACGGGCCGGATGCCGAGTTCGTCGAGCGCCTCGATGATATGAATATGCGCGAGCCCGCGGGCGCCGCCGCCGCCGAAGGCGATGGCGACGGTCGGATCGGCGCCAGTCGTGCGCGTTGCTACGGGCTCTCCGGCTGGCGGTTTCTGTCCATCGGCCATTTCGCGCTCGAGCCTCCTTCCATCATCCGACATGACGATAGAACCAGATCCGCGTGTCGCCGAACAGCCGCTCCTCCAGAAGCAAAAAGGCCGGACCGGGATCGGGCTCGACGTCGGCCCGCTCCTCAAGGAGGGCCAGCGCGCCGGGCACGAGCCAGCCGCCGGATGCGGCGGAGGCGAGCGCGCGGTCGCCGAGCCCCTTTCCATAGGGCGGGTCGGCGAACAGGAGGTCGAAGGGGGCGATCGTGCCGGCGGGGCCGAGCTTCGTCGCGTCGCGGCGCAGCACCTTGGCGCGGCCGAGCAGGCCGAACGCGTCGAGTGTGGTCTGGATCAGGCCCCTGCCCTCGACGCCCTGCTCGACGAAGGTGACGTGGCGCGCGCCGCGCGACATCGCCTCGAAGCCGAGGGCCCCGGTACCGGCGAAGAGATCGAGTACGCGCGTGCCGTCGATCGCCTCGGGATAGGAATGGGCGAGGATGTTGAACAGGCTCTCGCGGGTGCGGTCCGTCGTCGGACGGATCGACTGGCCTTTCGGCGCGGCGATCACCCTGCCGCGGAACTCACCGCCGACGATCCGCACCGCGCCCCTTGCCTCCGCCCGGCGCGCCGCCACCGCGGCGCGGTCCCCCTGCTCCAGGCTTGCCGGATCCGGATTTCCCCGATGCGGGTTTGCCCGCTCCGGACTTCGCGGGCCCAGCCTTTCCGCGCGGTCCGCCCGGCTTGCCGAAGCCGCCGGCGGGCTTGCCGCCCGGCTTGTCCGCGCGCGGCGGCCTAGGCCCGTCGGCCTTCCGCGGCGCGCGCTCCTTGCGGGGCGTGCCCTCGCCGTCGTGGCGGCGATCTGCATCCTCGCGGCGCGGCCGGAATTCCTTGCGCTTCGGCGCTGACGCCTCGTCGCGGTCTCGGCGGCGCTCGCCCGCCTCGGCATGTGCCGGAGACGGCTTGCGGCGCGGGACACCGGTGTCACTGCGGCGCGGCGCGTCGTCGCGGCGAGGCGCGGTCTTCGCCTTCGGCTTTTTTGCGCCGGCTTCATCGGCGGGCCGCTCGCGCCTGGCCGTCGATGCCTTCTTGGTCTCTACGACCGGCCGGGCGCCGGGCGCCATCCAGACGTTGGCGGCGCGGCTGCGCGGCCCGGGCCGACGCGCCGGCGCCGCCTCCTTGCCGCCCTCGCCCCTGTCCCGCGCGAACGGCTTGCGCTCGCCCTTGTCGAACGGCTTGCGCTCGTCGCGGCCGGCGGCCTTGCGATCGCGCGGGGGTCGTTCGTCCCGGTCGAAAGGCTTGCGGCCGCCGAATCCCGCCTTGCGATCCTCGCGACCGCCACGGTCGTCGGGCCGCGTCGAGAGACGCGCGCGGGCGCGCTCCTTGCGCTCGGAGCTCGAGATCCATTCGCGCTCAGCCGGCTTCTCGGCTGCGGGTTTGGCCGCCTTCTCCGCCTTCTCGGCCTTCTGCTTGCGGTCGACGAGCGGCGCATCGAAATTCGCGCCCGATTCCTCGATCATGCGCGGCCCGAGCTGCTCGCGCAGCGTCCGCGAGCGGATCTCGATCACCTCGCCCTCGGGAAGATCGCCGAGCTGGAACGGACCGAAGGAGACGCGGATCAGCCGGTTCACCTCGAGGCCGAGCGCGCCGAGCACGTTTTTGACCTCGCGGTTCTTGCCCTCGCGCAGGCCGACGGTCAGCCAGACATTGTGGCCCTGCTTGCGGTCGAGCGTCGCCTCGATGGCGCCGTAGAGCACGCCGTCGACGGCGATGCCATCCTTCAGCCGGTCGAGCGCCTCCTGGTCGATCTCGCCGTGGGCGCGGACACGGTAGCGCCTGAGCCAGCCCGTCGACGGCAACTCGAGCGCGCGTGCGAGCCCGCCGTCGTTGGTGAGAAGCAGCAACCCCTCGGTGTTGATGTCGAGCCGGCCGACGGTCACGACGCGCGGCAGGTGCGACGGCAGCCGCTCGAATACGGTCGGGCGGCCTTCGGGATCGCGGTTGGTCGTCACCAGGCCGGCCGGCTTGTGGTAGATCCACAGGCGGGTGCGCTCGATACCCT
>Ga0065721_10007565_pt1 | contig 11898 bp, 12 predicted proteins | sample Mesricmetagenome_FD_59108 | JGI IMG/M metagenome (GOLD analysis project Ga0065721, IMG submission 59108) | Mesophilic microbial community from rice straw/compost enrichment Sample: eDNA_1 v2 (version 2) | ecosystem: Engineered > Solid waste > Grass > Composting > Bioreactor | place: USA: Davis... | reverse complement strand
AGTTTCAAAAATGTTTTTACCGGTGAAACTGTTGATTTTAGTTCCAACAGGAAACTCACATTGAAAGACTGGGAATACCTGGTCTTTGAAAAATAACAGCATAAAAAAACGCTCCGGTTTCCGGAGCGTTTTTTTAGATCATCTGACCATATTATTGTGTATCGAGGTTTAACGGATAGCGATAGGTGCCGTCATAACCCGGATAAATACCTTCTACCTGAACCGTACCATCCATGGCACCAAGCAGTCTGCCAAGAGCTGTTACGCTGGTAATATCCTGTCCATTGATGCTCAGGATCACAAATCCTTCCTGGATACGTGTTCTGCTCATAGGTCCTCCGTCGCGAATCTTTTTCACAACCACGCCACCGCTTACACGAAGGTTTTCAGCCTTAGCTTTATCAAGAGTTTCCAGTTCCGCACCAAGGGCATCACCAATGCTGGCTGCCGAGGCGGTTTCATCATATGTACCAATTTTTGAACTCAGGGTAACCATGGCAGAATGCTCTTTGCCATCTCTCTTGTAAGTGATTTTTACTTTATCACCGGCATTATAAGATGCGATTGTGCCCTGGAGTTCTGTCCACGAATTGACGGGCACATCATTGATTTTTGTAATGATATCGCCACGTTTCAGCCCGATTGTTGCCGCTGCACCATCTTTTGGAACCGCGCCGATATGAGCACCATCACCCGCGTCAAATTTGGTTTCATCAACCTGTACACCGAGATAAGGCCTTTTTACATCGCCATATTTGATCAGGTCGTTTACAATCTTTTTCACCAGGTTTACAGGTATGGCGAAAGAGTAACCTGCATAAGTACCTGTTGGCGCAAGAATGGCAGAATTGATACCTACCAGCTGACCATCGGTTGTGATCAATGCCCCACCACTATTACCCTGGTTGACCGCAGCATCGGTTTGAATAAATGATTCAATCGGTGTTTGACTTTGTCTCTGGTTGATACCAATTGCACGGCCTTTGGCACTTACGATACCGGCTGTAACAGTTGTTTCCAGTGTCAGCGGATAACCAACTGCCAATACCCATTGTGCAAGCTTCAGGTTGTCAGAGTTGCCATATACGAGATAGGGGAAGCCGGTTCCATCAATCTTCAACACTGCCAGGTCGCTGCTGGGATCACGTCCAATCACCTTTGCTTTGTAAACTTTTTTACTATGCAGCGTAACGGTCACTTCCTCGGCCACACCATTGCCACCGTCTGAAATTACGTGGTTATTGGTCACGATATAACCATCATCGCTGATCAGCACGCCACTGCCTGAAGCTCTCTGCTCAGGTTGAATGGTTGGACCGAAATTGAAGAATTGTTCAAACCAGTCTTCAGCGCTGTTCCTCCTCCGTGGCAGATCATTGTTGATCCTCCTTGCCGGAATTTTTGTTTTGATGTGAACGACCGCAGGAACCGCAGCATTTGCCGCTTTGGTAAAGTCAATCGCATCAGCAGGAACGCCTGCTATATTTCCGGTAAAACCTGCATAGTTGGCAGGTAGTTTACTGTCTGAAGATTGAATGAAACTGGATTTTTTAGTGGTAATTTTCTCATAGGCCCACACACTGCCAACAGCTGACGCGGCACTGACACCAACAATCAGTAGAAGTTGTTTCCATTTCATATGCTTTTTTAATTTTTTGATTTATTCGAATTAAGTTGCCCAGACTCTGTCCGCCCAAATTGCATGCCTTAGACAAGCAAAATAACAATATGTCATAACAAATTGTATTACCGTAAGTTCAGTTTAACAATTCATTTACTAAGGTCTTCGTACTTGAAACAAATTTAAAAATCTTTGATGATAATCATGGACAAAGGATCATAAATCCATCAAAAACTTCATTGTGTCAACGCCATCGGCGTAGTCTGTAAGGAGTGGATCCTGGGCCTGGCCAAAGCCGGTAAATTCCGATCCTACTACACATTGTATTTCGCCTGAACTTTCAAGCCTGGTCTTCAGGTCCTCTGAATGGTCATATACCTCGTAATTGAGTTGACTGATGGGGGAAAAGGCAGAAGTATCTTCCACCAGCATGATTGACTCATTGCTCATGTACTCTTTCTTGTTGAGAATTTGAATTGCCAGGTTGTAATCGTAATTGTTTTTGTATTTATGATGGTCGGCCAGGTAATTGTATTTACGGAATGCGTTTAATAATGGTTTGAAATCATATTCACGGGGCACAAATAGTTTGGTAACGTTGCGGCAGCCCAGGCCAAAATACTGGTATACATCATCCGCCAGGCGGTCAAGATCGTCAGCTGTTTCCCGGCCATTCAATATGGCAACCGACGTCCTGTTGCGACGAATGATATGCGGGTATTTACTGAAATAATATTCAAAGTAACCGGCCGAATTGTTACTGCCGGTGGCAATGTAAGCATCACAGCCTTTCAGTATTTCACGGTATTCCACAAGTTCCTTTACCGCTTCATCCCATTTAATCAATACATCTGTCAGATGCCTGATTAAAACCTGGTCTTTTGAAGATGGCTTGTTGACCGCATGATGTCCCGCAATAAACACGCAAAGAAAATCATGAAAACCCACGAGGGGGATATTGCCTGCCATCACAATCCCGATTTTTTTCGGAGAAGTATTTTCTTCCGGTATGTCATATGACTGGCTCCAGGACCGGAGTTTATCCTTTTGAAGAAATGAGTCTGCGATCTTAGTGGTTGCCAGTTCAAGAAATTCAGGTATAAACCATGAATTCTCACGACTGGCTCTTTCTTTGGCTGCCTGCCATTCGCCTGCATCATTTTTTAAATATTCGCCCAGTCTGCNCAGTAAATCAATTCGCTGTTGTAAATTCATCTGCAAAGGTTAATTTTGTTTCGCAAAATTAGATCACTCTTTTAATCAGACAGATATGGCAATTAAGATTACGGATGAATGCATCAATTGCGGGGCTTGTGAACCCGAATGTCCAAATAATGCTATCTATGAAGGTGGCGTGGAATGGGCTATCGCTGATGGTACATCCGTGAAAGGTTCGTTTACTTTACTCGATGGCACTGTAGTGGATGCTGATCAGAAAAATGCTCCAATCAGCGTCGACACTTATTATATTACTCCCAATAAGTGCACTGAGTGCCAGGGATTTCATGAGGAACCCCAATGTGCGGCGGTTTGCCCCGTAGATTGTTGCGTACCCGATGAAATGTACCAGGAAACTGTGGAGGAATTACTGGCAAAAAAAGAAGCCCTGCACATGTAGAATGTGAGGAAAAATGACGGTCCTGTAGCGTTTACATCCTAAAAAAGTTTTATCTTTCATAAGTCTAATAAAGCAGATCAGTCTGCTAGTTTTCAGGCGGGTGATATGTCCCGTCGTAAAGAGGTGAAGGGTCAAACAACCTTCACCTTTCTTATTATCGCTGTACCGGTATCTGGCCTTGTTTACTGCCGGTGGGAGAAATAAGTGATTTTTATCAGTGGAAATTTCGGGCATCGCAATTTTTCCTCAATATTTGTGCAGCAAAAAATATCCATACATGAAAAAAAACATAGCCCTCGTTACCGGAGGCTTTTCAGGTGAAGCGGTCATATCATATAAAAGCGCCGCAACCATCGCAAAACATCTCGATCCCGATCTCTTTAATGTTTATACTATCGATATTAATCCCCAGGGCTGGTTTTATGAAATGACTGACGGCAGAAAAGTGGAAGTGGACAAAGATGATTTTTCACTTCAGCTCGACAGCCGTAAAGTAAATTTTGACGCGGTTTTCATAGGCATGCATGGTACACCCGGAGAGGATGGCAAATTGCAGGGATATTTTGATACGATCGGTATGCCTTATACCAGTTGCGATGCCGCAACATCAGCAATCACTTTCAACAAAAGATATACCGTTGCCATCGCGCGAATGGCAGGTGTTGCAGTGGCTAATTCAGTGCACTTGTTCAGGCATATTCCGGTCAATACAAAGCAGATTTCTGAGGAATTAAAACTGCCTTTGTTTGTAAAACCAAATAACGGAGGCTCCAGTATTGGTATGAGCAAAGTAGACCGGCCGGAAGATCTCGATGCAGCCATTACCAAGGCCTTTCGTGAGGACAGCCAGGTATTGATTGAGGAAATGGTACAAGGCCGCGAGTTTACGGTGGGTGTATTCAAAACCCGCGGCGAAATCATTGTATTACCGATTACGGAAGTGCGGGCCAATGACGATAAGTCGTTTTTTGATTTTGAGGCAAAGTATGAAGGCAAATCCACTGAAACCACACCGGCAGAAGTGGATGAAAACATCGCCGAACTCGTGCGGGAAGAAGCCAGGAAGATCTATCGGGTGTTCAATTGTCGCGGTGTAGTCCGCATTGATTTCATATATAATGAGCAATCAGGTAAAGCCTTTATGCTTGAAATAAACACGATTCCCGGGCAAAGTGATGCCAGCATCGTGCCACAGCAGGTAAGGGCCATGGGATGGGATTTAAGGGAATTTTATACCAAGCTCGTGGAAGAAGCGTTTGAGAAAAAAGAAATGCCTGCTTATCTTAAAAGTTAAATAGGGTTGCGGGCAACTCAACGCAGTTTCAGATCATCTAGTAAAATAAAATCTTTTACAAATTAACCTGCATGTTCAAATTCATAACACACCGGCCATTATGGGTCAACATTCTTGTTGGAGTCGTGATTGCACTGGTGCTTTTTTTCATTTTTATATTTTCACTCAACTGGTTTACCCATCACGATAAGGCGCTGGCTGTGCCGCAGGTGACCGGAAAATCTCTTGAAGAGGCAAAAAAACTCCTGGAAAGTAAAGGATTTGATGTGGCCATCCAGGACTCTATTTACTGGGATACTGCGGGACCCATGCAGGTGCTTAAACAGGTACCGGAACCTGATGAAATGGTAAAGGTCAACCGGACAGTTTATCTCACCATCAACAGGTCTATACCGCCCTTTGTGGAAATGCCAAACCTGTTGGGTTATAGTTTCAGGAGTGCGGAAATGGTTTTGAAAAATTCAAGCCTGAGGGTTGGAGATACTTCATTCCGTCCTGATTTTGCAAAGAACGCTGTACTCGAGCAAAGACACAATGGCAATATTATCAAACCCGGAACCCGTATTCCGATGGGAACGAAGATTTCTTTGGTGCTGGGTGATGGAGTGGGTGAGAAGCAGTTTGTGGTACCATCATTGATTGGCATGAGCTATAGCCAGGCAAGATCATTATTGGAAGCACATGGTCTCGGTTTTGGCGCGATCATAGCCACGGGAGTGGAGGATACCATCAGCGCCTATATTTACGATCAAAGACCCCGGCGCTACGATGATGAAAAAAGATTTCAATATATTCGTTCAGGTCAGTTGATCAATATATGGCTGCAAAAAGACAAGCCTGTGTCTGATACAGCATCTACCGGAAACGGAGAATACGGTACTGAATTTTAAATCTATTTTAGTATGCAGAATATCACCATAGAAGAGTTAAAGAGCCGCCTCGACGCCGGCGAGAAACTGAATATTGTGGATGTCCGTGAGCCACATGAACATGATGAGTTTAATATCGGCGGAGTTCTCTACCCGCTCGGGAATATTCAAACTATGACCGTGGATGAACTGGAAAAATTTCGTGATGAGGAAGTAATCCTTTATTGCCGCAGCGGCAATCGCAGCGGGCAGGCTTGCCTGATTCTCGATACACTCGGTTTTAAAAACACCAAAAACCTGGCAGGAGGTATGCTTGCCTGGCAGGAAAAATTCGGTAACACCAAATAAAAAGAAGCCTGGGTAAATCACCCAGGCTTCTTTTTTATGCATTACGCAGCCTTTTAAAAGCTGATATTTACTCCGACCGTAAAATTTGTGCCTGCCATTGGGAAATAATAGTTGTCGGCACTGACGCTGCCATCCAGTACATAACTGTAAGTATAGCCATTGGGTTCATACTTTTTATTAAACAGGTTGTTTACCTGTCCAATAATCTGCCACTCCTTAAACAGTTTATTTTTCATAGTCAGCATCGCCCGCACGTCCTGGTTGTAAAAGCCTTCCAGCATGCGTTCTTTGTTTCCCGTATTATCGAGATATTGATCACCCACATATTTACTGATCAGGCTTAACTCAAGATTTTCAACCGGCGTAATTTGAACACTTGCTGCCGCAATGATATTCGGTGAAAATGCGATATCGCTGTTCTTATGTTCAATGGCGCGTTGTCCGGTCCAGTTCCAGTCTGCATCATATTCATCAAGGAATTCCGTAAAACGCTTAATCCTGTTTTGGCTAAAGCTGATATTTCCCTGGATCTGCAACAGCTTATTGAACCGGTGACCCGCCTGTAACTCTATTCCGGCGCGATAACTCTTCGGTACATTGGTTCTTGTATAAGCACCTACATCATTGATCATACCGGTCAGCACCAGTTGATCCCGGTAATACATATAATAAAGCGTGGCGCCCACAAATGAATTAGCGGATCTTTTTTCAATTCCCGCTTCAATATCATGCAGGGTTTCATGCTTAGGCTGCTTTTCTAGGCTTGCTTCAAAGTCATCACGGTTGGGTTCTTTGTTTGCCAATGCATAACTCAGGTAAGCCTGCCAGCCATTCTTCCTGAATGAAACACCCGCTTTGGGATTAACGAAATCAAATTTTCGGTCGACAAATAAACCCGGATTGTCACTGAATCCGTCCATTTTATGTCTCACATTGCGATACTGAACATCTGTAAACACATTCCAGAAGTTGCTGAGGGCATATTGCCATTTCACATAAAGATTGATGTCCGTCTTTAGGGCATCCACATCATAATACCTGAATCCTTTATTGATACCATATTGTGCCCATGCTATATCGCCGTGATGAACTCCATCATAAACAGTCCATCCACCACCAAGAGTGACCGTATGCTTTTGTTTTTTATATTCTGCAGAAATTATCTGGCCATAGAAATAATTGTCCAGCCATTTTTGTCTCACAAGATCAGTGTGCGTAATGGTTGTGTCTCCCAATACAAGGTCAGGCAGGCCATAGTCATCAAAAGCTTCCTGTCCTTTATAGTTTTCGTAATAACCCAGGCCGCGTGTCAGGAACAAACCGGTATTAAAACTCCATTTGTCATTCAATTGCCGGTCAAAAAAGAGCTGGTAATGGGTCTGGCGATAGTTATCGGTTTCGTTATCATAAGGCTCACCCGGCTTATCCGTCCCAGCTGAATTATACGTGCGATCCGTTTTCAATAACCATGCGGGCACGCCGTTCCATGCCTGGTAGGTTTTTTCTTTCCCGGAAAACACATTAAGTCTTACGCGGCTCTTTCCAGCTAAATAAGCGCCAGACAGGTAAAATGCCTGCAAATCACTGCTCGCGCGATCAATATACCCGTCGCTGCTGATGCGGCTCAGTCGCGCATCCAGTGTAAAATGATCATTGATCAGGCCTGTACCTGCCCGGACCGTATTCTTCCAGGTGTTGAAAGAACCATAGCTGTTGTTTAATTCCGCGTATGGTTGCAAATTGGATTCGTTGGTTGACAAACTGATCGTTGCTCCAAAAGCACCGGTTCCATTTGAAGATGTGCCAACACCCCGCTGAACCTGGATGGATTGAACCGATGACAGGAAGTCAGGGAGATTAACGAGAAAGCTTCCCTGGCTTTCGGCATCATTATAGGGTATGCCGTTTAGAGTAACATTGATACGGGTGGCATCGGTACCCCTGATGCGGATTCCTGTGTACCCGATACCGGTTCCGGCGTCCGAATTGGCAACCACGGATGGAGTCTGGTTCAGGATAAAGGGAATGTCCTGCCCGAGATTAGATTTTTTAATCTCTTTTTTCGACAGGTTGGTTTTTGTGAAAGGTGCTTTTTCACCGGCGCGAATGGATTTAACTTCCACCGGTGTTAATACATAAAAACTGTCCGGATCTTCCTGGGAATACAGGAATAAGGCTGTGAAAATAGCACAGCCGGTCATGGCAATCCTCTTCATTTTTTTTGTTTAAATGGTTAAAAATGAGAGGGAAATGCTGTTGAGAAAGGGCTGGAACGCCATCCTTCCCTGCGCAGGCATTACCCTGATCAGGTCTTCGGGTATAATCTCAGATCATCGCTTCCCCCTTGGGAAAAGGGATGAACACCCCGGGAACACTGAAAACATAAAGCTTTCAAATAAGACTAAGAACTCGCCTTTTTGAGGCTCCGCAAAGTTAGGGTAAAAAAAATCGGCGGAAAAGTAACTTTTCCTCCGCAGGTACGTAATACATCAAAATCAACAGGTTTATGAAGAAATTAGTCTTATCTCTCCTGGTCATGGCAATTGGTCTGACCCTCTCTGCCCAAAAGACCATCAATGATCCCAATGTGGAAATCAGGGAAGCCAGTAATTTCCACGCCATAAAAATCTCAAATGCCTTCGATGTCTACCTCACCCAGGGAGACCAGGAATCAGTGGCAGTAAGTGCTTCTGATCCCAAATACCGTGAGAATATCAAGGTAGAAGTAAAATCCGGTGTGCTGATCGTACGATACGACAACCAGGGTAAATGGCAAACCGGTAATAAAAAACTTAAAGCATATATTTCTTTTAAACAGCTCAACAGCCTGGATGTTAGCGGAGCATGTGATGTAATGATCGTAGATACCTGGAATGCCGAAGATCTGAAAGTCGATATGTCGGGTGCCAGCAATTTAAAAGGAAATCTGAATGCACGTAAAGTATGGGTTGACCTGAGTGGTGCCTCTGACATGACTTTAAACGGAAAAGTTGATCAGCTGGACGTGGAAGCCAGCGGAGCCAGTGATTTCAAAGGATTTGATCTTGTGACTGAATATTGTAATGCCAGGGCGAGTGGTGCCAGTGATATTAAAGTGACTGTAAACAAAGAATTATCGGCAACAGCCAGCGGAGCGAGTGATGTGAAATATAAAGGCTCGGGGTTGATCCGTGATATCAAGAGCAGCGGAGCCAGTAGTATTTCACGGCGTTCTTAAGGGCAAGTCTATATATTACGTTAAAAAGTCATTGCGATCACACTGATAGCAATGACTTTTTAATTTTGTTTGGCTGCTAAGTTCTGCAGCCTTACATTTGCACCGCGAAGTAGAGCAGCGGTAGCTCGTTGGGCTCATAACCCAAAGGTCGGGAGTTCGATCCTCCCCTTCGCAACAGGGCCCCGAGGATGTCGGGGTTTTTTTATTAGAAGGGTATCTGTTGATCATGAAAGTGGGCTTTGTAAATATTTTCGGCCGACCCAATGCGGGGAAAAGCACATTGCTCAATGCGCTGATGGGAGAGAAGCTTGCCATCGTTTCACCCAAGGTGCAAACGACCCGGCATCGCATCAAGGCCATCATGACGGAGGAAAACTATCAGATTATTTTTTCCGACACGCCCGGNATCATAGAACCNAAGTACAAGCTGCATGAAAAAATGATGCAGTCAGTCAAGTCAGCTCTGGAAGATGCGGATGTGGCGCTGNTGATTGTGGATGTAAATGAAAACCGGGAAGAGGCTGATATGATCTTCACGGGACTTAAGTTAAAAGTGCCGGCGATTGTCGTAATCAACAAAATTGACCGGGCTTCAAAAGAGAAGATCAGTGAAGCAGAGATCTTTTTCAAAAGCAGACCTTATTGCCGGAATACAGTCTGTATATCGGCCGCAAAGGGGTTTAATCTGAATGAGTTTCTTGCACCCATACTGGAATTGTTACCGGAGGGAGAACCTTTTTATACAAGCGATGATATCAGCGATCTTCCGACAAAATTTTTCGTGGGGGAATTGATAAGGGAAAAGATATATGCATTGGCAGAAGATGAGATCCCCTATCACACAGCTGTCATGATCCGCGAGTTCAAAGAAAAGAACACACTTGTAAAAATCGTGGCGGATATCATTGTACAGCGTGAAACCCAGAAAGCCATACTGATTGGTGAAAAAGGAAGCATGATCAAAAAGCTGGGCACGCAGGCAAGACAGGAAATAGAAGCGTTTTTACAACAGAAAGTATTTCTGGAATTGTTCGTAAAAGTGAAACCGAAGTGGCGCGAGAATGAGTTGCAACTAAGAGAATACGGATATTAATTACGCGGTGAGAGCCGGGAAACATATATGAGTTTTACAGTAGCTATAGTAGGCAGGCCCAACGTGGGCAAGAGTACGTTTTTCAACCGCCTCCTCGAACAGCGGAAAGCGATTGTTGACGACATGAGTGGCGTTACGCGCGACCGGCAGTACGGTGTTGCCGACTGGAATGGCAAACAATTCAACGTAATTGATACCGGTGGCTTTGTTGCGGGAAGTGAGGATGTGTTTGAAAAAGAAATTGCCAAACAGGTTTTGATTGCAGTGGATGAAGCGGATGCGGTAATCTTTATGGTTGATGCCCATACCGGCATGACCGATCTGGACGACTCAATGGCGGATGTGCTGCGCAGGGGAAAGAAACCGGTATTTCTTACAGTCAATAAAGTTGACAATAACGAGCGGCTGCTCGAAGCCGCTGAATTTTACAGTCTCGGTTTTGACCAGGTATATTTTATAGCCGCTGCCAGCGGAAGCGGAACCGGCGAATTGCTCGATGCGATCACAGAACTCATCCCGGCTGAGGAAGAGATTGATGAAAACGATAAATCTGCACTACCCAAGTTTGCCATCATCGGTCAGCCGAATGTTGGTAAATCTTCATTACTGAATGCACTGGTGGGTCAGGAACGCACTATTGTGAGTGATATTGCCGGTACAACGCGGGATACCATTCACACCCATTATAATTTATATCAAAAGGAATTCATCCTGATTGATACGGCCGGGATCCGGAAAAAATCCAAAGTGCATGAGGATCTCGAGTTTTATTCGGTGATCAGGGCAATTAAAGCACTCGATGAAGCCGATGTTTGTCTGCTCGTCCTGGATGCTGAAAAAGGTATCACTGCCCAGGACCTTAACATATTCTCTTTGGCTGCCCGTAAAGGCAAAGGCATCGTGGTGTTGGTAAATAAATGGGACCTCGTGAAGAAGGAAACCAATACTGCTAAAGAGTATGAGGCAACTTTGAAGAAACGTCTCGCTCCATTCAGGGATGTTCCGGTGTTATTCATTTCAGCCAGGGAAAAAACAAGAATTTTTAAAGCAATTGAAACCGCTCTCGATGTGTATGATAACCGGAAGCGAAAAGTGCCAACTTCAGAACTCAATGAAGTGATGCAAAAAGCGATGGAGAATTATCACGCACCGGTGGTAAGGGGGCATGCGATAAAGATCAAATTTGTAACCCAGTTGCCTACCGCTGTTCCATCATTTGCATTCTTCTGCAATTTCCCGGATGATATCAAAGCGCCTTATCAAAACTACCTGGAGAACCAGCTCAGGCAGCATTTTGATTTTAAAGGCGTACCCGTCCGGCTGTTTTTCCGGAAAAAATAAATGATCAGTCCCCAAGGGTTTTTGTGATCATGGCTGCTTCCTTTTTGAAGCGTGCCAGCTCTTCCTGTTGTTGACGAATAAATGTATTGTCCTTTAATTTACCAATCACGGCGTCCATTTCTTTTTGTGATTCATAAACCATCTTGCGAAATGGGTTGGAGTAGTCCTTTGCTCTCGATTCATAGATATTTTTTACCATCCACTCCCTTGTCGCCACAGCCTGCTGTAAGAGGCTGATAAATTTATTCCTGCTGAGTTTATCAGGTTCAATGCCCAAAATTTCAAGCATGGCTGAATAAGCATGCTGACATTTTTGCCAGGGATAGTTATCGCTGAGGGATTTATAAAACTGGTGGACTTCATCCCAGGATTTTATTTTCCCGGAGTGGATGTCGGCAATCAGTCTCTGGACCACACGCTTTGGTACAAGCTGCCCTCCCATGTTGAGCCATTCCTGCCGCTGCGGTTTTCCCAGCTTTTTCAGGAAGGCCTGCAGG
>Ga0065721_10006085_pt1 | contig 11900 bp, 7 predicted proteins | sample Mesricmetagenome_FD_59108 | JGI IMG/M metagenome (GOLD analysis project Ga0065721, IMG submission 59108) | Mesophilic microbial community from rice straw/compost enrichment Sample: eDNA_1 v2 (version 2) | ecosystem: Engineered > Solid waste > Grass > Composting > Bioreactor | place: USA: Davis... | reverse complement strand
CGAGGGGTCAAACAAGCGCAGAAGGGGAACAAAGAAGCGCTGCTTCAGCTGATCCTGGCAGAGAAAGACGCCTATTACCGGCTAGCCCTCTCCTATATGGGGGACGAGCACGAGGCCATGGACGCACTTGAGGAGATGATCGTCGTCTTGTACGAGAAGATCGGTCAACTGAAGAAGGCGGATTCGTTCTACAGCTGGAGCAAAACCATATTGGCGAATCATTGCAGATCGGCGCTGAGAAAACGGGACAAGCTGGTTCTCGTAGACGAATGGGACAGCGACAAGGCTGCGAAGCCCGTACATAGCGGAACGAGCGATCCATACGAACAACAGGAACAACGCATGGACATCCGGCGCTCGCTCGAGAGGATCCATCCGGATCAGAAGGAAGCGATCGAGCTGAAGTATTTTCACGACATGGATTACGAATCGATCGCCAAGATCACGAGCGTATCGGTCGGAACCGCGAAGTCTAGGGTGTTTAACGGGTTGCGCAAGCTCAGGGAATGGCACGGGGGGGATAAGGATGGAGAGAATTGAGCGGCTGCTCGCGGACGAGAGAGAACGGATGGGATCCATAACCGCGCCGGAAGGGCTGGAGGGGAGGCTCCGGCACGCGTTAGAGCGGGCTCCGGCCAAGCCGAAGCGCAGCAGAGCCCCGAGATGGACGGCCGCCGCGATCGTGCTGGCTCTGTTGGGATCGGCCGTCGGCTACAACTACGATGCCTTCGCCTACTATGGACAGAGAATTCTCGGCTTCGACGAGGTCATGACGGGCACGCTGAAGGAATTGAACGAGGCCGGATTCGGGCAAACGGTCGATCGGCGCGCTATGCTGCAGGACGGAACCGAGCTCATCGTCAGCGGCGTCATGGCCGACGCGAACCAGACCATTCTGTACTACGCGCTGCGCAATCCGAACGGGATCGGCGAGCAGACGCGGCGGTTTTTCCGACTATCGGGCATTACGGGCTTCTGGACGAACTCCCCTGCCGTTAGCGGAACGTCCGTGATGAACGAGGAACAGACGGAGATGGTCGGCTCCTTGAGCTTCGAGCCCGTGAGTCCGTTCGCCAAGAAGCTGACGCTGCATTACGCCGAACAGACGGCCGATAACCGCGTGCTCGAGGGCAGCTTGACCTTCCCTTATCGCCCCGACGAAGCCATCCAAACGGAGATTAAGCAGTCGATTAAGCAAAAGGTGGCGGTGGACCAAGGAACGATCGTGTTCCAATCCATTACCGCGACTCCTCTCTCGACCGTGATCAAGGGGACGTGGAAGGTCGAGAATCTGGACCGGGTGCGGCTGCCGTTCGACGGAATCGAGCTCATCGCGGACGGCCAACCGGTCCCGATGCAGGGAAGCGGGTTCAGCCATACGGTCCAAGGCAGGACATTCGAACTTCAATACGACGCGCTTCCTAAGGAATTGGATTCTCTGAGGCTGATCGTTCGGCATTTCCCGGGCTATGAAGAGCTGGAGAAGAGAGTGGAGTTGTCGACCGCATCGGCTGAGGAGCCGATAGACTTAGCCGGCAAGGAGCTTTGGATCAAGGACGTCAAGACGACCGGCGAAGGCGCCGAAATTACGATTGCGACCGAAGACGATGTCCTTCTGGACGGGGTCGAGCTGCAGACCTCGCAGGGTACGGCCGAGCTGAACACGACTGTCGGCCAGACGGAGAAGAAGCGGGAGGACGGCCGGGTCCTCAAGGAACGCACGCTGTTATTCGACTCGGCCGGTCAGCCGGAATACCTGCTCATTCAGGGGATGCATTATCGAAAGGCATACGATTACGAGGTGAACATTCCGGTGGATTGAGTCTCGGGAACGGGATTCGCGGCAAAAGCGAAGAAGCTGGGCGGTTGCCTAGCTTCTTCGTGTTGTTTAGGAAGGAGTTCCTTTACGCGACCGTGTTGCTGATTTCCTTCACGAAGCCATTTTGCTCGGCCAGGCCCAGCGCTTGATTGATGGCGTCACGGGCGCCGGCGCTGAATTCGAACCATTGATCCGCCGTAACGTCATGGATCAGAACCGTTGAATTCTCGTTAATTAAGGAATAGAGATCGTATTGCCGGAGGCTTTGCTCCTTCGCGTCGATAAAATCGAAATGCCCGATTTGATAATACCCGCCCGAGTCGACCAAGTGGAAGGACCAGGAGTAATTGGCCGGAGCTTCGATCTTATTCCCCTTGTTCCCTTCCAGCAACCGATAAATAGCCGCGATATTGGCGTTCCCGTTGATCTGGTCGACGATGCCGCCCATCGTCATATGGATTTCGTGCAACAAGGCCTTCACGGACGCTCCATCGATCTTCAGGGGCGCGGTATCCACCGTTACCGTTCCGTTCCGGTAATCGACCTTGCTGCCGAACGTCTCCGCGATGAAGCGAAGCGGGACGTAGATTCGATCGTTCTTCACGTACGGCTTCGCGTCCAGCGTGACGGCTTGGCCGTCCTTCGTCGCGGTGCCGCTATTCGGCTTAAGCGTGACCTTCATGCCGCCGCTCTTCAAGGTCACTTCCGAATTCGCCCAATTCACGGTCGCGCCCAGATTCTCGCTGACGACTCTGAGCGGCACCATCGTGCGGTTGTTTTTGGTTTCGGGCTTCGCGTCGGAAACGACCGTGACGCCGTCTATCTTCATGGCGGGACCTGCCGCGCCTGCCGCATAAGCAGGCAGAGACGTCAGGACTAAGGATGAGGCAAGAAATAGGCTTGTATAGAGCTTCTTCATTTTTACGCGCTCCTTCTGAGGCTTGTTGGGTGTGCTTGCAATCTCCATTTATAGACGCATTTAACTTATTTTTGTTTCAAGGAACCCGTCGATGTCTATTCCTCTTGACACCCTTACCCTCCCGGACTACAATAATCAACAATTAAACATCCGGATCATGCCGATGAAGAGATTCCAACTCGGAGGCGTTCTCGTCAAGAGCAGTCCAGGCGGACTGATTCCTAAGCTTACCGGCCCCGCCCGTTACCGCGGAACCAAGAGGATTGGACGCGCCCCGAGCGCGGCCGATCAAGTTGGGTGGCACCGCGAGCCGACGCTCCTCGTCCCAATTAGGGACGAAGGGCGTCTTTTTATTTTCCTACAAACCGAAGGAGAGGTAGAGAACATGAATCGAGTGTACAATTTTTACCCGGGGCCGGCGGCATTGCCGTTGGAGGTGCTGGAGCTGGGGCAGCAGGCGTTCGTCGAATACGGCGGTCAAGGAATGTCGCTCCTGGAGATGTCGCATCGAAGCGAGCCGGTGGAGAAGCTGGTCGAGGAGACGGAAAAGCTGCTGCTGGAGATCATCGGATTGCGGTCGGGGTACGAGGTTCTGTTCATGGGAGGAGGGGCGAGCGCACAGTTTGCACTGGTTCCGATGAATTTCCTTGCCCCGGGCCGAGTCGGCCGTTACGTGCTGTCGGGAAGCTTCTCGGAGAAGGCCTACCAAGAGGCGCGGACGGTCGGCCAAGCGGAGATTCTGGCAAGCGGCAAGGCCGAGAAATGGGCTAGGCTGCCGGACCTCTCCCGACTCGCCGTCGGCCCTGACACCGCCTACGTTCACGTGACCACGAACAACACGATCGAAGGCTCGCAGTGGAAGGACATTCCCGATACCGGCGACATTCCGCTGATCGGCGACATGACGAGCGATATCCTGAGCCGCAGCCTCGATTGGACCAAGTTCGCGATGTTCTATGCGGGCGCGCAGAAGAACCTCGGTCCCGCCGGAGTGACGGCCGTCGTCGTTCGAAGCGATCTTCTGAAGGCCGGCAACGAGAAGATCCCGACGATTTTCCAATATGCCTCCTATGCGAAGAACAAGTCGCTGTACAACACGCCGCCCGTCCATTCGATCTATATGATGAAGCTCATGCTGGAGTGGGTCGTGCGCCAAGGCGGCATCGCGGAGCTGGAGAAGCGGAACGAGGAGAAGGCTGCCCTTCTCTATGAGGCCATCGATACGAGCGGAGGCTTCTTCCGGGGAATCGTGGAGGAGCCGTTCCGTTCGCGGATGAACGTGACTTGGCGCATGAAGGACGAGGAGCTGGAGAAGAAGTTCGCGCTCGAGTCGACGCAGTATGGATTGATCGGCTTGGCCGGCCACCGCAGCGTCGGGGGGCTTCGCGCTTCCATCTATAACGCGGTGCCGGTCGAGGCTTGCCGGGCGCTTGCCAACTACATGCGCGATTTCGCCAAACGGCACGGATAACGGGCAAGGAACGGCGAACGCTAAATCCACGGCCTTCCGGGTCGTGGGTTTTTTTGGGATTCGGAAGCGATATGGACGGGAGGGAGCCCTTGACTTAATCTATTAGAGGAAGGAGGAAGGCCGAGTGTATCGAATCCTGATCTGCGAAGACGACCCCAAGCTAGCCGAGCTGATGGGCGATCATATTAAGAAATACGGCTTCGAGGTAGCGGCCGTGACCGATTTCGGCCGGATCCTGCAGCAGTTCCGGCAGGTTGAACCTCACCTCGTGCTTATGGATGTCAATTTGCCCCAATACGACGGGTTTTATTGGTGCCGCCAAATTCGGAGCGTGTCCACCTGCCCGATTATCTTCATCTCGGCGCGAGCCGGAGAGATGGACCAAGTGATGGCGCTCGAATACGGGGCGGACGATTATATGACGAAGCCGCTTCAAGCCGAGGTCATGGTCGCCAAGATTCGCAGCCAGCTGCGCCGCGTTTACGGGGAATATGCCGCGCAAGCGGAGGAGCGGGTCGTTCGCGAAGCGGGGATGACGCTTTACCCGGAGCGGATGGAGCTTCATTACGGCGATGCGTCCGTGATCTTGACGAAGAAGGAGGCGCTGCTCGCGGAAGCGATGCTCGAACGCTATCCCCGGGTCGTCGCCCGGGAAGAGCTGCTGGAGCTGCTGTGGGACGACCAGACGTACGTAGACGAGAATACGCTTAACGTCAACGTGACCCGGCTGCGGAAGAAGCTGCAGGAGGTCGGGGTCCCCGAGGGGATCGAAACGATTCGCGGCGCCGGGTACCGGATCCGACCGGCGGAGGAGGGCGGGAAGCCGAGATGAAGCTGTTCCTGCGCGAGCATGCGCTGCTCATTGTCCTCCAATTCGTGCAGCTCGCTCTTGTCCTGTCCGTCTACGTTCTGGATGGATACCGCGATTGGCGGACGGGCTTCTATGCCGTCTTCATCGGCATGTTCGTTCTCCTGGGTTATCTGGTCTATCGTTATTCCCGTCATGCGAGAATGTACAAGCTGCTGTCCGCTCCCGCATTGTCGCTAGAGGAATCGATTGCGCCGTTAGGCGAGGCCGCCGTCCCCGGTGCGCTTCATGAGCTGCTGCAGAACCAATACCGGCAGTATCAGCATCGAGCGAAGGCGTGGGAGCACCATAGAAGGGATCACTTGTCGTTCATGAACCAGTGGGTGCACCAGATGAAGACGCCGCTCGCCGTCATTCACCTGACCGTGCAGAACCGGGAAGAGCCTTCCTTCGCCAGTATCGGCGAGGAAGCGGAGCGTCTCGAGCAAGGGTTGGAAAAGGTGCTGTACGCCGCCCGATTGGAGGCGTTCGAGCAGGACTTTCAAGCGGAGCGGGTCAACCTGCGGGAGCTGGCGGCGGGAGCGATCAACGAGCATAAGAGGCTGTTTATCCGCAGCGAGGTGTATCCCGACAACCAGGTCGACCCGGAGCTGTGGGTCGAGACCGACGCCAAGTGGATGCGGTTCGTCCTGAACCAGATCGTGAGCAATGCCGTTAAATATTCGGCCGGCAGCCGGACGAAGGTGACTTTCGAGGCGAAGGCCGATAGCGGCGGCAACGTCACGCTGGAAATCCGGGATCGGGGCGTCGGCATTCCGCTTTCCGACCGGAAGCGGGTATTCCAGCCGTTCTTCACCGGAGAGAACGGGCGGCAGTTCAGGGAATCCACGGGCATGGGGCTCTATCTGGCGAAGAAGATATGCGATCAGCTGCAGCATCCGATCGGGCTGGAATCGGCCGTAGGCGAAGGAACCGTCCTGAGGATCTCCTTCCGGCAAGTCCAACCTTACACGGATGTAAGGTAACTGAAAGCCTGATCGATAGGACGGATCTCCCTTCTCCGGTAGACTGACATCAAGAGTTCTTCATTCACGGAAAGGGAGATAAAGACGCGATGGATATTCTTAAAGTGGACCAAGTGAGCAAAATATACGGCGAAGGCGTCCAATATCGGGCGCTGAACGATATTTCGTTTACGATGGAGAAGGGGGAATTCGTCGGCGTCATGGGCCCGTCGGGCAGCGGCAAAACGACGCTGCTGAACCTGGTGGCGACGATCGACCAGCCGTCCAGCGGGGACATTTACATCAACGGGCAAGTTCCGCATCGGTTGAAGAAGAACAAGCTGGCGCAATTCCGGCGGCGCGAGCTCGGATTCGTGTTTCAGGACTTCAATCTGCTGCATACGCTCACGGTAGAGGAGAACATCGTCCTGCCGCTCGTGCTGGAGGGAGAACGAGTATCGGTCATGGAGCAGAAGGCGCGCAGGCTCGCGGAGAGATTGGGAATCGAGCACATCCTCGGCAAGCGAACTTACGAGATCTCCGGCGGCCAAGCGCAGCGGGCCGCGATCGCGCGGGCGATCATCCATTCGCCCAGCCTGCTGCTGGCGGACGAGCCGACGGGGAACCTGGATTCCAAATCGGCCAAGGACGTCATGCTGACCTTGTCGGAGATCAACGGCACCGAAGGGACAACGACGCTGCTGGTTACCCATGACGCCTTGGCCGCCAGCTACTGCCACCGGGTGATCTTCATCAAGGACGGCCAGCTGTACAACGAGATCCATCGGGGAGACAATCGCCAGGCGTTCTTCCAGCAGATCATCGATATGCTGTCGTTGATGGGAGGGCATGCGCATGACCTTGCGTCGGTTCGCGTTTAACAACGTCCTCCGCAACAGCCGGATCTATGCCGCTTACTTCCTGAGCAGCGCCTTCTCGGTCATGGTCTTCTTCGTCTATTCCATGTTCGCGTTCCACCCCGGGCTGAACGGGGAGACGATCCAATCGAACGTATCCATGGCCATGCATTTCGCCGAAGCGATCATCTATGCGTTCTCGTTCTTCTTCGTGCTGTATTCGATGGGCGCGTTCCTGAAGACCCGCAAGAAGGAATTCGGCGTTCTCGTCATGCACGGCATGTCCAATATGCAGCTTCGCGGTCTGGTCTTCCTGGAAAATATGATCATCGGCTTCGCGGCCACCGTAACCGGAATCGGGATCGGGCTCGTCTTCGCCAAGCTCATCCTGTTGGTTGCGCAGAACGCGCTGAGGCTGGACCGGACTTTGACGTTCTACTTTCCCGCATCCGCATTAGGGTTGACCTTCGGAGCGTTTATGGTTTTGTTTTTCGCCATCTCGCTGTTCACCGTCGCGATACTGCGGGGCCATAAGCTGATCGACTTGCTTAAAGGTTCGACGAAGCCCAAGCCGGCTCCCATGGCGTCCGCTTTCCTGAGCTGGGCGGCCGTCCTGCTGCTTGCGGGAGGGTATGCGGCGGCGCTGTCGGTTAAGGGGACGCTCGTCGTTTACGCCATGATCCCGGTGACGCTCGTCGTCATCGTCGGCACTTATTTTTTGTTCACGCAGCTAAGCGTTTATCTCATTAATCGCAGCAGGGGGAACCGGGCGTTCTTCTGGCGCCGCACCAACCTGGTGCTGTTCTCGGACCTCGCTTACCGCATGAAGGACAACGCCCGGACCTTCTTTATGGTATCGATCCTGTCCACCGTCGCGTTCAGCGCGATCGGCTCGCTGATCGGCTTCAAATCGATGTACACGAATATCGTCAAAGACGAGAATCCCTTCGCTATCGAATACATGTCGTCCGCGGGCAATCCCCCGGAGCTGTCGGCGCGGCACCTGGATCTTATCGATGGGGCTTTGGCGGAATCGGGCGCGGACTACCGGAAGTACGAGGCGGACATCAAGTACGCGAAGCTGGAGTCCGGGCAGACGGCTGCCGTCGTGAAGGCGTCCGAATTCAATTCGATCGCGAAGGCCGCCGGCGAGAAGCTGGCCGAGGTGCGGGGGAACGAAGCCGCGGTCGTGTATTACAACAACTCTTTATATAAGAAGAGCGCGGATTTGTCCGACGTCGCGCTCGCGGATTCGAAGGTATCCCTTCATCCGGTGCAGGCGATCCAGTCGGTGTCTCTCCGAATCTTCGGGGACTATTACGTGGTCCCGGACCCGTTGTACGAGCAATTGGGCAGCGGGGAGAAGGTGGACCGGTTCCATGCGTTCGACGTTCGGCATGGCTCGGCGGATCTGGTCGAGATAGGCGAACGGCTTGAGAAGGAGCTCGACCAAGACGGGGCGAACGGCCGTTTCGATTTCTTCAGCCTGGATTACCAGCTGTTTCTATTGGATCAAGCCTACGGGATGATCTTGTTCGTCGGGTTGTTCATCGGCATCGTCTTCTTCGTGGGAGCGGGCAGCTTCCTGTACTTCAGGCTGTACACGGATCTGGAGGAGGACAAGCGCAAGTTCCAGGCGATCCGCAAGCTGGGATTAAGCGACCGGGAGATGTCCGGCGTTCTGACCAAGCAAATCCTGCTGCTGTTCTTCGTTCCGATTCTGGTCGCGGTCGTGCATGGGGCCGTCGCCCTTACCGCCTTGCAGAATATGTTCGACTACGGGCTGCTCCGCGAATCCTCGCTGGTGCTCGGAGCGTTCGTCTTGATTCAAATCGTTTATTACCTGCTTATCCGTACGAGCTACATCGCTAACGTGAAGCGGGCGTAGACGATAAGCCTCATCGGATTAAACAAAGCCAGCCTCGCGGCTGGCTTCTTTGCGTGCATCTTGAGTTACAGATTCCAGATCCGGTAAACGATAACCGCCGCTTCCGCGCGGGTAAGCGTGTCGCCCGGAGCCAGCTTGCCGTTCTTGCCGTTGAGGATTCCGGCTTTCACGAGAGCGGCCGCGCTCGCCTTCGCGTCGGCGGAGAGGCTCGCCGCATCGGCGAACCCGTCCAGCGTGCCTCCGGCTTCGAGCGGCTTGCCGGACGCCTTTAATGCGCCAGCGGTCAGCACCATCATATCCTCGCGGGTGAAAGGGGCGTTCGACTGCGCAGCGCCGTCGCCGTCGCCGGCCCCGGCGAAGTCCGCGTCCTGCAGCTCCAGCGACCGAACGAGAAGGGCGACGAAGTCCTTTCTCGTAATCGAGGCGGATGGAGCGAACGTGCTGGCGGACGTCCCGCGGATGACGTCGCGCGCGGCCAACGCTTCGATAGCCGGCTTCGCCCAGCGCGCGTTCGCCAGGTCTCCGAACGTCTTGGATACGAACGCCACTGCGTAGCCGCTGAAGTGAGTCGCGCGGAAGACGACCGTGCCCGTCGCCGCGTCGTAGCGGCCGTTTGGAACCGGCGTCGCCTTGCCTTCGCCGTCGATATACCAGACGACGATGGAATCCGGGCTGCGAAGCTCTTCCGCCGTCGGCTTATAAGGAATGGAGATCGCGACCGGCGCATTCGGGTTGCTCCAAGCCGTCTCCTTGCCGTCGACGAGCAGGCTCAGCTCCAGAACCGGCCGATTGCCGATCTTCTCTCGCGTCGCGGCATCCAACGATTCCGGCGAGCCTACGGCCACGCGGATAGCGGCATGCCCGGAGCCCGCCGTCTCGCCGGGCAGCATATCGCTCGGAATCGCGATCTCCGCCAGGCCCGTCTTCCAGGTCAGGACGAAGCTGTCTTTCCCTTGCAAGCGCTCGGTCGGCAGTTGAATCCCGTAAGCGGTCGAATTCTCCTGCTTCGGCGTCTCGACGACGATCCGTTTCGTGCCGTCCGCGGCCGGAGTAGCCATCTCGAGTGCTTTCTTCAGGTTGTCTTCCGACACGATGCCGGTTGCTAAATTGCCCTCTTTCTTGATCTCGGGTTTGATCGAGACGACGCCGTCCTTATTCTCGACCGATCCCGCCGATGGCGCCGTTCCGCCGCCGACGACGATAACCGGCCCGGAGCTCTTGCCGGTCAAGGTCAGCACGCCGAACACGGACGTGTCCATATATCCGGTGCCGGTCGTGTCGTTCCAGGCGGCAACGCTCTGGCGGGCGCCGTCCTTCGCGTCGTTGATCTGAACGTCGAAGCCGAGCTTCTTGCCGTTATCCGGCGAGATCGCCTGAATCGGAATTTTCGCTTCCACCGCGTAATTCGTCCCCGACACTTTGGTTGCGGAAGCGAACCCTTCGGCGAGCCTGGTCGGGCTGACCGAGACTTCATTTTCATAGTTAACCCGGTACTGCCCGTCGTCTTCCTGATAGAAAGAAGTCTTGCCGTTGTTCGGATCGAGGAAAATCTCGACGGAATCCTGCTCCCAAGCGTTCGGGTTCGCCTTGTCCAGCTGCGAGTCGCTTACTTGGATCAGCACGTACAAATAGTTCTCGTCCCAGAGAGCCTTCGCCGTGCCGGTCGCGCCCTGCCAAGCCATCTGGTAGCGGTTGATCGGAAGCTCGGACGCCTGGCTCCAGGCCGCGTCGATCGTTCCGTCGATGACGGGAGTCCCGTACGCGGCGTTCGCTTGGTTCGCCTCGGACGAATCGGGAGCATGCTCCTCCATGTACTTGGCCGGGTCGATGACTCCATAATAGGCTTGCTTTGCCTGCAGATCTTTATCGAAAAGCAGAGGGTTGGAGGAAGCTCTCCAGCTCGTGTTATCGTCCATGCCCCAGAAGGTTACCCTTGCGATGTGGTCGGCATGGGCGCGGAACAGGTCCATCAGCTGCGCGTACAGGTAGCCTTGGGCTTCGGCCTGCTTCTCGGACAGCTGGTAGTTGCTTCCCGCCTGGATATCCAGTTCGGTGATGCTGACTTCGACGCCGAGCGAGATGAACTTCTCCAGGGACAGCTTCACGTTGTCCGGGTTCGTGTTGATGCTGTAGTGCGCCTGCATGCCGACGCCGTCGATCAGAAGCTTGCCGGGATGCCCGGCCGCGTAACGGTCGTTCAGCTCCTTGACCATGCCCGCGATGGCCTGGGCTTTGTTCTGGTTGTCCTCGTTATAATCGTTGTAGTAGAGCTTGATGTTCCAGTCGGGGTGATCGTCCAATACCTCTCGGGCCGCGAGGAACGCCTCCTCCACATAGTCCGGGCCGATGGCTTTGTACCACGGCGATTGCCGGAGAGAGGCCTGCCAGTCCGTCGGATTAGAAGGATTGTCGTTCATCGCTTCGTTCACGACGTCCCAAGAGATCACCTTGTCGCCGAAGTGCTCCATGACCGTGCGGATATGCGCTCTCAGATTGACGAGGGCCTCCTCCCGGCTCAGCGGAGAGCCGTCGGACGCGTTCGTGTTCATCCACTCCGGCGACTGCTGGTGCCAGACGAGCACGTGCCCGTGCATCCGCATGCCCTCGGCAAGCACCTTATCGACGAGCGCGTCTGCCGAGGAGAAGGTGAAGTCGCCCTTCGTCGGCTGCAGGGCATCCGGCTTCATGGCGTTGGCGGCTGTCGCGACGTTGTGGTGCATCGTAAGCAGCTCCAGCCGGACGCCTTCCAGGTCCTCCGCGGAGATCGCGCTGCCGATCAGGAAGTCGTCTTCGTAAGCCGTCTTGACCGGAACGAGATCCTTCTGAATGGAGACCGGCCCGGATCCCGTCGGGACGAAGCTGATGTCGTCGATGTAGAAGGAGGCGGTCGCGTTGTTCGGGCTCTCGACGTAGATGGTCAGATACTCGCCGCCAATGGAGTTGTAGCGGTACGTTCCTTCGTATTGAACCCAGCCGTCTTCCGCGCGAATCGTCTTGGCAGAGAGGTTCACGTAGTTGGCGCTGCTTCCATTGCCGACCTGCGTAGAGAGCTGAAGCTGCGAGCTGTCGGGCGAGATCAGCTTGACCCAGGCCGTGATCTTGTACTCGCCGCCCTTATCCACGTACTTCTCCAC
>Ga0065721_10006979_pt1 | contig 11902 bp, 15 predicted proteins | sample Mesricmetagenome_FD_59108 | JGI IMG/M metagenome (GOLD analysis project Ga0065721, IMG submission 59108) | Mesophilic microbial community from rice straw/compost enrichment Sample: eDNA_1 v2 (version 2) | ecosystem: Engineered > Solid waste > Grass > Composting > Bioreactor | place: USA: Davis... | reverse complement strand
CATGCGGCCCTCCGCTGCCCCTGCCGACAGCGCCCGCGATGCGGCGACCCATTTCGCGCGCATCCCGGTCCTGCGGCGATGAACGACAACTTCGACTACGATCATGCCGCCGAGCTCTATCCAGGTCGTCCGCTGGCCGGGCGTGGATCGAACCGTTACATGCGGTTCCCCTCCGCCGCCAAAGCCCTTCAGTTCGCGATAGAGGAGATGCCGCGCGAGCTGTTGCGTGGCGCCACGCTCGAAGTCGATGAAGAGCGCTTCCAGGGCGATGCGATCCTCGACCTCTACATGGCCTCAGGTTATCCGCTGCCGCGTGCAGGGCACTAACCGTCGACGGCAAGAGCCTCGCGACCCCCGCCGCCGCTCTCGAATTCTCCCCCTGATTCTGCCTGAATGCTCTGTCGCTCCAGGCAACCGCCCGATCCTCGATGAGGCGTCATCCATTTGTCACGTATATCGATTATTCTCGATATATGGATATGGAAAATACCATCACTGCTCTCGCCGCACTCGCCCAGCCGACGCGCCTTACCGCCTTTCGGCTGCTGGTGCGGGCCGAGCCGGAGGGTATCGCCGCGGGCGACCTGGCTCGCCGGCTCGATGTGCCGCAAAACACGCTCTCCTCGCACCTTTCGACCCTCGCGCAGGCTGGCCTGGTACGTGGCGAGCGGCAGAGCCGCTCGATCATCTACCGGCCGGACCTGACGCGCATGCGCGAGGCGGTGCTGTTCCTGCTCGCCGATTGTTGCGACGGCAACCCGCAGGTCTGCGCGCCGGTGCGCGATACGCTTGCTCAACTGTGCCGGCCGGGCGGGGAGGCCTGCTGCGAATGACTGACGACACGGTCTACAACGTCCTGTTTCTCTGCACGGGCAACTCTGCTCGTTCGATCATGGCGGAAGCCGCGCTCAACCGGCGCGGCATGGGCCGGTTCAAGGCCTTCAGCGCCGGCTCGCACCCGACGGGCAAGGTCAATCCGCACGCGCTCGAGCTGCTGGAGGGGCAGAACTTCGATACCTCCTTTGCCCGCTCCAAGAGCTGGGACGAGTTCGCCGGTCCCGACGCCCCGCAAATGGATTTCGTCTTTACCGTCTGCGACGATGCCGTCAACGAGGCCTGCCCCGTCTGGCCCGGCCAGCCGATGAGCGCTCATTGGGGCGTACCCGATCCCGCCAGGGCGACGGGCACCGAAGCCGAGATCGGCCTTGCTTTCCATGAAGCCTTCCGCATGCTCGACAATCGCATCGCCATCTTCACCAGCCTGCCCATCGCCAGCCTCGATCGGCTGAGCCTCAAGTCCCATCTCGATGAGATCGGCAAGGCCGGCGCGTGATCCATCCGCTCGCCCAGCGCCTTGCCGCCGAAGCCGTCGGCACCGGTTTCTTGCTGGCTACCGTCGTCGGCTCGGGCATCATGGCCGAGGCGCTGGCGGGCGGGAACGTCGCTGTCGCGCTTCTCGGCAATACCCTGCCGACGGGCGCGATCCTCGTGGTGCTCATCGCCATGTTGGGGCCGGTTTCGGACGCCCACTTCAATCCCGCCGTCACGCTCGTCTTTGCGCTGCGGCGAGAGCTGCCGGCAGGGGAGGGAGTGCTCTACGTCCTCATGCAGATCGCCGGCGCGGTGGCCGGCGTGTGGCTGGCCCATTTGATGTTCGATCTGCCGATCATCCAGGCCTCGCAGAAGGTCCGCTTCGGTCCCGGCCAATGGGTGGCCGAGGCGACGGCGACCTTCGGCCTCGTACTCGCCATCCTTGCGACCGTCAGGCAGAGGCCTTCGGCCGTGCCCATGGCCGTCGGCCTCTATATCGTCGCCGCCTATTGGTTCACCGCCTCGACCTCGTTCGCCAATCCCGCCGTGACCATCGCGCGAGCCCTCAGCGACACCTTCGCCGGCATCCGTCCGGCCGACATGCCTGCCTTCATCCTCGCGCAGCTGCTGGGCGCGATCCTCGCCCTCTGGTTCGCGACCTGGCTGCTGCGACCAACCGCTCCGGAAAGCCGATCATGACCGTCACGATCTACCACAACCCCGATTGCGGCACCTCGCGCAACACGCTCGCCATGATCCGCGCGAGCGGTGAGGAGCCGCAGGTNATCGANTACCTAAAGATCCCGCCGACCCGCGACAGGCTCATCGAGCTCATCGCCGCCGCCGGGCTGACGCCGCGCCAGCTCCTGCGGCGCAAGGATACGCCCTACGACGCCCTCGGCCTCGGCGAGGACAGGTGGAGGGACGACGAGCTCGTCGATTTCATGCTGCGCGAGCCCATCCTCATCAACCGGCCGCTGGTGGTCACGCCAAAGGGCGTGCGTCTCTGCCGCCCGTCCGAGGTGGTGCTCGAGATCCTGCCGAATCCGCATTTCGGTGTCTTCGTCAAGGAAGACGGCGAGCGCATCGATACGGATGCGTTCCGCGCCTAGGTCCTCCCGACATCCCTACCTGCGGTGGCGCCGCTACCTCTCCCTTGGGGAGAGGTCGGCCGCAGGCCGGGTGAGGGGCCTTCCAAGAACGATGGCCGAAATCTTGAAAGTTCCCTAGTCGGCGACGAACTCGACGCCGATATCCTCCTCCTGCCGCCAGGCGACCTTGCAGGAGAATTTGCGCCCGTCGTCGAACACGAGCCCGAACCGGTCGGGAATGCCGATGATGCTGGCGACCTTGAGCCGCGCGCCCAGCGGCGAGAGGTTGCGCACCTGGCAGTCGAAGGTGGAAAAGCCGTCATTGAGCACGATGCGCGCGCCCTTGAGCGTGCGTTGACGGAATGTCCGGCGTCTCTCTTCCAAGGCCTGCCTCCCTGCGAGGCGGAAGCTCGCAAGCGCCCGCCCGATCTAGTTTGCGCTCGTCGCTCCGTCATCGGCGGCCCCGTTACCCTCGGTCTCGCCGTTGGTCTCGGGCGCGCCGCCCGCGGGGGCCTGCACCTCCGGCAGGTTCTCAAAGCCCTCGGCGAACCCGTTGAGCGAAACCGGGATGCCGATGCCTTCCTCGGGCGTGCGGAACACGACGAAAATGGCGTCCGTGCCGTTCGAAAGCGTCTCTATCAGGTCATTGTCGAGCAGCACCTCGGCAATGCACCCGTTGGGCAGGCACCGCACGAACGCGACGCGCCCCATGTCCTGCCCGTCGATGTTCAGGCCCAGCCCGTTGGGCAGCAGCACGCCGAGCGGCGCCAGCACCCGCAGGAGCCGCGCCTGTCCGTCGGCGGTCTTGAGCACGATGACCGAGAGCCCGACATTGGGCTGGTCCTCGGCCGTCACGTTCTGGATGATGGCGCACTGCTCCGAGCTGGCGCCCGGCGGCGTGTCGCAGCTCATCTGCCAGTCGCCGTATTCGGCCCGCACGACCCCCTGGCCGACGCTTGCGCCCACAGACGCCGTCGCGATCAGCCCGGCAAGTCCAAGGAGCCTGAGGCCACGCGGCAAGTTCAGCTTCGCTTTCATCCGGTTTCCGCTCGAATCGCGCCCGTTGGTGGGCTTATCCCTGTTTTCGACAGGCGGGCGGGCCGTGTCAACGCCGCCGCGCCGCGGCGATATGGTACGGCAAGTTGGGCGAGGGTGAGGCGCTTATTCTCGGTGCGGCGCAATTTGACGCACGCGCGCCGACCATTCTCTCAATGGACTCGGCTGCGCCGATGTGGTTTAGCAAACCCAGTCGAGTAAGACGCTCCGGGGTTGAGTCGGGGCGGCGTTCGTCATGCCGCACATATTGACCCCGTCCGCGCATCCCGCGCACCAATCGCAGAGGCAAGGGGGTTAGTAGGTGACCGCTAGTATTTTGAGGCGTATGGGAGCTTTGCTGGCCGCGGCCGCCGGTCTCGCACCGGTCCTGGCGAGCGCGCAGGAGCAGGCGACCGCCGGTCATCCCGTACCCGGGCAGATCGGGCTGCAGCCGTCCGTCACGCCCATCATGGATTCCATCACCGTCTTCCACGACGGCGTCCTGATGTGGACTATCAGCGCCATCGTGCTTCTCGTGCTGGCGCTGCTCGTGATTGTCATGGTGCGCTTCAACGCCCGTGCCAATCCGACGCCCGCCCGCTTCACCCACAATACGCTGATCGAGGTGATCTGGACGGTCGTGCCGATCCTGGTCCTCATCGTCATCGCCATCCCGTCCTTCGGTGTTCTGGCCGACCAGATGACGACGCCCGATGGCGAGCGCAAGTATCTTGGCTCCAACATCTTCTCGTTCGGCGAGGTCGAGGTTCCCGCGCCCGAGCTGACCATCAAGGTCACCGGCGAGCAGTGGTTCTGGAGCTACGAATACGTCGATCAGGGCCTGCGCTTCGACCAGTACATCCTCTCGGATGCCGACCGGCAGGCGCAGAAGCCCGGCCAGCCGCGGCTCCTCGCCGTCGACAACGAGCTCGTGGTTCCGGTCAACACCACCGTGCGCATGCTCGTCACGGCCGCCCCCACCGGCGTCATCCATGCCTTTGCCGTTCCCTCCTTCGGCATCAAGGTCGACGCGGTGCCCGGCCGCCTCAACGAGACTTGGTTCAACGCGCGCGAGACCGGCATTTACTACGGTCAGTGCTCGGAACTGTGCGGCAAGGACCACGCGTTCATGCCCATCGCCGTGCGCGTGGTCGAGCAGGAAGAATTCGACGCCTTCATGGCCGCCGCCGAGGGCGGCGACTACGCGGCCGCCAGCGCGACGCTCGCGGCGGTCCAATAACGCCCGGAGGGACCGGGCAGGGCAGGCGCCCACCCGGTCCGGCAGTGCGACAGAACGTTGAGAATAGGGACGATTTGACTATGGCACACGCAGAGGCCGCCCATCTCGAGGCCGAGGCCACCGGGCACGATCACCTCACCCGCGACCCCGATACCCCGCGCGGCTGGCGCCGCTGGGTCTATTCGACCAACCACAAGGACATCGGGATCATGTACCTGGTGTTCTCCATCTTCGCGGGCGTGGTCGGCGCGATCCTTTCCGGCTTCATGCGCATGGAGCTGCAGGAGCCGGGCATCCAGATTTTCCACGGCCTGGCTGCCATGGCCTATGGCCTCGATGGCGACAGCGCGATCGATGCGGGCAAGCACATGTTCAATGTGTTCACCACCGCCCACGCGCTCATCATGGTGTTCTTCGCGGTCATGCCCGCCACCATGGGCGGCTTTGCCAACTATTTCGCCCCGCTCCAGATCGGCGCGCCGGACACCGCCTTCCCGCGCATCAACAACATCGCGTTCTGGCTCCTGCCGCCGGCGTTCCTGCTGACCGTCCTCTCGCTCTTCTTCGAGGGTCCGGCGGGCATGTACGGCTCGGGCGGCGGCTGGACGATCTATCCGCCCTTCGCCACCTCCGGCCAGCCCGGCCCGGCGATGGACTTCGTGATCCTCTCGCTCCACATCGCGGGCGCCTCCTCGATCCTCGGCGCGATCAACCTCATCACCACCATCCTCAACATGCGCGCTCCGGGCATGACGCTGCACAAGATGCCGCTGTTTGCCTGGTCCGTGCTGGTCACCGCGTTCCTGCTGTTGCTGGCCCTGCCGGTCCTCGCCGGCGCCATCACCATGCTGCTGACCGACCGCAACTTCGGCACGACGTTCTTTGCGCCCCAGGGCGGCGGCGATCCGATCCTCTTCCAGCACCTCTTCTGGTTCTTCGGCCATCCGGAGGTGTACATCATGATCCTGCCGGGCTTCGGCATCATCTCGCATATCGTCGCCACCTTCTCGAGGAAGCCCGTGTTCGGCTATCTCGCCATGGTCTACGCCATGGTCGCCATCGGCTTCATCGGCTTCGTCGTATGGGCGCACCACATGTACACGACGGGCCTCAGCCTCGACGTGCAGCGCTACTTCGTCGCCGCCACCATGGTCATCGCGGTGCCGACGGGTGTGAAGATCTTCTCGTGGATCGCCACCATGTGGGGCGGCTCGATCACCTTCCGCACCCCGATGCTGTGGGCGATCGGCTTCATCTTCCTGTTCACGGTCGGTGGCGTCACCGGCGTGGTGCTGGCCAACGCGGGTGCCGACCGGGCGCTCCATGACACCTACTACGTCGTGGCGCACTTCCACTACGTGCTCTCGCTCGGCGCCGTCTTCACCATGTTCGCCGGCTGGTACTACTGGTACCCGAAGATGTTCGGCCTCATGTACAACGAGACGCTCGCCAACATCCATTTCTGGGTGATGTTCGTCGGCGTCAACCTCATCTTCTTCCCGCAGCACTTCCTCGGGCTCGCCGGCATGCCGCGTCGCTATGTCGACTATCCGGATGCCTTCAACCTGTGGAACCGCGTGTCCTCCATCGGCTACTACATCACCTTCGTGTCCCTCCTGATCTTCGCCTGGGTGATGATCGAGGCCGTGATGAGGAAGCGCCGCGCGGGCGACAATCCCTGGGGCGATGGTGCGACGACGCTTGAGTGGACCCTGTCCTCGCCGCCGCCGTTCCACCAGTTCTCGACCCTGCCGCGCATCAAGTCCGACGCGCACTGATCGGGAAAACCAACGAGGGCACCGCGGCATCGCGGTGCCCTGCTAGCTGGAGCATTTCCAGGAAAAGTGGACACCGCTTTTCCGGTTCGGAAACGTGACAAACAAAGAGTTGAGCGCTCACCGTTTCAGTGAAACGGTGAGCGGCTCTGGAGAAGGTAGAGTTTATTGGCTCTGGCGCATGACAGCCGCAATCTTCCCGCCCTCACGGGCGAGGCACGGGTCGAGGATTACCTTGCCCTGCTGAAGCCGCGCGTCATGTCGCTGGTCGTCTTCACCGCCTTCGTCGGCATGGTCATGGCCCCGGGTTCCATCAACCCGGTCGTCGCCGCCATTGCCATCTTCTGCATCGCCGTCGGGGCCGGCGCCTCGGGCGCCCTCAACATGTGGTACGACGCCGATATCGACGCGGTCATGAGCCGCACGATGAACCGGCCCATTCCCGCCGGGCGCATCACCCGCGAGGAAGCGCTCGCGTTCGGCCTCGTGCTTGCCGTCTTTTCGGTGACGCTGCTCGGGCTTGCCGCCAACTGGGTGGCCGGCGCCGCGCTCGCCTTCACCATCTTCTTCTACGTGGTCATCTACACCATGTGGCTGAAGCGTTCGACGCCGCAGAACATCGTCATCGGCGGCGCCGCGGGCGCCTTCCCGCCCATGGTCGGCTGGGCCGCCGTCACCGGCACGCTGAGCCTCGAGAGCGCCGTGCTCTTCCTCATCATCTTCCTCTGGACGCCTCCGCATTTCTGGGCGCTCGCGCTTTACAAGCAAGGCGACTACGAGGAGGCCGGCATCCCGATGATGCCCAATGTCGCCGGCGAGACGTCCACCAAGTGGCAGATCTTCGTCTATTCGGTCCTGCTCGCCGCCTCGGCGCTGGCGCCGTCCCTCATGGGCTTTGCCGGCATGCTCTATACCGTCGTGGCGCTTCTGACCGGCGCGTCCTTTATTCTCCTCGCCTGGCGCCTCTTGCTCGCCAGGGATGGCGCCCCGATGCGCCGCACCGCCCGCCAGCTCTTCCAGTATTCGTTGAGCTACCTTTTCATCGTCTTCTTCGCGCTCTTGACCGACACGATCTGGACGCGCATGGGAGGCTCGTTCTGATGCCTGCAGACACCACCACCACCCTGCCGGAAACGGCGGACGAGGCCGCGCTTCGCCGCAAGGCGCAGCGCCGCCGTTCCATCGCGCTCGCGCTCGCCCTTGGCGGCTTTGCGCTGATCTTTTACATCCTGACCATCGTCAAGATGGGTCCGGCGCTGTTCGACAGGGCACTCTGATGGCTGCGACCGCCACGCGCCGCAACGAGAAGGTCGCCCTGACCTTGGCGGGGATCGTCCTCGGCATGACCGGTCTCGCCTTCGCCTCGGTGCCGCTCTACCAGCTCTTCTGCCAGGTCACCGGCTACGGCGGCACGACGCAGGTGGCGACGGATGCGCCCAAGGGCGTCATCGCCCGCGACATGACGGTGCGCTTCGATTCCAACGTCGATTCCGCCCTCGCCTGGCAGGTCACCCCCTCGCATCCGGTCACCGGCCAGGTCGGCGCGCTCGAGACCGTCACCTACCGGGCGACGAACCTTACCGACAAGCCGATCACCGGCATGGCCGTGTTCAACGTCGTGCCCGAGAAGGCCGGCTACTACTTCAACAAGATGGAATGCTTCTGCTTTACCGAGCAGACCCTCGCCCCCGGCGAGACGGTCGACATGCCCATCGTCTTCTTCGTCGATCCCGAGATCGACCAGAACCACGATCTCGATACCGTTCGCGAGATCACGCTCTCCTATACCTTCTACGCTTCAGATAAAGAGGGAAGCTGACCTATGGCCGCCCACGCCAAGAATCACGACTATCATATGGTTGAGCCGAGCCCCTGGCCGTTCGTCGGCTCGGTCTCGGCCTTCGTCATGGCCGTCGGCGGCATTGCCTGGATGCAGGACTGGACCCCCTGGGTCTTCTTCATCGGCCTCGCCGGTGTCCTCTACACCATGTACGCCTGGTGGGCGGACGTGGTGCGCGAAGCCAACAACGGTGTCGACCATACCCCGGTCGTGCAGATGCACCACCGCTACGGCATGATCCTCTTCATCGCCTCCGAGGTCATGTTCTTCGTTGCCTGGTTCTGGGCCTATTTCGATGGCTTCTTCCGCGGCGATGACCTGCTGCAGGAAGCCCGCGTCGCCTTCACCGGCGGCGTCTGGCCGCCGACCGGCATCGAGCTTTTCGATCCCTGGCACTTGCCGCTCTTCAACACCATCATCCTCTTGACCTCCGGCACCACCGTCACCTGGGCCCACCACGCCCTCCTGGAGAACGACCGCAACGGCCTGCGCTGGGGCCTGGTGCTGACGGTCCTGCTCGGTGTCCTGTTCTCGTTCGTCCAGGCCATCGAATACATGCATGCCCCGTTCTCCTTCTCGGGCAACATGTATGGCGCCACCTTCTTCATGGCGACCGGCTTCCACGGCTTCCACGTCTTCATCGGCACCGTCTTCCTGCTGGTCTGCCTCATCCGCGCCGAACGCGGCGACTTCACTCCGCAGCGTCACCTCGGCTTCGAGTTCGCCGCCTGGTATTGGCACTTCGTCGACGTGGTCTGGCTCTTCCTCTTCGCCTCGGTCTATGTCTGGGGCGCCTGGGGCGTCGCCATCCACCATTAGGTGGAGGACGGGAAATCGAGTGGCGCGGTCTCCCGCGCCACTTTCGTTTTGGAGCAAGGCCAATGACCGGCAACCCCGAATATCGCATCGCCGACATCGCGGCCCTCGAAGCGCTCTATGGCTCCGTCAACGATACGTCCCGCCTGAAGGAGATCGACCATCTCCACCCCGCCTACGTCGCGCTCATCAAGGCTTCGCCCTTCGCCGTGCTCGCGACCGGCGGAGCAGGCGGCATGGACGCGTCCCCGAGGGGTGACCTCGGTGGCGTGGTCGATATCGTCGATGACAAGACCCTGATCCTGCCCGACCGGCGCGGCAACAACCGCATCGACAGCCTACGCAACATCGTCGAGAACCCGCGGGTCGCGCTGATTTTCCTCGTGCCCGGCCTGGGCGAGACCCTGCGCGTCAACGGCCGCGCCGAGATCTCCGCCGATCCCGAGCTGCTCGCGCGCTACGAGATGGATGGGAAGCTCCCCCGCACCGTCCTCGTCATCCATGTCGAGTCCGTTTTCTTCCAGTGCTCGCGCGCCCTCATCCGCTCGCAGCTCTGGAACCCGGAGCGCCACGTGCCGCGCGCGAGCCTGCCGAGCACGGGTGCCATCCTCGAAGCCGTCACCCAGACGGCCATCGATGGCGCCGCCTACGACCGCGAACTGCCCGAGCGGCTGAGGACCACGCTCTACTGATGTCCCGATCGAAGTCCGCCCCGCGTCAGCTCCTCTTCTGGAGCTTCGTCCTCCTGATGCTCGCGCTGACGGGCGCCTTCGTCGCCCTGGGCGTCTGGCAGATGCAGCGCCTCGCCGAGAAGGAAGCCCTTATCGCCGCCGTCGAGCAACGCACCGGCCTTCCGCCCGCGCCGCCTCCGCCGGCGGCTGAATGGCCCGCCCTCGATCCGACAGGCATCGAGTTCACCCCGCTCGCGCTCACCGGCCGGTTTGCCGCCGATCCGCCGATCCGCGTCTTTACCAGCCTCGCGGCGTCCACTGCCCGGGGCGAGTTCTCAGGCCCCGGCTACTGGATCGTGGCGCCTTTCGCCCTCGAGGATGGCGGCACCGTCTTCGTCAATCGGGGCTTTATTCCGCAGGAAGAGGCGGAGGCCGTTCCGCCGGCCCCGCAGGGCCTGCAAACCCTTACCGGTCTCGCCCGTGCTCCTGAGCGGGCGAGCATGTTCACCCCCGCCGCCAACGCGGCTGACCGCATCGAATGGGTGCGCGATCCCGAGCGCCTCGCTGTCCTCTTTGATCCCGCCCTCGCGCCCTTCGCCCCCTTCACCCTCGATCAGGCCGCCGGCGCTCCCGGCACGCTTCCCCAGGGCGGCGAGACGGTGGTGGAATTCCCCAACAATCATTTGGGCTATGCCATCACCTGGTTCGGCTTTGCCGCCATCACCCCCGTCCTCCTCGGTTTCTGGATCTGGCGGCAGCGCACCCAAAGGTTGCGGTAACGTGCCTCTTTGACTACGTTGCCGGACGAATATCCCGAGGTCCCTTCCTCTATGCAGTTTGTCTCAACGCGCGGCCACGCGCCCGTGCTCGGCTTCTCCGACGCGGTTCTGGCCGGTCTTGCCGCCGATGGCGGGCTCTACGTCCCCCGGGACTGGCCGCAGCTTTCCCCCGCCGAGATCGCCGCCTTCGCCGGCAAGCCCTATAGCCAAGTCGCCTTCGACATCATCTCGCGCTTCACCGCCGGCGACATTCCCGAGGTGGCGCTGAAGACCATTATCGAGGATGCCTATTCCACCTTCCGCCATCCCTCGGTGACGCCGATCCTCGAGCTCGAGCCCGGCCATTTCCTCCTCGAGCTCTTCCATGGACCGACCCTTGCCTTCAAGGACGTCGCCATGCAGTTCCTCAGCCGGGTGATGGACCATATTCTCGCCGAGCGCGGCCTCAGGGCAACCATCGTCGGCGCCACGTCGGGCGATACGGGCTCCGCCGCCATCGAGGCCTTCCGGGGCCGCGAGACCACCGACATCTTCATCCTGCACCCGGAGGGGCGCACCTCGCCCGTCCAGCGCCTGCAGATGACGACGGTCCTCGACGCCAACGTCCACAACATCGCGATCAGGGGCACGTTCGACGATTGCCAGTCGATCGTCAAAGCCCTGTTCAACAACCACAATTTCCGCGACCGCGTGCGCCTCTCGGGCGTCAACTCCATCAACTGGGGCCGCATCGTCGCCCAGAGCGTCTACTACTTCACCGCCGCGGTGTCCCTGGGTGCGCCGCACCGCAAGGTGAGCTTTACCGTCCCCACCGGCAATTTCGGCGATATCTTTGCCGGCTACTGCGCCAAGCGCATGGGCCTGCCCGTCGACAAGCTGGTGATCGCCACCAACGCCAACGATATCCTCAGGCGCACGCTCGAGACCGGGCGCTACGAGATGGCCGGCGTCACCCCCACCATCTCGCCCTCGATGGACATTCAAATCTCGTCGAATTTCGAGCGGCTTTTGTATGAGAGTTTAGGCCGCGATCATGAAAGTTTGCACCGCATGATGGACGGTTTGAAGCAGTCCGGCGGCTTCGGCCTGCCGGACGATGCGCTTGCCGCCATCCGAGCCGATTTCGCCGCCGGCAGCACCAATGAGGGCGAGACCAGTCGCACGATCAGCCAGGCCCATGCCGGGAGCGGCTACCTCCTCGATCCGCACACCGCCGTCGGCGTCCATGTCGCCCGCGCCAATCGCGTCGACGGTGTGCCGATGGTCACGCTCTCGACCGCTCATCCCGCCAAGTTCCCGGCCGCCGTCGCGGCTGCGACAGGCACCGAGCCGGCCCTGCCGGCC
>Ga0065721_10052439_pt1 | contig 11903 bp, 10 predicted proteins | sample Mesricmetagenome_FD_59108 | JGI IMG/M metagenome (GOLD analysis project Ga0065721, IMG submission 59108) | Mesophilic microbial community from rice straw/compost enrichment Sample: eDNA_1 v2 (version 2) | ecosystem: Engineered > Solid waste > Grass > Composting > Bioreactor | place: USA: Davis... | reverse complement strand
TTGCCAGTAGCGGAGGTGGTGACAAGAAGAAAGCAAGTTCGCTTCGCAATTCCGATTTCACTCCCATCCGGACTACCAACGGATTTACGCTGAAAGCCGGTCCATCGTATACAGGCAGTCACCTGTTCAGCAGCGCACGCAACAGCAACACCGTTACTTTAAACAGCGTTGTTACCTATCAACAGGGTAATAAGGTATTCATTCTGCCCCATAAGTCAAGGGTGACCATCAATTCGGGCAATGCTGATGCGCGTACCAACCTGAATGCTGTGGATATCAAGATCAGGTTGCATAAATAATTAATGACTAGTTACTTACAGCGGTCATTTTTTTACTTTCCTCATAGGTCATTTCGCGGTAACCCGTCTTCGGTATGTCGAATTTATTGGCAGGAACCGGGTTCATATTAATTTTCGAGACGGTGTACCTGATGGTAAGCTTCCCCTGCACCAGTTCATATTCCAGCGGCAGACCATTCAAATTCCTGAACTGATAATCATACTCCTTATTTTCCGGAACGATATCGGGTGTATAATACACGGTAAACGTAGTGCCATCGGGCAATTGGGCTACGGCCTTGATACAATTGTAACCGGCTATGGCCTTGGTTTCGTTGGTATTGGTAAAGGTGATGCCATCGTAGCGCTTATTGTTTTCTGCCCAGTTTTCGGGCGTCATTCTGATCAGCAGCTTCTGGCCGCTCACCTCCTTTAAAACCACCGAGGAGCCTGTTTTGGAGTCGTGTATGGTAGAAGACGAGAAAAGCGCGCTCACCAGCTCGGCGCGGCTCATATTACCTTTAATATAAATGGTTTTACTATGACCGTCCAGGGCATCGGCCATTTTAGGCTCTTTGCTGCCACTGGAAATGCTGGCATCATACACCAGGGTCAATTCAGAAACTTTTCGTTGACCAAATGCGCCCGTAACCAAACCTGCCAGGCCAATCATCAAAACAACAATTTGCTTAGTCATATATAGGGTTGTTGCTATTAAAGATGGATTAAAATAACGAAACGTTGCCTAAAACAGATATAAAAAGGCGGACCAGAAGTCCGCCTTTTTGTTAATTTATTTTTTTTGGCTTTTTTGTCTGGCTGCCTGGGCCTGCTTTTGGGCCTCCTGCATTTGTTCCAGCCGCTCCTGCCACCTGGATTTCCCCTTGGGCTTTTTACGGTTCTCTTCTATTTTAGCCAATATCTTATCGTGATCAATGATATAGTTCTGGATGATGAATTGCAATATCAGGGTAATAACGTTCGACACGGTATAATACCAGGTAAGGGCCGCCGGCAAACTGTTGAACACAAAGAACAGGATGAAGGGGAATATATATGGCATGTATTTCAATGCCGGGTTACCCTGGTCGGGCGTCATGTTCATGTTGTACAGCGATATCAAAAAGCTGGTAAGCACCGCGGTAAGCGTAAACAGGCTGATGTGATTGCCAATACCCCAGATATGGAAGGGGAAACGCACAATGGCATCGTAGGAAGCCAGGTTATCGGCCCATAAAAAGTCTACCCCCCGCAGGTCGATATTCGAGTTAAAGAAACTATACAACGCAAAGAAGATCGGGATCTGCAACAGCGCCGGTATACAACCACCCAAGGGATTTACGCCGGCTTCCCTGAACAACTTCATTTGCTCCATGCCTATCTGCTGCTGGTCGTTGTTGTATTTTTCTTTCAGCTTTTCAATTTCGGGTCTTAACGCCTTCATTTTGGCGCCGCTCAAATAGCTGGTGTATACCAGCGGCGATGTAAGCAGGCGAATGAATATGGTAAGCAGCGCAATGGCGAAACCCATGCTGCCGATAAAACTCTTGAACAGGTCGAACACCGGCATCACAATATACTTGTTGATGGGGCGTACAAAAGCATACATATCCCGGCCCAGGTTCACAATTTTGTCCATTTCGGCCACGGGCTGTTTTTTCAGGATATGGTATTCGCTGGGACCAAAATACAATTGCATGGGAAAGCTGGCCGAAGCGCCCAGCGGTACCCTGGCCTGCAGGCTGGTGGTTACATCGGCCAGTTTGCTGGTGGTATCGTCCAGGTCTTTCACCCATTTTACCTCGCCACCGCTGAAATTGTTTTTGGCTACCAGGGTGGTATTAAAGAATTGTTGTGTAACGCTTACCCATTGTACCGGTTTTTCGAAGCTGCGTTGTGTTTTCGACATAATATAGTCGAAATCGTTGTCTTCGTAAAAACATACCGTGCTTTGCGAGCGCTCGTATTTTACATCGCTCTCGTGCTGCATAGTACGCGCCTGCCACAGGAAGTTGATGGCGCCCTGTGTAAGCAGTTTATCCGAACCGTTAAAATTCACCGACCAGTCTACCAGGTAATCGTTGGGTTTAATGGTAAACTGGTGTATCACGCTGCCCTGGTTGGGCACGGGCAACTGGTAGGTTACCGTTTGGCTGTTATCGGCATTACGCTGCACATTGGCCGCATTGAAATACAGGTCGGCTATTTGTGAGGTTTGGTTATTGCCGGTATTAATGGTATAGGAAATTTTGTCGAAATCCGATCCGCCCAATATGACCGGCTCGCCGCTGTTGAGCGATTTATAGTTTTTCAGCTCCACCCGTTTCGGTTGTCCGCCACGGCTGGTGAAGGTGATCTTTACTACTTCATTTTCTATTACGGTCAGTTCTTCGGTGCCGCGGGTAGCCAATTGGCCACTGTCGGGGAGCGCCTGGTTGGCGGTATCTTTCAGCGCCGCTATGGAATCGTTCATACGTTGCACGCGTGCAATGGAATCTGCACGCTGCTTTTGCTGTACTTCCAGCTCACGGCTGTTTTTGGTGGCAATAAAAAGATACCCAAACAGTAATAACGCTAGCAACACAAAGCCAATCACCGTATTGCGGTCCATGTTCATTATTCAACTTTTTTAGAAGGGTGCAAAGCTAATCATATCATTTCACTTTGCAGCAAAGGGTTTTTGGCGGCATTTTTCTGTTCGGCATATTCTTTGGCCGCTTTAATGAAATGGACGAACAGCGGATGTGGGTTTTCTACCGTACTTTTTAATTCAGGATGGTATTGAACACCTATAAAGAAAGGATGAGAAGGCAATTCCACGATCTCTACCAGCCCGCTATCGGGGTTGCGGCCGCTGGCCACCATACCGGCCTCTTCAAACTGCTCCATGTACTTGTTATTGAACTCCCAGCGATGGCGGTGGCGTTCACTGATAATGGTGTTTTCGTATATCTTGCGCGCCAGGCTGTTCTCCCGGGTTTCGCAGGTATAGGCGCCCAGTCGCATGGTGCCTCCCTTGGAAGTGATTTCTTTTTGCGATTCCATGAGGTCGATTACCGGGTCGGGGGTATCGGTATTCATTTCGGTACTGTTGGCCTCTTTCAGTCCCAATACATCGCGGGCAAACTCAATCACCGCCATTTGCATGCCCAGGCATATCCCAAAGAAGGGCAGCTTGTTTTCGCGGGCATATTTTACGGCCAGTATCTTTCCTTCCACCCCGCGGTGGCCAAAACCGGGCGCTACCAGCAGCCCGTCCAGGTTGGCCAGTTTTTCCGACACATTATCACTGGTAATGAACTCACTATGCACGTTCATCACCTGAACCTTGCACTCGTTCATGGCGCCGGCATGTACAAAAGCTTCCAGGATTGATTTATAGGCATCCTGCAGCTCAATGTATTTACCAATCAAGCCAATGGTAACCTGGCTTTTGGGGTATTTCAGCTTGTCGAGGAACTCTTTCCATTTGGTGAGGTCGGGTTCCTTTACATTGGTGATATTCAGCTTTTTCAAACAAATAACGTCCAGTTTTTCACGCATCATGGCCAGGGGCACCTCGTAAATGGTGGGCGCATCGGCGGCCTCTATTACTGCCTCCTGTTTTACATTACAGAACAGGGCTATTTTGCGGCGCAGGTCGGGCGTCATAGTCTTTTCGGTACGGCACACGATGACATCAGGATGTACCCCCTCCTGGCTCAGCATTTTTACGCTGTGCTGGGTGGGTTTAGTCTTCAGTTCCTTGGCGGCTTTCAGGTAAGGAATGAGGGTGAGATGTACCACCACGCTGTCTTCTTCGGGCAGTTCCCACTGCAACTGGCGCAGCGCTTCAATAAAGGGCAGGCTCTCGATATCGCCCACGGTGCCACCCAGTTCGGTGATGATGATATCATATTTATTATCCTGTCCCAACAGCAGCATCCTGCGTTTTATTTCATCGGTGATATGGGGAACTACCTGTACAGTTTTACCCAGGTAGGCGCCTTCTCTTTCTTTATTGATAACGGTTTGATAAATGCGGCCGGTAGTTACGTTATTGGCCTGCGAAGTGTACAGGTTCAGGAAACGTTCGTAGTGGCCCAGGTCCAGGTCGGTTTCAGCACCATCTTCTGTAACGTAACATTCACCATGTTCATAGGGGTTTAAAGTGCCCGGATCGACGTTGATATAGGGGTCAAATTTCTGTATTGTTACCCTTAAACCTCTTGCCTGTAACAGCTTTGCCAGGGAGGCGGCAATAATTCCTTTACCCAATGACGACGTTACCCCACCGGTAACAAAAATAAATTTAGCCATGATATATGGTTATAAATATTAAATCAGTTCGCAATGACCAACGGAAAATTGAACGCTAATTGCTGGAAAAATAATTCCGGGAGGTCATGCAAAGTTACGCTAAATACTGGCGTGGGAAAAACCGAATTTGAGGTGGGGAAAACTTGGAGTTGAGATGTGAATTTACTTTTTGATGGGCATGACATTGAGCTGGTAGGTGGGCGGATGCAGGGTTTTGCTCTGTGCCACAACACCGGGCGTTTGCCTGTTTTTAGCCGAATGCAGGTAAACGATTGCAGCTATTTCCACAATCAGTACCCAAAAACTTAATTTTTCTTTTTTCATATATAATGGATTACCAGTAAAACGTAAAAACGGGTCAATTAATTTCGGCAAAGAAAGGAAATTAGTATTAATTTCTATGCGTATTTTTTCGACCCGGAATTCGTTTTTTTACGAATCCTTTGCTATTTTATCGTAACTGGCTACTATTCCTTTGATTAGCGAGGAGCTAAAACCCTGATGTTCCATCTCATTCAGGCCGGCAATGGTGCATCCCTTGGGAGTGGTTACCTTGTCGATCTCCTGCTCTGGATGCGCCCCTTTTTTCAGCAGCAATTCGGCGGCCCCCTTCACGGTTTGAGCGGCAATGAGGTTGGCGGTGGCGGCATCAAAACCTATTTGTATGCCTCCCTGTATATTAGCCCGAATATACCGCATGGCATAGGCTGTGCCGCAGGCGCCCAGTACGGTTGCGGCATCCATGAGCTTTTCATCTATCCAAACCACCTTGCCCAGCTGGTTGAACAGGTCTTCCACATAGCTGATTTGCTCCCGGTTCAGCTCGTGCGAAGCCAGGCAGGTCATGCTTTCCTGAATGGCAATAGCGGTATTGGGCATGGCTCTTACCATGGCCAGTTTACCGCCTGTACTTTTAATCATATGATCGATGGTTATACCGGTGACCACCGAAATCAGCAGATGACCGGGGCGGAACAGGGGCCTTAATTTGGTGAGAATATCATCTACCTGGTAGGGTTTTACCGCCAGAATCACCAGGTCGGCAAATTTTACCGCTTCTTCATTATTATCACTTACCAGCACACCCAGCTTTTCCAGGGCCTGCAGGGTTTTGATATTCCTTTTGGTAATTAAAATATGTTCAGGTAAGGCAAAGCCACTATTCAAAAGGCCTTCGGCGATGGCGGTTCCCAGGTTGCCGCCGCCTATGATTGCTATTTTTTTGTTCATTGTTGCTTGCTTATAAATATTTCCCTTTAGACAAATAGTTCCTCACATAATCATCCACCCCTTCTTCCAGGGAATAAAACTTTTCTTTGTAACCCGCATCCACCAGTTTTTGCATATTGGCTTCGGTAAAATACTGGTATTTATCGCGGATATCTTCGGGCATATCGATGTACTGTATATTGGCTTCCTTATCCAGCCCGCGGAAGGTAGCCGTGGCCAGCGCCTCAAAGCTGCGCGCCTTTCCGGTGCCCAGGTTGTACAACCCGTTCGACACCTCGCCTTTGCCCTGGGCCCATTGTTCCATCAGCCAGTAACATACTTTCAACACATCTTTTACATAAATGAAATCGCGCAGTTGCTGCCCGTCCTTGAAATCGGGCCGGTGCGATTTGAACAATTTTACAAAGCCCTGCTGGTTGATCTGATTAAACGAATGCCATATTACACTGGCCATACGCCCTTTGTGGTATTCGTTGGGGCCATATACATTAAAGAACTTCAAACCGGCCCAGAAAGGCGGTTGGGCTGTTTGCTCCAGGGCCCATTTATCGAATTCGTTTTTAGATACCCCGTAGGGATTCAGGGGCTTCAGGGAATACACCACCGCATGATCGTCGTTGTAACCATGCTCGCCCGCGCCATAGGTGGCGGCTGAAGATGCGTATACCACAGGCACTTTATGCTGAGCGCAGTAATTCCATATCTTTTGAGAGTACTCTACATTCAGGTGCTGGTGTACCGAATAATCAAACTCGGTAGTATCGGTACGCGCGCCTATATGGAATATAAAATCAATGGCGGGATGTTTGTCGTTGAGCCAGTCGAAAAATTGCTCGCGCTCTACTTTCTCCAGGTATTTTTTCCCTTCCAGGTTGGGTGCTTTGGCCGCTTCGCTGAAATCGTCTACCAGCACCAGGTTATTATACCCCTTTGCATTCAGGAAACCCACCAGGCAGCTGCCAATGAAACCGGCGGCGCCTGTTACTACTATGGTTGCGTTGTTGTTCATTGTAAATATTCAGAAGCTACCGGTTTTATAAAGCCGACAGGGCATGATCTGATTCATGCGCAGCCAGCAGGTTCTCGATAGCGGTATCGTATTTTTCTTTCCAGCTTATAATAGTACCCCAGTTCTGCCCGTCTATTGATATACTGCCTGCAGTTACTTCGCCCAGTTCTTCGTAAGGATGATTACCCATTACCTGTTTAAAGTTCTCCACCTGCGAAGGCTCAACACTTACCACTACCCTGCTTTGTGCTTCCCCAAACCAGTAAGCGTCTTTACGAATATCCTTGTTAGCGGCGGCCACATCAATGCCCAGGTTGCGGTTAAAACAACTTTCTATGAGGGTTACAAATAAACCGCCTTCACTTACATCGTGCGCCGAGCGAATGGCGCCTGCCCTGATCAATTCCAGGATCTTCTGCTGCAGGGTGAGTTCTTCTTCTATATCAAAATGCGGCACGGGACTGTATTCCACGCCATGTATTTTATGCAGGTATTCCGATGAATTGATGTCGTTGCGGCTAACGCCTACGAGATACAAGCGGTCGCCGGCTTCCCTGAAGTCCATGGTCATTTTGGCGTCTGCACTGTCCAGCAAACCTACCATACCAATGGTGGGCGTTGGATATACCGGTCCATCGGGGTTTTGGTTGTAGAAGCTGACGTTGCCACCGGTTACGGGGGTATCAAATTTTCTGCAGGCTTCGCCCATACCTTTTATGGCATGTACAAACTGGTAATATACCTGCGGATCGTAGGGATTACCAAAGTTCAGGCAGTTGGTGATGCCCAGGGGCTGTCCGCCGCTGCATACAATATTGCGTGCCGCTTCGGCCACCGCAATCATACCACCTGTATAGGGATCGGCAAATACATAACGGCTATTGCAGTCGGTGGTGAGCGCCAATGCTTTTTTAGTGGGCTTGGCAATTACCACCGCTGCATCGGAAGGCGCATTGGTGCTTACCGTGCCCGCGCCCACCATGCTATCGTATTGTACATAAATCCAACGTTTGTTGGCGATATTGGGAATGGTGATGATTTGTTCGGCCACCGCCTGCAGGTTATCGGGTATATTGATGGTAGCGGGATCGAATGCTTTGATCTTTGCAAAATAATCCGGCTCCCTGTACTCGCGTTCATATTGCGGAGCGCCGCCGCCCAGCACCAGGTCATCGGCCGGCAATTCGGCTTCCAGCTGGCCATGCATATAAAAACGCAGCATGCCGTCGCCGGTTACCTCACCTATTTGCGAACAGGGCAGGTCCCATTTATCGAATACGGCCTGCACTTCGGCTTCCCGGCCTTTTTCCACCACCATCAGCATTCTTTCCTGGCTTTCGCTCAGCAGCAGTTCCCAGGCCTTCATATTTTTCTGGCGGGTGGGCACTTTATCCAGTTCTATGCGCATGCCCACCTGGCCTTTGGCGCTCATTTCGGCGGTGGAGCAAATAATGCCCGCAGCGCCCATATCCTGCATACCTACCACTGCACCTGTTTTGATCACTTCCAGGCAGGCTTCCAGCAATTTCTTTTCCTGGAAGGGGTCGCCCACCTGTACGGCCGGTAATTCCTCGGCGCTTTCGGCGGTAATATCGGCCGAGGCAAAGGAGGCGCCGCCGATACCGTCTTTACCCGTAGCCGAGCCCACAAAAAACACCGGGTTGCCCAGGCCTTTGGCCGTGGCCGAAACGGTTTCCCCGTTCTTCACAATGCCCACGCTCATGGCATTTACCAGCGGGTTGGTATGATAACATTGTTCAAAATAAATTTCGCCGCCCACGGTAGGCACGCCAAAACAGTTGCCATAATGGCCAATGCCATGTACCACACCTGCCAGCAGGTGCTGTGTTTTGGCCTCTTTCAGATTGCCGAAACGCAGTGAATTGAGTGAGGCAATAGGCCGGGCGCCCATGGTGAAAATATCGCGGTGAATACCGCCTACCCCCGTGGCTGCCCCCTGGAAGGGTTCAATAGCCGAGGGGTGATTATGTGATTCTATCTTAAAAACAACGCCGTAACCGTCACCAATATCCATCAAACCCGCGTTTTCTTCACCGGCTTTCACCAGCATTTTTTTCCCTTCGCGAGGCAGGGTTTTCAGCCATTTGATGGAGTTCTTATAACTGCAATGTTCACTCCACATACCGCTGAAGGCGCACAACTCTGTAAAATTGGGCGTGCGGCCGAGTTTTTGTTTGATGAGCTCAAATTCCGCTTCGGTAAGACGTAGTTGCTGCGCTGTTTTTACTGTTACTTCCATGTTTGTATATGAATGGGAACTTAAAAAGCGCAAAAGTACAAACAGTACGCCATCTTATACAGAAATTTATTCAGGAGAGCGTGGCCGCCGGGGAAACCACCTGCAACCTGTTGAGGGTGGATATATACTCTTCCACCACCTTTCTTACATTAAACTTGCTGATCACCAGGGCCCTGCCGTTCTTTCCCATCTTTTGCCTTTCTTCGGCGGGCATATTGATCAGTTTCTCCATTTTATCGGCCAAATCGAAGGGATCGTGCACATTGCATAAAAAGCCCGTTTTGTTGTTGACCACTACTTCCTTACAACCCCTGTTATTGCTGGTAACAATGGGCAGCTCCATACTGGCCGCTTCCATTAAACAACGGGGTACGCCTTCGTTGTAAAAAGAAGGGAATACAAAACAGTCGGCTTTTTGCAAAAAGGGACGTACATCTTTGGCAAAACCCGCATAGTGTATCAGGCCTTCGCGATCCCAGCGGTCCAGGTCGTCCTGCCCAATGGAATCGGGGTGGGCCTGTTCAAAAAAGCCAATCAGTTCAAACCGCACATGGTAATTCTTTTTTTTGAGTATGCGGGCCGCATCGGCATATAAATAAATGCCTTTGCTTTTCAGCAGCCGGGTGCTCATGAGGAAGGTAAAGGGACTATTGTCTTTTTTATGGCTGGCCTGATGGGCCGTAAAAAAACCGGTATTCACACCTTCGCCTGGCAGCACTTTTACTTTTTCTATGTTTACAATCTTTTCGTTGATGAATACGCCGGCATCTTCATTATTCAGGAACCATACTTCCCTGGTTTTGCGCAGCGCTACCTTATATAATTGCTTTACGATGCGGTAGAGAAGATTTTTTCTGGCAAAGGGGTATCCCAGACCTGTGATCACCGCCACCGAAGGAATGCCCACCGAAGCCGCCGCCAGCGAACCGTAAATATTGGGTTTGGCCACATAATGGAAAATAAAATCGGGTTTGTGTTTATGGTACAGGGCCTTTAACTGACGGTAGAATTGCCAGTCGCGCAGGGGGCTTTCTGTTTTATTATTGAACTGAATGGGTATGAAGCGGCAGCCGTTTTGCTGCAGGCAGGATGAATATTCATCGTCGGGTGCCATTACCAATACGTGAAAGCCATGATCGATCAGGGAACGGATCACATCTAACCTGAAATTGTAAACAGACCATGCACTGTTCGATACAAAAGCTATAAGTTTATGCGAATAAACTACGTCTGCCATCAGCAAAAATTGGCTTCAAATTTATAGATTTGATCATTATGAGCGTGATTGGCCTGCTTTTTTATTCCCTGGTTTTTATTTTTCTGTTGTATCGAATGATCCGTAAACGGGATGTAACCATGTCGGTGAGGGAGATTGGCCTGGCTTTTTTATTGAAAGTAGGTTTGGCCTGTGCGTACGGCTATGTATTCCTGCATTTTTATAATGGCGATGATACCTGGTATTGGCACCAGCTGGCCTTGCAGGAGCCGGCCAAATTCATGAACGATCCCACGCGCCTGTATAAAGATCTGTCGTTTTTCGAGGCTTATGAATGGGAAGGCCGGCGTTTCTGGCCGGGCGTAAGTACCTGGATTATGGCGCTGGAAAAGCACCTGCTTTTACGAACGCTCACAATATTCAACTTCTTCAGCGGCGGTAATTATTATATAAATACCGTTTTTTTCAATTTCATTGTGTTTTGGGGGCACTACTGGTTATTCAGCCTGTTGGTGAAAATCTTTCCCAATAAACGCCTGCCTTTATTGTTGATCATCTTTTTCTTTCCTCCCATCGTATTCTGGCTAAGCGGCATCAGGGCCGATGGATTGCTGTTGTTTTTTATGGGTTTATTATTATGGCAATTCAACAAGTGGTTGCAGCAACGCAAAGCCAAACAGTTGTTGCTTTGCCTGGTGGCTTTGCTGGGCATACTGGTGTTCAGGAATGTATTGGTATTGTTGCTGCTACCTGCGCTGGCAGCCTGGTTTATTTCGGTGAGGTATGGCCGCAAGCCGCTGCCCGTGTTTGTTTGCGTATATGGCATTGCCACATTGTTGTTTTTTGCCAGCGCCTGGGTATCACCGGGCAGGAATGCGCCCCGCCTGGTAGCCGACCGGCAAAAGGAGTTCATGGCGTTGGAGGGCACCCGTTTTCATTTAAACATATTAGAACCATCTGTAACAGGTTTTATGCGGGTATTGCCGCAGGCGGCTGAAAATACCTTCTTACGTCCATATATATGGGAAGCCAAAGGTCCCCTGCAGATTATGACCGCCCTGGAAGTGACTTTTTTCTGGTTGCTGATGCTGGCGCCTTTTATAAAAAGGGATAAGGAATTGACCTGTTTGCCCACCCTGCCCCTGGTGTGGTTTTGTTTGTTTTTTGGCGTAACGCTGTACTTGTTTATCGGCTATACCGTGCCCTTCCCCGGGGCCATTGTGCGGTATAAGGCCATCGGCCAGATGCTGTTGCTGGTACTGCCTGCCGTATGTACCCGGTGGGCGCCCCGGCCGGTAGATTAGAAAAAAATTGCATATTTAAAAATTTCGCATTTTTCCGGCTTTTTAAAAGGCTATTCAAGGTTTTACAGTCAATTTTTCGATATTTTATCAAAAAAAATGGGGTCAAACTTCAAAAAATTTTTTTGAACCTGTATTTGTCGTTTATTTGCAAAAAGCAAAAATATTAGTGATGGAATCTTTAAGAATTAAAGCAATTAACGACCTCACTACTCATTCCAACGGCCTGAGTGTAGAAGGTTCAACCAAAATTACCGGCATCTTCGGTGAGAATGTATTTACATTAAAAACTGCGCGTGAGTTTTTAAGC
>Ga0065721_10052438_pt1 | contig 11904 bp, 8 predicted proteins | sample Mesricmetagenome_FD_59108 | JGI IMG/M metagenome (GOLD analysis project Ga0065721, IMG submission 59108) | Mesophilic microbial community from rice straw/compost enrichment Sample: eDNA_1 v2 (version 2) | ecosystem: Engineered > Solid waste > Grass > Composting > Bioreactor | place: USA: Davis... | reverse complement strand
AACTGCTGCGGCAGGTGGGCCTGAAGCCGGAAATGGCCCGAAGGTATCCGCATGAGTTCAGCGGAGGCCAACGCCAGCGCATCGGCATTGCCCGCGCCCTGGCGGTGAAACCGCGCTTCATCGTCTGTGATGAACCGGTGAGCGCCCTCGACGTGAGCGTGCAGGCCCAGATCGTCAATCTCCTCATGGATCTGCAGGAGGAACTGGGCATATCCTACCTTTTCATCGCGCATGATCTCGCGGTGGTTGAGCACATCAGCGACTACATCCTGGTCATGCACCACGGCAAAATCGTCGAGGCCGCCCCCGCCGGGGAGATTTACCGCAACCCCCAACACGAATACACCAAAACCCTGCTGGCGGCGGTTCCGCAGTTCGCTTAGGCAGTTCGCGCCCTATGCATTCGCTCCTTCGAAAATTCCTCGGCATGAACTGGCTTCTGTTCCTGCTGATGATGGCGCTTCTCGTGTACGGCATCTACGCGATTTACAGCGCGACCTGGATGCGGCCCCATGACAACTTCGCCCGCTCGCAGCTGATCTGGCTCGCCATCTGTCTTCCGGTCTATTTTGCGACGTCCCTGGTGGACTACCGATGGATCCGCATCGGCGCGGTGCCGCTCTACGTTCTCAGCATTCTGAGTCTGGTGGCGGTGATGGTGGTGGGGGAGAAACGATTTGGAGCCCGCAGCTGGCTCGATCTCGGTGTCATGATGTTTCAGCCCTCCCAATTGGCCATCGTCGCCGGCATCATGACGCTTGCGATCTACCTCGAGGCTTCGAAAAAAACCGCGCCCTTTCTGCGCATTCTCGCCTGCGGGGCCATTGTGGGGGCGCCCTGGGTGATGATTCTCATTCAGCCCGACCTGGGATCCTGCATCGTCTGGGTGCCGGTCGTTTTGGGCATGATGTTCATCGGCCACATTCCGAAGCGGTGGCTCATTTCCCTGTTGATCCTTGCCCTGGCCCTTGTGCCGCTGGTGGTGATTTTCGGGCTCAAGGATTACCAATACCGCCGCATCACCACGTTCATCAATCCGGAGGCGGATCCCCTCGGCGACGGCTGGAACATCAACCAGTCCCTCATCGCCATCGGTTCCGGCGGCATGAACGGCAAGGGATTCAAGGCGCCGAACACGCAAAACGAACTGGGGTTTCTGCCGTCCACGATCGTCCACAACGACTTCATCTTTTCCGTGATGGGGGAACAGCACGGCTTCATCGGCGGGGTGATCCTGATTGCGGTCTTTGCGCTCTTTTTTGCCATCATGCTGTATGTCGCCCTCGAGGCGAATGACGACCTCGGCCGATTATTGTGCGTGGGCATTGTGCTGCTGTTTTTCACGCACACCTTCATGAACATCGGCATGACCATTTCGCTGACTCCCATCACCGGTCTGCCTCTGCCCTTCGTGAGTTACGGCGGGTCGTTCCTTCTGATCACCCTCTTCAGCATGGGCATCCTGCAGAGCGTCTGGATCCATCGCAAGGTGGTGCGGTAGGCGTCCGCGGGGGCCGGCGCCGTTTCCCGCCGCGGCCCGGCGGAGCGGGATGTTCCGCGGGGCGGCCCTTCAGCGCAGCCTCTTCAGGCGTTCATCCAGATCCCGGCCGGCGAGGTCGATTTCCTCGCGAAGCTGACGGGCGGACATCGAACAGCCTCCGAAACTCTCCACCGTGGTGCGCTCCATGATGTCGTCCGTGGCGACCGTCACCTCGTATTTCCCGCTGTATTTGGCGACCAGGCGCTCGATGATGCTGTCGGCGGTCTGACCGTTGCGGGAGTAAAAGACCTGGATGCCGTGCGGTTCGCTGGCTTCCGAACTCTTCACGCCGGTGCCGTCGAAGACGACCGCCACGTGCCAGTCGGAGTTGTCCTGCAGGCCGGCGAGCATGCGGATGAGGGTTTCCCGCGCGATGGCGCTCCGCCGCGCGTGTTGCAGGGTCAGATCGGGCCATTGGAAGATCATGCTGTGGCCGTCAACGATGAGCACGCGCGGTTTCATGGGCTGCACCGCAAACCTAAAACACCATCCCGGTCTTGTCTAACGGCAAACTTGCGCAGCGTTTTTTCCTGACGTATTCTGAAGCCGTGAACCGGATGCTCCCACGCCTGTTTGTCATTCTGGCCGTGCTGGCGGCGTGGGTCGTGGCCTCCAATCACTGCGCTTTGGCTTTCCTGACCGCAACAAAGGCGGACCACGCCTGTTGTGCGTGCGACCAGCCCCAGGCCAGGAATTCCCTGACCGCGTGTTGCAAGGATCTTGGTGCGCCGCTGCCGGCGGGGACACACGTTCCGTCCGGTCCGTTCCAGGGGCTTTTTGTTGCCTGGGAGGGGGGAACCGGCGTGGAGACGGTGGTTGCCGGTCCGCGGATGGCGGAGGCTTTGTTTCCCTCCCATGGTCCGCCGGGAGCACTTGCCTTTGCCGAACTGGTGCTGAACCGGAGCCTGCCCGCGCACGCCCCGCCCGTTGTCGTATCCTGATTGGCCCCGCTGTCCAGGCGACGGACGGGGATTCTGCGCGGCGTGTCCGCACGTCTTTGGAACAATCCCTTTGCGACAACTTTATATGAAATTGATCACTCTTATTCTGGGGGCGCTGGCCGTGGGCGGTGCCGTGGCGGCTGACGAAGCCAAACCCGCCTATCCGCTGACTGTTTGCGTGGTGTCCGGCGAAAAGCTCGACTCCATGGGCGGGCCTTACATCATGACTTATGAAGGACAGGAGGTCCGCTTTTGCTGTGAGCACTGCAGGCCCCGGTTCGAAAAGGATCCCGCCACCTACCTGAAGAAAATTCGGGAGGCCCAACCATAGCGCGGTCGCAAAATCCATTGCCCTGTCTGACGGACGGGGTCGGGAGCGTGACACCCGACCCCTCCGGGAGGGAGGCAACCCTTATTCATCATGTCTGAGCATCATTGTTGTCACCATGGCGGATCGGCTCCGGCGGTTCCGCCCCCCACGAAGGAATGGTATTGCCCGATGTGTCCCGGGGTGGAATCCGACCGGCCGGGCAGCTGTCCCAAATGCGGCATGGCCCTCGAGCGCAATCCCGCCTTTGTGCGCGCCGCGGTGTTCACCTGCCCGATGCACCCCGAGGTGCGCCAAGATCATCCCGGTTCGTGTCCGATCTGCGGCATGGCGCTGGAACCGGCCACTCCGGCCTCCGCGCCGGAGGAACCTTCGGAGTTGAAGGACATGAAACGCCGCTTTCTGGTGGGGCTGCCGCTGGCCCTTCCGGTGTTTGTTCTCGCCATGGCCGAACACGTTCCGGCACTGCGGATCATCCCGCCCATGATTTCGGCGTGGATCCAGTTCCTTCTCGCGACGCCGGTGGTACTGTGGTGCGGGTGGCCGTTTTTTGAGCGCGGTTGGCGTTCGCTGGTCTCGCGGCATTTCAACATGTTCACGTTGATTGCGCTGGGCACCGGCGCGGCCTATTTGTTCAGCGTTTTTGCGCTGTTCTTTCCCGGCCTGCTTCCGCACGGCCTCATCCACGACGGCATGCCGCCGATCTATTTCGAGGCGTCCGCGGTGATCATCGTGTTGGTGCTGCTCGGCCAGGTGCTCGAATTGCGGGCCCGGGAGGGCACCGGCGCAGCCATTCGGGCGTTGCTCGATCTGGCGCCGAAAATGGCCCATCGCATCGGGGCCGGAGGCGAGGAGGATGTTCCTCTCGACCAAGTGCGAACTGGAGACATTCTGCGTGTCAAACCCGGGGAAAAGGTGCCCGTGGACGGCATCATCACGGAAGGCCGTTCGGCCATTGATGAGTCCATGATCACCGGCGAGCCCATTCCCGTCGACAAACAACCGGGGGACAAGGCGGTGGGCGGAACGATCAACGGTCAGGGCAGCCTGCTGCTGCGTGCCGAACGGGTCGGCTCGGAAACCCTTCTTGCGCAGATTGTCGAGATGGTGGCCCGGGCTCAGCGGAGCCGCGCGCCCATCCAGCGGCTGGCCGATGTGGTGGCGGGTTGGTTTGTGCCGGCGGTTGTGCTGGTTGCGGTGATCACGTTTGTGATCTGGCTGCTCTGGGGACCCGCCCCGGCCTTCACCTATGCCCTCGTGAATGCCGTGGCGGTGTTGATCATCGCCTGTCCCTGCGCGCTCGGTCTGGCCACGCCCATGTCCATCATGGTGGCCGTGGGACGCGGCGCCGGGCTCGGCGTTTTGATCAAGGATGCGGCGGCGCTCGAGACACTCGAAAAGGTGAACACGGTGGTGGTGGACAAAACCGGAACGCTCACCGAGGGCCGGCCGGCGGTCACGCGCATCGGATCGCGCGGCGGAGAAAACGACCTCCTCGCTCTGGCCGCGTCGCTTGAGGCGCAAAGCGAACATCCGCTCGCCGGAGCCGTTGTGCGCGCGGCGAAAGAGCGGGGAGTGGAACCGGCGCCGGTGGAAAATTTCCAGTCTGTCCCCGGCGGTGGGGTGCGCGGCCGAGTCGCCGGGCGCGAGGTGGCGGTCGGAAAAAGGGCTCTGCTCGAAAGCGACGGCGTGCGGGGATTCGAAGCGCTGGAACGCGAGGCGCAGACCGCGCAGGCGGAGGGACGCACCGTCATTTGGGTGGCCCGCGACCGGGAGATCGAAGGGTTTCTGGTTCTTTCGGATCCGGTCAAAACGACCACCCCGGAAGCTGTTCGCACCCTGCATGACATGGGCCTGAAAATCACCATGCTCACCGGTGACAATGCCCAAACCGCCTCGCGCCTGGCGGCGGAACTTGGGATCGATGAATTTGTGGCCGAAGTCAGTCCGGCTGACAAACAGACGCATGTGCAAAAAATGAAATCCGCTGGCCGGGTGGTGGTGATGGCCGGGGACGGAGTGAACGACGCCCCCGCGCTCGCCGCGGCGGATGTCGGCATCGCCATGGGCACGGGAACCGATGTCGCCATGGAAAGCGCCGGAGTCACCCTCGTGAAAGGCGACCTGCGCGGCATCGTGCAGGCCATCGCCCTCAGCCGCGCGACGATGCGAAACATCCGGCAGAACCTTCTTTTTGCCTTTCTCTACAATGGACTGGGCGTGCCGGTTGCCGCCGGGGTCCTGTATCCGTTTTTCGGCATTCTGCTCAGCCCCATCATCGCCAGCGTGGCCATGTCGCTGAGCAGCGTGTCCGTGGTGGGCAATGCCCTGCGGCTCGGAAAGGTGAAACTATGAAGAGGCTCCTGCTGGTGGCGGTGGCGTTTGTTGCGGCGTGCTCCAAACCCGCCGACGGGGAACGCAAGGTGAAGTTTTACCAGAGTCCGATGCATCCGTGGATCACCTCGGACAAACCCGGCAGCTGCACGATCTGCGGCATGGCCCTCACGCCGGTCTACGAGGGCGACGAGCCGCTGGAGACCCGGGAAAATCTGGTCGCCCTGCACGGCAATACGGTCGACGTCCTTGGCGTCGCCACCGTGCCGGTGCGCCGTCTGCCGCTCACCCGGGACCTGCGGTTCAGCGGGATTCTGGAGGATGACGAAAACATCCATCGCGTCATCGCCGCATTTTACGACGGACGGATCGAACAGGTGAACGTCCAGCACGTCGGCCAATACGTGGAAAAAGGACAGCCGCTGGCCTCGATTTACAGTCCGGAGCTGCTTTATGTCGTGCGGGAATTTCAAAACGCCATGCGCGGACGCAACGATTCCGTGGCCCGCAATGCCGCCCAGCGTCTCATTCAATACGGCCTCACCACGGAGCAGGTGGCGGCCATCGCCAAGCAGCCCGACACGGTATACACCGTCGACCTCCTCGCGCCGATCAGCGGCACCGTGCTCACCAAGAAGGCCTACAAGGGCCAGTATATCAAAACCGGCGAACCCCTCTTTGAAATGGGTGATCTCTCCCGCCTGTGGTTTCACGCCGAGGTGTACGAACGGGACCTCGCGGATGTGCGGCTGGGACAAAAGGCGATCCTGCGGACCCCCGGCGTTCCGGGGCGCGAGTTTGAAGGGGTGGTGACCTTCATCGATCCGAACTTCGACGCACAGACCCGCAGCACCCGCGTACGCATCGAGGTGGACAATCCGCCCGCCGGCGAAAACGAACACGGCCTGCGCCGCCTGCTGCCGCATCGTGCCTACGCCGAGGCCACGATTCTGGCGGACCTCGGCGAAGCCCTTGTCGTGCCGCGCTCGGCGGTGCTGCGGGACGGTCGCCGCTCCGTGGCCTATGTGGAGGTTGGCCCGGGACAATACGAGCAGCGCACGGTGAAGACGGGCCGTGTGGGCGACGAAGGCATCGAAATCCTGGAAGGACTCAGGGAGGGCGAACGGGTGGTCACGCAGGGCAATCTCATGATTGACGCCGAGGCCCAACTGCGCCAGGGCGGCGGTTCTCCCGCCGCTCCCGAATCCGCCGGCGCCACGGTGGCGGCGGCGCCGGAGATGGAAAAGTTTCTCACCCAGCTGGCCAGGGTGTCCGAGGCGCTGGCCGGCGAGGACGCCGTTGCCGCCGTGCGGGAAGGACGCGCCCTGCCGGAACTGGCGGCCGCCCTCCCGGCCGCGGAGATGGAGGAGATCGCCACGCTGAAATCCCTGTCCGCTCCCACCGGGGGCGATCTCGCCGCGCTGCGGGCCAGTTTTCTCCCTTGGAGTAACGCGGCGGCGGAACTGGCCTTGGCTGTGGAGCGGAGCGGTCAGGCTTCCGGGGTGAAGGTCTTTGAGTGTCCCATGACCGGTGACAGCTTTCCCGGCGCCCCGCCCAAGGCGCGCTGGATACAGACCGGGTCGGAGACGCGCAATCCGTATTTCGGCTCGGCCATGTTGAATTGCGGGGCGGAGGTGAAACCGTGAACGCGGAGGAACGTTCCGGCCTCATCAACGGTCTGATTGACTGGTCGCTGCGCAACCGCTTTCTGGTGGCCTGCGCCACCCTCATCGTCATTGCCTGGGGCATCCGTGCGGTGCTGCACACGCCGGTCGACGCCATTCCCGACCTGAGCGAAAACCAGGTCATCGTGTTTGCCGAGTGGCCGGGCCGCAGTCCGCAGGAGGTGGAGGATCAGGTGACGTATCCGCTTTCGACCAACCTGCAGGGGCTGGCCGGTGTCAAGGAGGTGCGCGCCCAGTCGATGTTCGGGTTTTCCCTGCTCACGGTGGTTTTCCAGGACGGGATCGACAACTATTTCGCCCGCACGCGGGTGCTCGAACGCCTGAGCTTCCTGCAGACGCTCCTGCCGGAAAATGTCACCCCGCAGCTGGGACCCGACGCCACCGGACTGGGGTGGGTGTACCAATATTACCTCAAGGTGGATCCTGCCCGGAGTCCCAACGGGGGATATGACCTCGGCACCCTGCGCGCGCTGCAGGACTTTTACCTTCGCTACCAACTGGCCGCCGTCGAAGGCGTGGCCGAGGTGGCGAGCGTGGGCGGCTTCGTGCGGCAATATCAGGTCGCCGTCAACTCCGGGAAAATGCGCCAGGCGGGGGTGAGTCTCCGCGAGGTGATGGAGGCCCTTTCCCAAAGCAACCTGAATGTCGGCGGCAAGGTGATCGAGGAAAACGGCATGGAATTTGTCGTGCGCGGCATCGGGTTGGTGAATTCCCTCGACGATCTCCGGCGTGTGGCCGTGCGCAGCCGTGACGGCGTGCCGATCTATCTGGAGGACATCGCGGAGATCTCGCTCGGCGGGGATTTCCGGCGCGGCACGCTCGACGTGGACGGCAACGAAGTGGTCGGCGGCGTGGTGGTGATGCGCACGGGTGAAAATGCCATGCGCGTGATCGAACGGGTGAAGGAAAAGATCGCGCAGATCTCCCCGGGTCTGCCGCCGGGAATCCGGATCGAACCCTTTTACGACCGCAGCGGTCTCATCGACCGCACCATCGAAACCCTGCGCCATGCGCTGTTGGAGGAGATTGTTCTGGTAACCCTCGCGCACATCATTTTCCTCTGGCACTTCCGGAGCATTCTCATCGTCACCATCCCGCTGCCGGTTTCGATTCTCATTTCCTTCATCCTCATGGATGCGTTCGGCATTTCGTCGAACATCATGTCGCTCGCGGGCATCGCCATTGCCATCGGCGTGCTGGTCGATGCGGGCATTGTCATGACCGAAAACGTCATCCGCCACTGCGAGGCCGCGGAGCGGAAAAAGGGCGCGAGGCTGACTCCGGAGGAAACCTGGACCGTCACCCGTGAGGCGGCGCGGCAGGTGGGGCGTCCGATCTTCTTCGCCATGGCCATCATCATCCTGGCCTTTCTGCCGGTCTTTGCGCTCGGCGGTCAGGAGGGAAAACTGTTTCACCCGCTCGCCTTCACCAAGACCTTTGCCATGATCGGTGCGACGCTGCTCGGCGTCACCCTCGTGCCCGTGCTTTGCACCTGGCTGGTGCGCGGACCGTTCCACGAGGAAAAATCCAACGTGGTGATGCGGTTCCTGATGAGCCTGTATCGCCCCACGCTGGAATGGGCGCTGGCGCACGGACGCACCGTGCTGCTGGGTGCGGTCGCGCTGCTCGCCGCCGCCGTGCTGCTGGCCACCCGCATCGGCAGCGAATTCATGCCCGCCCTCGAGGAGGGCAGCCTGTTGTTCATGCCGGTCCTGGTGCCCAGCACCTCGCTTACGGAGGTCAAGCGGGTCATGGCCTGGCAGGACCGCGTGATCAAAAGCGTCCCGGAGGTGGAGTCGGCCGCGGGCAAACTGGGCCGCGCGGAGACGCCGACCGATCCCGCTCCGGTGGAAATGATCGAAACCACCATCATGCTCAAACCGCGGTCGGAATGGCGGCCGGGAATGACCAAGGAAAAGCTCATTGCCGAACTCAGCGAAAAACTCAGCGTCGTTCCCGGTTACGTTCCGGGTTTTCTCCAGCCCATCGAGAACCGCATCCTGATGTTGAGCACCGGCATCCGCGCCCAGGTGGGAATCAAGGTGCTGGGATCCGACCTCGATGTCATCCAGCGCGTCGCCTACGAAATCGAAAAGGTGATACGCGGCATTCCCGGGGCGGTGGGTGTGGCGGCCTCGCGCGTGCAGGGCAAGCCGTATCTGGAGGTCATTCCCGACCGTCAGGCGCTCGCCAGGTACGGACTTTCCATTCGGGATGTCATGGATGTGGTGGAGATCGGACTTGGGGGAGTCAATGTCAGCACCACCATCGAAGGACGCGCCCGCTATCCCATCCAGCTCCGCCTGGAACGCGGGGAGCGGGATGACATTGAAACCCTCGGCGACATTCTCATCGCCACCGCGGAGGGAAATTCCGTCCCGCTCGGACAGGTGGCGACGGTGCGGCGGTCCAGCGGACCGAGTGAAATCGCCAGCGAGGACGGCCTGCTGCGTGTCTTCGTGCAGACCAATGTGCAGGGACGCGACCTGGGCGGATTCGTGAAGGAGGCCCAGCGCCGGATTGCGGAGGAAATCCAGGTGCCGGCAGGCGTCACCCTCAAGTGGAGCGGGCAGTACGAAAACCAACTGAGCGCGCGAAGGACCCTGCTCATGATCGTGCCGGTCGTCCTGCTCATCATTTTCATGCTGCTGACGATGGTGTTCCGGTCGCCCATGGAGGCGGCCCATGTCATTCTCGCCGTGCCCTTCGCGCTGACCGGCGGGCTCTTCCTGCAATACCTGCTCGGCTACAACTTCAGCGTGGCCGTGTGGATCGGCTACATCGCCCTCTTCGGCACGGCGATCCAGACGGGCGTGGTCATGGTCGTTTATCTCGAGGAGGCCCTGAAACGAAAACAGCAGGAACGCGGCGCCGCCTTTGGTCTGGCCGATCTGCGGGCCGCCGTTCTGGAAGGCTCCATGCTGCGCCTGCGGCCCAAGGTGATGACGGTGTCCACCGTGATCGCGAGCCTGCTTCCCATCATGTGGAGCGTCAAAACCGGCGCCGAGGTGATGAAACCCATCGCGACTCCCGTCATCGGCGGCATGTTCAGCAGCCTGCTGCACATTCTCATCGTGACCCCGGTGATCTTTTATTGGCTGCGGAAGCGCGCGTTGCGGCTGTGAGGGTGGGGGCAACGGGCCATTGGCGCTCGGTCGGGGGCGTTGGCATGGCGAGGCCGCGGGACCGCAGGAACAGCGGCCCCAGGTTGATTAAACGGACTGTAGTCAGAATCGTTGGAGAAAGCCGTCTTCCGCTCAAATTCCGCCCCGCTCCATTTCCATCACGCGCCCGCGGAGCGCCCGGCCGGCGTAACAATGCGGTCCGCAGGACACAAAGCCATGCCGCCGGAAAAGCCGGCGGTAAAACGAGGCGGTGCGTCGTTCGATGTCCTTGAAATCCCCCTCGAGCGCCTCGTCGCTGGCGTAGGCCTCCAGGAAGGCGATGCCGCCCAGCATCTGGGCGATCAGGGAGAGTCCGACGTCCAAGTCCCGCCGCGGCACGTAATACAGCGTGTCGCTGCAGATGATGAGGTCGTAGGTTTTGGTGAGGTTGATCCCGCCGAGGTCGGCGAACCCGCCCAGTTTCAGATTGCGCTCCCGGCCGAACCGTTCCACGGCGTATTCGCTGGGATCGACGCCCAGATAGCGGATGCCGGGGCGGAGTTTTCTGAGAATGGGATTCCACTGCCCCTCACCGCAGCCGATGTCGAGCACGGTGCGCACGGGGCGTTCCAGGTAAAACTCGGCGATGCCCAGAACCATGGCCGCCTTGCGGGTGGCGCTGGCGGTGGTGCTGACCCGGTGCTTCGGATGCCGGTACCATTTGTCGAAATACGCCTTGTCATAACGTCGGGTCGCGGAGGTCATGCCCGCAGGGAAGCCGAAAATGGTCTCCGGGAAAAGTGATCTTCTTTTCGCGTCCGGGCGGTTTTTCTGCTACAGGGGAGGGAAATGTTTGAGATCAAGCCACGGGACAAGATGGTCGAGCGCGCCCTGCTGGTCGGTTGTTACACCAATCCGGCGGACAAGGCGGACGCCCAGGATTTGCTGGATGAGTTGAAGGAGCTCACCGGCACGCTCGGCATTCCCGTGCTGGAAAGCATCCTGGTTCACAACCGCGAACCCCAGGCGCGCTATTTCATCGGCTCGGGCAAGGCGGAGGAAATCTGCACCCGGGCCAAGGCGATCGACGCCGATGTGATCATTTTTGACAATCCGCTCACCCCGGCCCAGCAGCGCAACTGGGAGGAACTCTCCAAGGTGCTGGTCATCGACCGCCAGGAAATCATCCTCGACATTTTCGGCGAGCGTGCGCAGACGCGGGAGGCCAAGATTCAGGTGGATCTGGCGCGCATGGCGTACTCGCTGCCGCGGCTGACCCGGGCCTGGAGCCACCTCGGCAAGCAGGGCGGCGGCATCGGCGCGAAGGGCGAGGGTGAAAGCCAGCTCGAGCAGGACCGCCGCAAGATCCGCGGCCAGATGGACCGCCTGCGCCGCGAACTGGAGGCGGTGCGCAGCGCCCGCGCCACGCAGCGCAAGGATCGCAAACGCGCGCCCGTTCCGAATGCGGCCATCGTCGGCTACACCAACGTCGGAAAATCGTCCCTGCTGCGCCGCCTCACCGGCGCCGACGTCCTGGTGGAGGACAAGCTTTTCGCCACGCTGGACACGACCACGCGCAAGATCGCCCTGCCCAACAAACAGCCGCTGCTCCTCACGGACACGGTGGGTTTTGTGCGCAACCTGCCCCACGAACTGGTGGAGGCCTTTCACGCCACGCTGGAGGAGGCGGCGCTGTCCGATTTTCTCATCCACGTCCTCGACGCCTCGCATCCGCGCGTGATGGAGTTTTACAACACCACGATGAAGGTGCTCACCGATCTCGGCGCCAACACGAAGGAAATGCTCGTGGTGTTCAACAAGATCGACAAGGTGACCGACGACCACACGCGCGTCGTCCTCCGGCGGCATTTTCCGGACGCGGTGTTCATCTCGGTCCACACCGGCGAGGGGCTCGAGGAACTGGTGCACCGCATCGGCGGGTTTGTCAGCCGCGGAACCATCGGCGTCGAAC
>Ga0065721_10005892_pt1 | contig 11905 bp, 12 predicted proteins | sample Mesricmetagenome_FD_59108 | JGI IMG/M metagenome (GOLD analysis project Ga0065721, IMG submission 59108) | Mesophilic microbial community from rice straw/compost enrichment Sample: eDNA_1 v2 (version 2) | ecosystem: Engineered > Solid waste > Grass > Composting > Bioreactor | place: USA: Davis... | reverse complement strand
GCGCAGCGACGCCGTTGCACCAGACATCCAGGCCGGTGCCCAGCACGCCTTCCGCATCCCTTACCGCGCCATCCGTCACCAACCCGGCAACGCCCTTCTTGACCATACGCGAGCAGAGGATGTCGCCGAAGATGCCTGCGTCGAGCACACCCATTGCGTCGGCGACGGCCACGCAGCCTTCCGGCATCGCCTCGATTGCGGCGCGGGTGGAGACCGGTGACGCCCAGCTTTCCGGCGTTGCGAGGTCTTCCCGCGCCGGCACGAAACGAAGCGTGAAAGCGGGGCCGACGACGCGTCCCTGCCCAGCCTTCAGGGGCTTGGTGCCGCGCATCCAGACATTGCGCAGGCCCTTCTTCAGCAGCACGGTGGTCAGCGTAGCGGTGGAGACACCCTTCAGCGTCTCTACGATCTTCGGATCAAGCATGTAATTTCCTCGGCACTTGGGTGGCGGAACGGTCCGTCACGGCCGCGGATATTCTGTTGTCCCACAAGATGCGTCAAGCAAGGCAAACTTGCTTTCGGTTCGCCCTTTAGTCCTTGCCCGACGTCCGGTCAGTATCGCCGTTATGGAAGATCCGTCGATCGTCATCGGCCGCGCCGACGTCGAACTCTTCCACGGGCGAGATCGGCGAATTCGCGGAGACCTTTGCCTGCTCGTCGGTCTTCTGCTGGGCTTCCTGCTTGGTCTCTTGCTTGTCAGTATGGTTCATCGTCTGCCTCCTGGTTCTCAATGAGAACGGGCGAAAGCAGGGTTTGTTCGCATAAGGACGAAAGCGTATCGTTCAGCGACCGTGGTCTGGCACCGATTAAACCTAATCCGTGGAAACCCCGTCGCTACCGAAACCACCGCTCCGCCGCCGCGAGAAGCTCCTCCTCGGACCTCACACCGTCCTGGAACAGCCGCACCAGCAGCATCGCCAGCTCGTCGGGATGGGTGTCGTGCTCGGGCACGACCTGTGCAAATACCCGTTCGAGCAAGGCAAGGTCTTCGGGACGAAGAAGAACATCGGAGGGAATACGGCCACGCATGATGACACGCTACGGCCCGAAAAGGCTTTAGGCAAGAGTATGTGGTAAATGGTGCCGCTTACGTGAAACGGTCCCGCAAATCAAAGGCGTTGCAAACCACTAGGTCATACAGGCGGTGGTGAAACACAATGTCCCACCTCAATGTACTGACATTAAACGAGCATTGATGTCGTCGCAATGTCCACCCGCTCATACGTGTTGTTGTGCTCCACTCCTGCTCATGCTTGCAGAGTTACCCACAAACTGCGCCTGTCTATCTATCCGTGGTATTAGGGTAGGCATGCGGGAGATGAACTTAACGGCTGCCTTAGCGGTCCAAGACATCCGGAACATAGAACCGGATGGGCTGACCTGTGGTGGTCTGAACCGTTCTCACTTCATTACGCGACTTGAACTTACTGGCGATGAAGGACTTAGTTGCGGCCCAAGCTCGTGTATCTAGCTTTGCCGCCGCCAGCTTCCGATCCACAACGGCAGCGATCCGGTCGAACTCCTCAATTGTAGCCTGGCCAGCTAGTACTTCATTTTCGAGCCAATGTGATACGGCTCCGGCGTACAGAGATGGATGATGTTCGGACGCCTTCTGTACCGCCGTAGTGTAAAGCCGTCGAGCCTCGTCAAACTTATTGCATTTGAAGTGGTATAAGCCATGAAGAGCTAGATCAAAGACCTGCCTGCGACTTTTGTCCTGGCTCGTCGCAAGTGAGGGTAGAAGATCTTTGGCGCGATCGAGACGGCCCATCATTATAAGAGCGTAAGTGCGATTGTTCTTTAACGCCTCGTCGTCTGGGTTTGACAACAGGCCATGCTCTGCGAAGGCAAGCGCGCGTTCAAACGACCGTGTGAAGATACTATTCAAGTACGATCCATGTATCGCAGGTGCAGAGGAAAATGGCTCGTCATTAAGCCAGCTCCATGCGAAGCGGTCCGCTCGCTCAAAATCACGGACATGCAAAGCCTGGATCACCCCTGCTTCATATGCCGTTTCCTGATAAGGCGCATTTAGTGAAACGTACTCTCTTTTCGCATTGGCTGACATCCAAGCGGCTTGGGCAAGAGAGTTCTCAGTGGGTTGATCTAGGCTGCGTGAAATGAGCTTCCGCGCCTTCTTGTGTGAGCCGCTTGCGTCTTCGATTACACCAAGAGCTGAGGCCAATTCGCTGTAGTGGATCGAGAGATGGGAAGTATGAGCTAATGTCTTTAGTTCTCTGGTTCCCCATTTCGGGAAACTTCCAGCGAGATCAGCTGTAGCCACCTCGGCGGCCATAACCCATGGATCTTTGCGTACGGCATCCGACTTGTGAAGATAAAACAGTGCGCGTGACGGCTGATCATCGTGCACAAATAGCCGCGAGGCGGATCGAAGCACGTATCGGCTGTTTGGAGTTGCCCTCAGCGCGATTTCCATGTGGTTGGTTGCAGCCCTGACATGACCGGCTACCGCATATAGCAGGGCAATCTCAACGTGCCCAATTGAGTTTCGTGGTTGATCTTTGAGCGCACTTTTCATTTGTGCAATCTGAACACGAAGATCAGCTGATGAGGGCAAGGCCGCCGCCTTTGAAGGCTTAGTGAGGCTGCTTGTCACCATTGGGCGCAACTTGTCCCGCTGATCCCTTAGGTAGGCAATTGCCGTGTGCGCACGTGGATCATCACCTAGCAATGATACTGCATCGGCTACCTCAGTAGCCGTTATAGCCGTTGGCAGCCGCTCCCACTCCGCAACTACCTTGTCCATGACATGTTGATAGTTGCGTTTCGCTGCGGAAGGCTGTGCCTTCACACTCAGTTCGTGGGTAGGAGTAGCTTTCAGCGAGCGCCAGCGGGGGATAACTGTTCGTCGTTGATCATCGTTCAGGCGTTCCATCAATGAAGCCTGCGGGACAGAAGAGCAAATGCCGCCACAAAGCGCTGGAGGCTAAAGGTCCGAACTCCCAAGACCCTGTCCAGCGGGTGACCTCGGACTTCTGGGTCTGGTTCGCACAATTGGTATATCATGCTGATGAGCCGCTGTGCCGCCGATGCGCTGATATCAGGCTGATCCTCAAGATTGCGTTTGAAGACGGCCATCTCTTCTGAGAAAGCTGCACGCCAGTAAGGCAAGAGGTCTGCATAACTGCCTGTCCACCCCCCATCTCGCAATGGCGGCAGGTGTACTAGTAGCATCCTGTCAAGGATAGCTGGCGTCATCATGCGTCCCGAAAATAGGTAATACGTCAGGCTCCCAAGCAGATAAAGATCCCCAGATTGTCTTAGACGATTGGCTACTAAGCGCGTGCCCGGTTCTCCATCTGGAAGGTATAGGGCTTCTGGGGGGGCATAACGCGGGTCTCCGACGATAGCTTCCCAATCATGTGGAGCAAGATGATCTTCTTTGGTTGCCTGACCGAGATCGGCAACTTTATGCTCGCCTGCGTACGCAAGGACATTCGGCGGTTTAAGGTCGTTGTGACTGACCTTTACGGCGTGAAGCTGGGATAGGCCTACAGAGACGTGGTGGAGCAGCCGAAACTTCTGTTGTGCCGACCATTGATAGCTCGTGAATATCTGATCACGAATGTCTCCATCGGCCAGTTCAAATACGAGGAAGAACACTGGCTCTTTGATGCCATTGAACTCGACAAGCGTGTTTCCATGGTCGATAGCCAAGCAAACGCGGTCCATATTGTTACCATGGCAGTGTTCAGAGACATGGGCTTCAAACTTGTGGTGCATTAGCACCGCCTCAAGTCTGACTACTAAGCTCTCATCATCCTCATCCACCATGTCTGCATCAGCTGCCTTCAGAAAGGCGAACTCTCCGGTAGCGACGTTCCGGACGCGGTAGGTATGTGAGCGTTCGGGGGTCACCCGCATGGACATCGGAGGAGAAAGTGGTTCAACGACTTCCCAGCCAGTACCTGTCTTCCGACCCTTTAGTACGTGCCCATGCAGATTTGCGGCGCTGACCATTCGCTCCCCCTATTCCTTAGTCGTCGAAAAGGCGAAGCCGATGGCAGTGCCAACAACGAGAGAGATGAGACCTGTTGCCCACGTCTTCAGCTCGTTGTCGTCAATCCAGACTGCGATTATCAGTGAGACAAACCCGAGTACCAGCGACGCGCCTGAAATGGATATTGCAGCGATTATCTTCCAGCCCTCAACGTCGATAGGTTGGACTGACCCTGGGGGTACGACATCGACTGAGCTTATCTGTTCAGGCTTCACGCTCTCGCGTACGTCAATGGTCTCGGGTCCATCAATCATCAGTTCAGAATGCCTACGATTTCGGCATCTAGCTTGCTTGCATCAGAAACGAAGCCCATGTGGCCACGTCCCTTTTCCTTTTGGTTTTTGTAAGCCTTCATGACAGACAGTGCGCGCCGAACGATTTCGGTTTTTGTCGCACCTTCTTCTTGGGCCAACTCTTCGAGAAAATTAGCTACTTCCGAGCTAACCTCGATGTTCATTCTGACCTTGCTCATGGGGTGCTGTGCCTTTCTTGTGTATTTTCTGCGCATAATATATGGGTATTTCCACGTATTGCAATCCCTTTAGATGCGGAACCCTTCGCCCCTCCTCAAGGCGGCCTAGACCCTGAAGGCAGTGGCAGAAATGCAACTTCGGGGTCTAAAGAGGTTCATAGGCAACATATGCATTTAGTGACACCAGCCGCTAAAATCGGACGGAGAAGCCTTTACTTTCAACTAGCTCGAAACAACGCTCAACGCAGACCTCAAGCACTGAAAGAAACTACATGGCCAAGTCCAGCGAGCGATCAATTCTTAATGTAGGTGCGTGTCCTAACGTTGAGATGAACAAGATACGGTACGGCGGAGAAGACACATGAGGTATGCGTTGGTCAATGGAGACCGGCAGATGCCCAACCTAAACTTCGTGGAGCTTGCCCCAACTGCCAACGAGAAGTCGTCTCCAAGTGCGGACAAAAACGTATTTGGCACTGGTCTCATGTCGGAAAGATCGAGTGTGATCATTGGTGGGAGCCCGAGACCGAGTGGCATCGGGACTGGAAAAACCACTTCCCCAAGGACTGGCAGGAAGTGCGTCAGATCGACGGAAACGGAGAAGCCCACATTGCCGATGTCAAAACGCCTAGAGGCGAGGTGATCGAGTTCCAGTACTCTGCACTGCATCCGGATGAGTTGGCAGCACGGGAGGCATTCTATGGGCCGCACATGGCTTGGATTGCCAGTGGCACCCGGCTAAAGAGAGATGCCGAAGCGTTTCGTAGAGCCGTATTCAGTGCCAACCCCGATTTTACTACCGATCTTCGTGCATGGTGGACGCCTGCAGCAAAAGCTCCCGCGATAGTACGGCGGTGGGCTGGAAGTAGACGCAGGGTCTTCCTTGATTTCGGCGAAGTGGATTTTTCCGTATTGAGACTGCCAGTCGATACTGGATTGCTATGGCATGTGATTTTTCAGCCGGGAACTGTTTCCTTCATGCCTGTTCTAAAGGATGGGGTGATTGGACACTATCTGAGCGAGAAGCAGCTACTCGGCTTTGAAGGGCACAGTGCAGAGAACCAGCGTCGATTGCTGGCTCTTGAGGCCCAGCTAGCTCGACGTGGGCGTCGTCGTTGGCGCCTTTGAGTTACCCAGCATCTTTCATCGGCATGTGGATCGGCGTCATCATGCGAGTGCCAATACTGGATCTGGACCAAGATGATACCCGATCTCAATATAGGAAAAATTTTTCGAGGAGGTATTTAACTCCCTTAGTGCAGCCATCTCCCCCGTGGGGGTGCTGTCGCTCTGGCGTTCAAAAATCCTCAGGCTGAGACGTGTACGATGCTTCGGTACCAGCTTCCGATACAGCGCAGAGGGTATAAGACGGGCTACTGGGGTTATTGTCCGCAAGGCCATACCGCAACGTACATCCAGAATGATGCACGAAAGCCTGTACGAAAGGGTTGACTTGGGCCAACGTACATGCATCCTAATGGACATAACCCTAACGGATGAGGATTAGGCTATGTCGAAGACCGTCTTGTACGCCCGTGTATCTACCCTAGACCAGACGCTTGACCACCAACGGACGCAAGCGGAACAAGCAGGGTTCGTCATTGATGAGGTGATTGCAGATCATGGCGTCTCAGGTGTCAGCACGAGACTTGCAGACAGGCCGGAAGGCAAGAGACTGTACGATAAACTCCGCCATGGTGACGTGCTGGTAGTACGTTGGGTCGATAGGTTGGGTCGAAACTACGAGGATGTAACGGACGCTATCCGACACTTCATGCGGCAAGGCGTGATCGTCAAAACCGTCATCAACGGGATGACCTTCGACGGGGCGACATCGGACCCGATACAGCAGGCCGTCAGGGACGCGCTGATAGCGTTCATGGCCGCGACAGCACAAGCTCAGGCCGAAGCGACGAAAGCCGCTCAGCGAGCCGGAATAGAGGCAAAGAAAGGCGACGCCAATAAGTACCGAGGCAAGAAGCCGAGCTACAGCCGGGATGCCTTCCAGCAGGTGGTAGACATGTTAGCAATCGGCAGTGGTGCTTCCGAGATTTCCAAGGCAACCGGATTGACCAGACAGACCGTGCTGAGGATCAGGGACAATCAAGCCGCAGCGGAAACTGCTCTTGCCAGATGGGGCCTGTAAGGCAAGCCCTATGCTGGTTCAATGATTGCACGAGGCTGCTGATGGAGGGGCTGCTTCCGGACCCTTTTAGGATTAAGAACCGTGGATGATAAACCGGCATGTACCGCCTTCGGCGGCTTTAACCGGATATTGAAGCCAGTGGCCATGAACCGGAAAGGTGTATTAGTGAATGCTTTATGGGTATCTGTTTGAAAATACCATCGTAGATGGAAATATGTACCAGTAAATAAACAGATATATATAATAGACTATAGCAAAGTTGATATAAACAATAATAACAACTTATATGTACAATTCATGTAACAGATATTAATACAACCCATTAATTAGGATATTAATACTGAGTTTTTATCTGTATTTTTAATTGGTTTTAAATACGGCTTATTGCATTCGTTGGCAGGATCTCAACAGATACAGCTTCATATACCAATCCTGCATAGCGCCTGATGCGGATCTCAGTACAAATCATACCGGTAACGCCACCCAGCTTTCTGCTCGCTTTCTAAGGCCGGAGCCTACGGGATGATCTATCCGCTTCCGAACCAGGGCAGTAATCCGGCTCAGGTACGGGCTTGTTGCAATAGAGGTCTGATTTCCGGAAATTAAAGCAGCACCATCTACGAGACATTCGCATAAAGATTGATCATATTGCCGCTACTAGATCAACGTACGGACGGAAAATTACAATAACGTTCCGAAAACTATACACTACAATCCATCATGATTGCCTGTGATGTTTAGATTGTTAGTGCGAGTTTGCTTCTTAATGGCCTCTTCTTCGGCCACAGAGGCCCGCCAGGACGCAAACGGGGTCCGGGATGAGCAATGATGCGTCGAGACAGAAAAAGCTCACCTGTGATCAAATACGGGAATTTCCGGATCGGCTAAAATTCCACAGACTTTGATATGGTTCTCTAATCCTGTACGCTGGCCTGCGAACTAACCCGTTTCGAAAGCCTGCTCGCCCTAGCTGTATGGCAATCCTGTCAGCACCATGGCTGTCGTTTGCCGGTCCACGTCCGGGCCAATCCTTCTGACACAAGGATGTCGCCAATGGAGCGGCCATCCCGCACAAGTACCCGGAGCTTTCTGCCGTACTTGTCTTCGTCACGTCCCGGCCATGCCTGCATCTGGAAGGGACCGGCATTGACGAGTTGCAGTAGGCGGCCGGTAGCACGGTCCCCTAGTGCTTTCTCAGCGGCACAACGAGGCTTGCTCACCTCCGGCGTGTCTATGTCAGCTACTCTGATCTTAACGCCGTTGCTCCAGAACGTATCACCATCCACGACGCAGTTGACCCGGACGCTTCCGACGCAGAGTTTGTAGACAGCTGCGGTACGAGGTCCCGAAAGGGCTACAGGTTGAGGATGATGAGAGCCTGTTCCGTATACGGCCACGACAGGACTGCTAGTGACTGCGGGTTGCGCAACGGCTGCATCATCACCAATGAGGTGAGCGGTACTCAGCCCGATGCCAAAGCTCACGAGCATGGCAACAGCAACAGTCTTAGGGAACGAGCTGACTGCGCCCGCCTTCTGATGCTGTCTAGGTTTGAACGGCACTACCTTACCCATGCAAGAAACCCGCTTCCTGCATTGGATACGAGGCGGGCCGTGTAGATTTTGCTAAGCGAACCGTTAAGACTTTAGCTAGTCCTGTCGGTTGCGCCTATGCGGATGCTGTGACGCTCGTTTGTTCAACGGTGGGATTTCGCGCCTTCACATAATCCCAGTAGTCCATTCCGAACGCATTCTTGAACATCGTTGCCATGTTGAAGCGGAGGATGTCGCCCAGCACTTTAGCAGCGATTACCTCGTCTGCTTTAGCTTCCTGCAGGATCTGACGAACGCCAGCAGCAAGCTCAGCTTCTGGAATGTCCTTGCCTGTGTCCTGCTTGTGCGCCGCTTTTGCATAGGAGCGAATGCCTTCGGAGCTATTCGCCAGTCGAACTTCAGCAGACAGGAGATCCCGAATGCACTTTGCTACTGGTTTGTAGTCGCTGCGCTGGACATTTCGTCCGCAATGGGTGCGGAGATAGTTGCTGAGGCTAACAGCAAGAGACTGCTGCGCAGCGCCAGGCATCCGAGGCTGTAGCAGGCTCACGACTTCTTCAGGCATTGGGTCGAACGTGCCGTAGAGGTTCAAGGCTTCATTAATGTGGAGGATAGCGAACTCTCTGACCCACGGCGCAGTAGGATATTGTTCCGTCCGGTTTCGGTAGAGCCAGTAGATGCAGCCGACAATAACGGCCAGCGCAGCGATGCCTAACATGGTGCCCCCGTACGGAAGGGCGGTATGCGCGGTTCGTCCCCGCGTTGTGCCCTTCGATCCTCTGGTGATCGGGGAGTTAGTAACCGCATGACACGGCCCTACGGCCTTTAGTTCGAAGAACCTGGACATACGCCGCAGGCTCCCCGACCATAGGTCGAAGAGTGGTGCCAATTCAGTGGCACGATCCTAGTCATGAGGGGTTACTACGCCCCAGAGCCGCACGTACGGCTCCGTGGCTTGTGTCTCGCGTTCGTCGGTGAGTGTCAATCCTGCGCGACGACGATAGCGCGCGGTGCTGCCCACAAGTAATCTAGCTTGTTCATCGCGTCGGCTAGCTGCTGGATCGTGTAGCCTTGACGGAAATAGTGCTGTTGGGTCACGCCCTCCTGCTTATGTCCGACAATGGCTTTGACCATGGGTTCTGGGACGTCGGCTCTCAGAAGTTCCGTAACGACGGTATGACGGAAGCTATGAAACACCAGTTGAGGTGCCTTGATATCGAGCTTGACGAGCAACTGTTCGTTGAACCAGCGTCCAAGGTTCTGCCCATAGCCTCTGTTCTTCTGGTTAGTTAGTTCCGGAAAGAGCCTGCGTTTGCCCTGTTTCAGCAGTTGGTCCCGATAGGCCAGCAGGCCGATGTCAATAAGGTGCTTATGTACCGGTACAAGCCGCCGAGACGCCTCTGTCTTGAAACGCTTGTCTACCCCGTCTTCTTCGTCAACTTCATCGTTAAGGTCGAATACCCATATCCCATCAACTTTGCGAACATCCCGCAGCTCAATTTGCGCGATCTCATTGCGCCTAGCGCCGGTATAGGCGCCCAGTAGCGGTCCCCACTTCTGGTACTGCTTCCGAGCATACATCGACGGCTCAAGGGCGACGGCATCTAGGATCGTTCGAACGTTCTCAACGGTGAAAGGTCGCCGCTTGATCTTCGCGTTGTTCCGGTTGTAGCGAAGGGCGGTGCCGTCGAAAAAGTTCGTTTCAATAAGACTATGCCGCTTTGCCCAACCGAACATGTCGTTGTACGTCTGGATGTACTTGTTGATCGTAGGTATCTGAAGAGTTTCAAGCCCCTCGATTGCCAGCATTTCCGTAAGAGTTTTACCCCTGGTACGCGCGTCCTTGGTCCTGTTTCGGGGTAAGGAGGTCAGGGTATCCTTCACCTTCGCCACATCGCCCTGGCTCACTGTACGGATATCCCGTTCATCACCTAGGATCTGTTTAAGTAGGCCGATGTGGTCCCTTTTCTCCAAGGCGGTGCGCTCGGTCCAAACGTTGGTGCTTGTTTGCTCGTTCATAAAGCGTTCGGCAAGGTCGGTAAGGCTGACTTGTTCGGAAGCCTGTACCATCGGTGACTGCGTGACCGCGCTTGGCCGGGCGGTTAGGTCGAAGTCGTCGTAGTCGCTATCGTGTTTGAGAACGGACCTGAGGAAACTGCGGACGGCTAGCTTGAAGTCCCGACGCAACCAATCGTGCTGTTCGTCCCTCGCTGTGAAAGGCACTTGATATTGTGCCATGAAATTGGCGAGCAGGTCGTCGTAGTTGGTGCCGAAGGAGAGGGGAGCATCTGTTTCTATTTCCTGCTGGGTTGCAGCAAGTCGTAGCTGGTAGTCTCGTCTCGTATGCTCATTCAGACGGCCTTCACGATCGATCTCATTCGTCACCTTGTTGAGAAGGTCACGGAAATGCTGTGTGAGCAACTCGCGCAACTCTTTGTATTCCATCCTCACTGCTAGCCCATGTTCATTCAACTGTTCGCCCATGTGGATCAATGGCCGTGACAAGCGCAATGCTTTTCGTGGGTCACGTGTTTGCAGAGAGATCTTGATTGTAGCGGCTGTTCCTGGCGCTCGTAGCTGCTTAGGCAAGGGCCAGCGGAAGTAGAATACGCCATGCCTGGACTTCAGAAGGTAGGTCGGGGAATACAAAGGGTGCCTCACCGGAACGTCCCACCTGTGGAAACCGGTCTTCAACCCTTTGATTTAGAAGAGAATGGTGCCGCTTACGTGACTCGAACACGTGACCCCATCATTACGAATGATGTGCTCTACCAACTGAGCTAAAGCGGCTCACCAAGTGCAGGGCAACCTACTATCGCCCTACTATTTTATTCCTTCATCCGCCATACCATTGGCTTCGAACCTCATTCTCTAGCGGACCCGCTAATTACGAATGATGTGCTCTACCGACTGAGCTAAAGCGGCATGACAGGCCGGCGCGCCGGCTGCGATGTGATGCGGCTGATACAGGCAAAGAACGCCGATTTCAAGCCGGGAATTTTCCGTACCGGAATTTTACCGGATGGGCGCTGTCGGTCTCAACCGCAGAGCCGCTCGCGTGTGGTGCGATATTCCCGTTCCAGCCTGTCGACCAATTCCGCCACCGGAACGACAGCCTTGACGGACCCAACTCCCTGGCCCGCGCCCCAGATGTCCTTCCAGGCCTTCGCGCCGGTGGTCGCCTTGTCGAAATCCATTTTAGAGGGATCGGCGACGGGCAGATTCTCCGGATCCATGCCTGACGCAAGGATCGAACCCTTCAGGTAGTTGCCGTGGATCCCGGTGAAATAGTTCGAGTAGACGATGTCGGCAGCCTGGGACTGGGCGATCATCTGCTTGTAGGCGTCTGCCGCGCGCGCCTCTTCGGTGGCGATGAAGGGCGTGCCGATATAGGCCATGTCGGCGCCCATGGCCTGAGCGGCCAGGATCCCGCCGCCCGTGCCGATGGCGCCGGCAAGCAGCAGCGGGCCATCGAACCATTCACGGATCTCCTGCACCAGTGCGAACGGTGAGAGTGTGCCGGCATGGCCGCCCGCGCCGGCAGCCACCGCGATCAGCCCGTCTGCCCCCTTGCGGATCGCCGAATTGGCGTGCCGGTTGTTTATCACGTCGTGCAGCACGATGCCTCCATAGGAATGAACGGCGGCATTGACCTCGGGGACGGCGCCCAGCGAAGAGATGACGATCGGCACCTTGTATTTCACGCACATCAT
>Ga0065721_10052436_pt1 | contig 11907 bp, 9 predicted proteins | sample Mesricmetagenome_FD_59108 | JGI IMG/M metagenome (GOLD analysis project Ga0065721, IMG submission 59108) | Mesophilic microbial community from rice straw/compost enrichment Sample: eDNA_1 v2 (version 2) | ecosystem: Engineered > Solid waste > Grass > Composting > Bioreactor | place: USA: Davis... | reverse complement strand
GTAGCCGCCCGGTGTCTGGGCCAGCCGCTGCCGCCAGTTGCGGATCTGGTGCGCCTGGTCGCTGTAGCCGGACAGCGCGTCCCCATCGCCGCGTTGCACGGCCTGGATGCTCGACTGCAGCCGTTCCAGGTCCATCAGCTGCTTGGGGCCGATGCCCAGATGCCGCTGGAACCATCGGTGCAGTTGGCGCCGATTGACGGCGGTCAGCCGGGCGATGTCCTGCACCTGCCGGCCCTGGCGCAACAGCGCGTGGGCCGCGGCCAGCGTCGGCAGCTCGATCGGCGCGCGGGTGGCGTCGAGGCGCCGCAGCAGCCAGGCGTCCAGTTGGCCGGCGATCCGGCGCGGCGCCCAGGCGGCGCTGAGGTCGGCCGCAAGCGAGCAGGCCCTTCCATCGCCCAGATAGGCGGCAAGGTCCATCAGGCGATCCTTGCATTCCGCGCCAATGCCGGGGAACAGCCGCGCCAGCCCAATGCCACTGAGCATCGCCATGACGAAATACGTGTCCGACCACGAGCGCCAGCGACGGCTGTTCGACTGGAAGCCCAGCAGCGAGACTTTGGGGACCGTGGGCCCGCCCTCCATCGCATTGGGACGGCCGAAGTTCACCGACAGCACCGCGCCCGGGTAAGGGCAGGTCTCGATGGGCTGCCCTTCGTACACGCCCTCCAGGTCCTGGACGAACCAGTAGCCGTTGACGTAGGGCGCCAACGCGGGGCAAGGGGCGATCACCTGGAACATGGCGGCGTGGTCGGGAAGGCGGTACGCAGGCGGAGGACAGGCGACGAGTGATGGCTCGCGCAAGCGATGACGCCGAACATACCAGAAGCCGGGCTCCCGGGCGTTGCCCACGCCAGGGCCGCGGATTGCTTCCGGCAGCCGCACGACCCATTCGCGTCGTCACGCCCATTCGCGTCGTCGCGCCCGATCACGTCGTCACACCCAATCGCGTCGTCGCGCCCAATCACGTCGTCACACCCAATCGCGTCGTCGCGCCCAATCACGTCGTCACACCCGATCGCGTCGTCGCGCCCAAACGCGTGGTCGCACGCAATCGCGTCGTCGCGCCCAAACGCGTGGTCGCACGCCATCGTGTCGTTACGCCTCGATCGCGCGCCACGCTCCTATCGCGTCTCGACGTACCGACTGCGTCGTCACGCCTCTATCGCGTGATCACGCCCCCACCGCGTCGCCACGCCCCTACCGCGTCGCGACGCTGGTGCCGTGCAGATACGGCAGGATCACGGCCTTCCAGCGCGCATAGCCTTCGCCGTTCAGATGCACGCCGTCATAGGTATAGGCGCGATCCAGGTTGCCGTCCCGGTCCGCCAGCGCGCGGGCGACATCGATCCATTCGACCCGATCGTCGCTGGCCGCCAGCCCGGCCAGCAGCGCATTGAACTGCGCGACGCGGCCATTGTCGCGGCCGGTGTCGCGTACCTCGCGATTGACCGGCAGCGTGCTCTGCAGATAGATCCGCGTGCCGGGCGACACGCGCCTGACCGTGTCGACGATCTGCCGATAGCGGTCGAACACCTCGCGCTCGTCGAACGCGCCGAGATCGTTGATGCCCGCCATCAGGAACAGCTTGGACGGCCGCGTCTTTGCCACCGACTCGATGCGATCGAGGATGCGTGCCGTCGAATCGCCGCCGATGCCGCGATTGACCACATCGTGGTGGCCCAGAAACTCGCCCCATTCCCCGGCTTCGGTGATCGAGTCGCCGACGAAGACGATCTTGCCGGCGGGCAGCGCGGCATCGAGCGAGCGCAGATGCTGCAGCCGTCCGGCGCTGTAGCCGGAGCCGTCGTCGCGGTGCTTGAGCTTGAAGGCGAGATAGCCGATGCCGCCGAGGCGGTGGATCGCCATCACGGTGGCGCTGACGAACGCCAGGTTCAGCAGCAGCGACGCCACCAACAGCAGTCTGATCGGACGCATGGCCGACTCTCCCGATGAGCGGAGGCTGGGCGGCCGATCTCCCTTCGGCACCGGGCGGCCGCGGCCATGGAAAGCTCCGCGAAAGCCGATCTTCGGACGGCCCATGGGCTCTCGTCCGTGCGACAGCAAACGCTTCTCATTTCAAAGGGGGGTTACGTTGGCACGCCAAGACGCCTGAAGTGCACATCGATATACATCTAATTCATATAGATGAGCTGGTTGACCTTTATGATTTGACCACCTATGATCCGATGCACACACCAACCCACAGAGGAGACACAACGATGATTCACGTCGTATTGCACGACGCCAAGGACACGGTGGCCGTGGCCGTGGTGGAAGGGATCGAGGCCGGCACCGAGCTGAACGCCTGGATCATGGACGAGGACCGCACCATCACGGTGACCGCGCGCCAGCCGATTCCGATCGGCCACAAGGTGGCGCTGCGCGACATGGCGCCGAACGACACGGTCTACAAGTACGGCGTCGACATCGGCAAGGTGGTCGCGCCGATCAAGGCCGGCGAGCACGCTCACGTGCACAACATCAAGACCAAGCGCTGGTAAGCGGCGCCGTCCGGCAGTCCGTGAGGAAAAGCCTTTCGGTCCAGCCATCCCCGCCATCGCCGCTCTGGCAGCCATCGCAGCCCATCGAGGCCATTCCAGTCATTCGAGAACCGAACACCACGCCATGTCCATCATCGATCAAAACACCACCTTCTGGGGCTACCGCCGCGACAACGGCCGGGTCGGCGTCCGCAACCACGTCATCATCCTGCCGCTGGACGACCTGTCCAACGCCGCCGCCGAGGCGGTCGCGCATGCGATCAAGGGCACGATGGCGATTCCCCATCCCTATGGCCGCCTGCAGTTCGGTCCGGACCTGGATCTGCATTTCCGCACGCTGATCGGCGCGGGCAGCAATCCGAACGTCGCCGCCGTGGTGGTGATCGGCATCGAGGACGGCTGGACCAAGCGCGTGGTCGACGGCATCGCGAAGACCGGCAAGCCGGTGGTCGGCTTCGGCATTGAGGGCCACGGCGACCACGAGACCATCAAGCGCGCATCGAAGGCCGCCAAGGAATTCGTGCAGTACGCCACCGCGCTGCATCGCGTCGAATGCCCGATCGCCGACCTGTGGGTATCGACCAAGTGCGGCGAGTCGGATACGACGTCGGGCTGCGGCGCCAATCCGACGGTCGGCAATGCCTTCGACAAGCTGCATCCGCTCGGCACCACGCTGGTGTTTGGCGAAACCTCGGAGCTGACCGGCGGCGAGCATATCGTCGCCGCACGCTGCGCCAACGATGAGGTGCGCCACCAGTTCATGGCGATGTTCGAGCGCTATCAGGCCATGATCGACCGCTGGAAGACCACCGATCTGTCGGAATCGCAGCCGACCAAGGGCAATATCGCGGGCGGCCTGACCACCATCGAGGAGAAGGCGCTCGGCAACATCCAGAAGATCGGCAAGAAATGCACGGTCGACGGCGTGCTCGACAAGGCCGAGGAGCCGACCCATCCCGGCCTGTGGTTCATGGACTCGTCGTCGGCCGCGGCCGAGATGGTGACGCTGTGCGCGGCATCCGGCTTCGTCGTGCATTTCTTCCCGACCGGGCAGGGCAACGTGATCGGCAACCCGATCGTGCCGGTGATCAAGCTGTGCGCGAACCCGCGCACCGTGCGCCTGATGAGCGAGCACATGGACGTCGATTGCTCCGGCCTGCTGCAGCGCGAGCTGAACCTGGACCAGACCGGCGACAAGCTGCTCGAGTGCATGCTGGCGACCGCCAACGGCCGCTGGACCGCGGCCGAGGCGCTGGGCCACCGCGAGTTCGTGCTGACCCGCATCCACGAGTCGGCCTGATGAAGCGGATCTGCATCAGCGAGTTCATGGACCCGGACGCGGTGGCCGCGCTGACGCCCGGGTTCGAACTGCGCTACGAGCCCGACTGGGTCGATCGGCGCGCCGAGCTGCTGGCGGCGCTGCCTTCGGCGGACGCGCTGATCGTGCGCAACCGTACGCAGGTCGATGTGGCGGTGCTCGACAGCGCGCCGCGCCTGCGCGTGGTGGGGCGGCTCGGCGTCGGCCTGGACAACATCGATGTCGAATCGTGCAAGGCGCGCGGCATCCGCGTGATCCCGGCCACCGGCGCCAATGCGCGTTCGGTCGCCGAGTACGTGGTCACCACGGTGGCGATGCTGCTGCGCGGCGCCTATCAGGGCAGCGGCGAGGTGATGCAGGGCAAATGGCCGCGCGCGCGTCTTTCGGAGGGGCGCGAGGCGCTGGGCAAGACGCTGGGCCTGATCGGCTTCGGCGATATCGGCCGGCAGACCGCGGCGCTCGCCCAGGCCTTCGGCATGCGCGTGGTTGCGCACGATCCGATGCTGCGCGATGACGATCCGGTCTGGCAACGCAGCGGCGTCGCGCCGCGCGGCCTCGATGCGCTGCTCGCGGAAGCCGATGCGGTCAGCCTGCACGTGCCGCTGGTGCCGGCGACCCGGCATCTGCTCGACGCGCGGCGGCTCGCCGCGATGCGGCCGGGCGCGGTGCTGGTCAACACCGCGCGCGGCGGCGTGGTCGACGAGGGCGCATTGGCTGCGGCGCTGCGCGAGGGCCATCTGGCCGGCGCCGCGCTCGACGTGTTCGAGCGCGAGCCGCTGCCGGCCGGCTCGCCGCTGGAGGGCGTGCCCAATCTGGTGTTGACGCCGCATATCGGCGGAGTCACGCGCGAAGCCAATGCGCGCGTGTCGATGCTGATCGCGCAGCAGGTGCGGCAGGCGCTGGAGGAGGGGACTGCATGAGCGCTGCCAATACGAGCGCCAACGCAAGCGGCAACGCACGCGTCAATCCGGGCGCCGATGCCGGCGCCAATTCCGGGGCCAACGCAAGCGCCACCGCAAACGCCAACGCAAGCGGCAACGCCAACGCCAGCACGGTCGATGCCGCACGCCTGACGCGTTTGGCCGAAGCCGCGCTGCGCCGCGCTGGCGCCAGCGCGCTGCAGGCCGAAGCCACTGCCGCCGCGCTGGTGCGCGCCGATGCCGTCGGCCTCGCCTCGCACGGCGTGTCCCGGGTGCCGATGTATGTCGCGCATCTGCGGCGCGATCGCGTCGATGGCGCGGCGGTACCGGTACTGCGCACGCCCGGCGAGCCGGAGAGACAGAGCGGTCAGAGCGGTCAGGGCGGTCAGAGCGGACAGGGCCGGCACGGCCGACAACAGCGTGCCGCGCTGCTGGTCGACGCCCAATGCGGCTTCGCCTTCCCGGCCTGTGCGATGGCGATCGAGCACGCGATCGCCCGCGCGCGCGAGCTCGGCGTCTGCGTGGCCGCGGTCACCAACAGCCATCACTTCGGCGCCGCGGCCTCCCACCTGGAGCCCGTCGCCGCCGCCGGCATGATCGGCATCGCGCTGGGCAACTCGCCGGCGGCGATGCCGGCCTGGGGCGGACGCAAGCCGCTGTTCGGCACCAATCCGATCGCCGCGGTGTTTCCGCGACGCGGCGCCGCGCCGGTGGTGATCGACCTGTCGCTGTCCGAGGTCGCGCGCGGCAAGATCATGGTCGCCGCCAAGGCCGGCCAGCCGATTCCGCTGGGCTGGGCGCTCGACGAGGCTGGTGAGCCGACCACCGACGCGAAGGCCGCGCTGCGCGGCTCGATGCTGCCCGCGGGCGGCGTCAAGGGCGCGATGCTGGCGCTGCTCGTCGAGCTGCTGGTGGTGTCGCTGGCCGGGGCGCAGTTCGGCGCCGAGGCCGATTCCTTCTTCGAGGATGCCGGCGGCCGGCCGCGCATCGGCCAGGTCTTCCTGGTGCTGGACCCCGCCGCGTTCAGCGGCGAGCAGGTCTATCACGATCGCGTCGAGGCGCTGCTGGCGGCGATGTTGGCCGACCCGGGCACGCGCCTGCCGGGCGCGCGCCGCGAGGCATCGCAACGACGCGCCAGCAGCGAGGGCATCGCCGTGCCCGCCGCGCTGCTGGCCGAACTGGAGGCGCTGGCCGGGGAGGGTAGTCCGGCCTAGCAAGCGTCAGCTCATGCCGGCCCCGGGGCAGCGTCGTCCAGGCGATGCCCCCAGGGGCCGCCCCACAAGCCGAGGTCCGCAAAGTACGGATGGCGGCAAACAAAGGAGACAAACCATGCATCGCCTGTTGATTCGCTCCATGCTGCGGCATGTGGCCGCGTTGTCCGTTGCATTGTCCGCCGTCGTTGCTGTCACCGCGCCCGCGGCGGCCCAGGGTCCCGCCGACTATCCGAGCAAGCCGATCCGCTATGTGGTGCCGTTCGCGCCCGGCGGCCTGACCGACATCATGGCGCGCATGGTCGGCCATCAGCTGTCGGAGGAGTGGGGCAAGCCGATCGTCATCGACAACAAGCCGGGCGGCAATGCCAATATCGGCGCCGACCAGGTGGCCAAGGCCCCGGCGGACGGCTATACCTGGCTGGCCGTCACGCTGACGCACGCCTCCAACGTCACGCTGTTTCCGAAGCTGCCGTTCAACATGCAGAAGGACCTGGTGCCGGTGGCGCGCATCGCCTCCTCGCCGATGACCGTGGTGGTGCCGGTCAATTCGCCGATCCATTCGATGAAGGACCTGGTCGAGGCCGCGCGCAAGGGCAAGCTCAATGCGGGCTCGAGCGGCAACGGCACGCCGCCGCACCTGACGCTTGCACTGTTCGAGAGCCTGACCGGCACCAAATTGACGCACGTGCCGTACAAAGGTGGTGCACCGTCGATGACCGACCTGATCGGCGGGCAGATCGACGTGGTGTTCTCCAACTTCCCCGAGTCGCTGGCCTACGTCAAGGGCGGCAAGCTGCGCGCGCTGGCGGTGACCACGCGCGAGCGCCATCCGCTGCTGCCGGATGTGCCCACGGTCGGCGAGGTCGGCTTCCCCGACCTGCTGGTCGAGAACTGGACCGGCCTGATGATGCCGGCCGGCACGCCCAAGCCGGTGATCGACAAGGTCGGCACGGCGGTGGCGAAGATGGTCGAGATCAAGTCGGTGCGTGACCGTATCGTGGCCGCCGGTTTCTCGCCCGCGCCGCAGGCGAGCGCGCCCTTTACCGACTACTTCCAGGGCGAGGTCGCGCGCTGGGCCAAGCTGATCGACCAGAAGGGCATCCGCGCCGAGTAGGTCGATCCGAGGGGGCGAGTTCAAGCGTCGAGTTCAAGCGTCGGCTTCGGGCGTCGATGGCATGCGGCAAGCGCTGGCGTCGATCGCATGCGCCGAACGCAGCGGCCCACGCGAGCGTCGAGCGGAGGTATCGTACCCAAGGGCCCGGCCCGGGCGTTCGAAACGATTTTCAACACGGCGGGGAGCGGGTGAGGGCAGTCATCCATGTTATATAGACGTTCCGTTCCAGCGCCGTCGGGCAACCGGCGGCGGTGCGGAACCGGCATCGTGCCAATCCATCCGTCCAGGGAGATCGTTGAAGGTGGGCGCAGAATTCGAAGCAGGCGCGGCAATCGGCGGCGTGCTGTACAAGGACGTCAAGCGGGCCATCCTGGCCGCGCTCGCCGCGGGCGAGTGGAAGCCGGGCGAGGCGATTCCGGCCGAACGCCGGCTGGTGGAGCGCTTCGGCGTGTCGATCGGCACGCTGCGCAAGGCAATCGACGAACTGGTGGCGGAGAACATCATGATCCGCCATCAGGGGCGCGGCACCTTCGTCGCGACCCATCGGCAGGAGGATCATTTCTTCCGCTTCTTCCGCGTGGTGCGCGAGGACGGGCATCGCGCCTTTCCCAGCGTGCGGCTGGCCAAATTCCGGCGCGGCAAGGCCAGCAAGGAGGAGGCGCTGGCGCTGGGCATCGCGCCGGGCGAGCGGGTCTTCCATTTCACCAACGTGCTGTCGCTCGACGGCAGGCCGGTGATGACCGATGCGATCACGGTGCCCGAGGCGCTGTTCGAAGGGCTGACCGAGACCATGCTGCGCGAGCGGCCCAACACGCTGTACAACTTCTATCAGGACGCCTTCGGCATCAACGTGATCCGCACCGAGGAGCGCCTGCGCGCGGTGCTGGCCGACGAGGACGACCATCGGCTGCTGGAGGTGCCGGTGGGCGGCCCGCTGCTGCAGATCACGCGGATCGCCTCGTCCTATCACGACCGGCGCGTCGAGCGCCGCGTTTCGCGGCTCGACACCACCGCGCACGAGTTCGCGATCTCGCAGCCGTAGCAGGCGCGGCGGCCGCAGCAGGCGTCAACACACCACCACGTCGTTCCCGCGTCCGCGGGCATTCAGCGACTCCGACCCTGCGAGCCACCGGGTCCCCGCCTTCACGGGGACAACGCCTTTTCCTGCCGCTCAGTTCGTCCGGCGCTTGCCCGTCTTCTTCGTCGCGCATTCGATGCAGCGGCCGCGCAGCGTCAGCTCGTGCTGCTCGACCACGAAGCCGGGCGGCGTGATCTCTTCCAGGTGCCCGGGGCACCCTTCCAGCGGAAACACGCGGTCGCAGGTCAGGCACTGGAAGTAGTGCTTGTGCACGACCGCGTCGGGCGCGGCCGCGACCTCGTAGCGGTCGGCCTGGCCCGGCAGCGGCACCGCCACCAGGCCGCCTTCCTGCAGCATGGCGCGGATATTGCGGTAGACCGTCGCGAGTCCGAGCGTCGGCACCGTGCGCTGCGCGGCGGCCAGGATCTCGGCAGGGCTCAGCGGCCGGGCGGCCTCGCGCAGCGCGCCCAGCACGGCCTCGCGTTGACGGGTCATGCGTTCCATAGCTAGAATGATAATGAAAATTCGTTCTCAATAAGGCGCGCCGTCGCTCGGCAGCGTCACCGCAGACCGTATTGTCGCCGCTTCTTGTCCTGCTTGCGGCTTCCCTTGCCGGCCGCGCACGTAGCGGGGCATGGCGGTCGTGGTGGTCGCGCGTCGTTGTTCACCCTTCGTCCAATCATGTCCACGCCGACTTCATCGCCCGCGCGGCTGCCCGTGCGTTTGCCTGCGCGTTTGCCCGCGGACCTGCCTGCGCGCCTCTCCATGCGGCCATTGCGCGCGGTCCATCCCCTGCCGCCGCTCGCCGCCGCCCTGTTCGCCGTGGCGGCGCTCGCAGACGCTGCAGAGGCCGCCGAGCGCGAGGAAGCCATGCTGCCCGAGGTCGCGGTGGTCACCTCCGGCGCCGCATCGTACAACCTCGACGAGGCCAGCGGCGCGACCCGCACCGACACGCCGCTGCGCGAGGTGCCGCAGGCGGTGCGCGTTGTGCCGCGCGCGATGATCGACGATATCGGCGCGACGCGGCTGGAGCAGACCTTTGACTACGTCAGCGGCATCGCGCGCCAGGACAGCTTCGGCGGACTGTGGGACAACTTCGCGGTGCGGGGCTTTGCCGGCAACGAGAACACCGGCACCGGCTATCTGGTCAACGGCTTCGTCGCCAATCGCGGCTTCACCGCGCCGCGCGACGTCGCGACCATCGAGCGCGTCGAAGTGCTGAAGGGTCCGACCTCGTCGCTGTATGGCAGCGGCGAGCCAGGCGGCACGCTGAACCTGGTCACCAAGCAGCCGCAGTTCAAGCCGGCGCAGAACTACGAGCTGGAGGTCGGCAACCGCGACCGCTACCGTGCCGCGGCCGATATCACCGGACCGCTGGGCGAAAACGTCGCCGGCCGGCTGATCGTGGTGGGCGACCATCAGGGCAGCCAGCGCGCCTTCGTCGACAGCCAGCGCTATCTGCTGGCGCCCTCGCTGACGTGGACGCTGGGCGCCGATACGGTGATCCAGTACGCCGGCGAATGGCAGCGCTTCTCCACGCCGCTGGACCGCGGCATCGTCGCGGTCGACGGCCGGCTCGATGCGGTGGGTCGCAAAACCTTCCTCGGCGAACCGAGCGATGGCGACATTCGCCTCGACAGCCAGTCGCATCAGCTCGGCATCGAGCACCAGTTCTCGCCGGGCTGGAAGGGCCGGCTGTCGCTGGCCTATCGCGGCGGTTCGCTTGAAGGGTATTCGACCGAGCCGTTCGCGCTGGCCGCCGACGATCGCACGCTGCGGCGCCAGCGCCGATACCGCGACTACCAGTCCGACGACACCGCGCTGCAGGCCGACCTGACCGGCCGCATCGACACCGGGCCGCTGTCGCACACGCTGCTGGTGGGCTTCGACGCCTATCGCTTCAGCAGCAGCCAGGTGCAGTTGCGCGGCAATCCGACCGCCGCGATGCCGTACCCGATCGACATCTACGAGCCGGTCTACGGGTCGGCGCCGCCGCCGCTGCTGCCGAACACCGATACGCACGAGCGGCAGACCAATATCGGCCTGTACGCGCAGGACCAGATCGCCATCGGCGAGCGCTGGCGCGTGCTTGGCGGGCTGCGGGTCGACTCGTATCGCCAGACGCTGGACAACCGCCTGCGCGGCACCCGCGTCGAGCAGGACCAGACCGCGGTGTCGCCGCGCCTGGGCCTGGCCTATCTGGCCAGCAACAACGTGACGCTGTTCGCCAATGCCAGCCGCTCGTTCCGTCCCAATCCCGGCAGCAGCGCCGCCGGCGAGCCCTTTACGCCTGAGCGCGGCCGCGCCGTCGAGGCCGGCCTGAAGTTCGAGACCGACGATCGCCGCCTCGGCGCGACGCTGAGTGCGTTCTCCATCCACAAGCGCAATGTGCTGACCGCCGATCCGGCCGATCCCTCGTTCTCGACCACCGCCGGCGAAGCGCGCAGCCGCGGCCTCGAACTCGATGTGGCCGGCCGCGTCGGCCAGCATTGGCGCGTGTCGGGCAGCGTGGCGCTGACCGATGCCGAGATCACCGCCGATACCCGGCTGCCGGCCGGCACGCCGCTGCGCAATATCCCGCGCACCAGCGCCAGCGCGCTCGCCGTCTACGAGGATGCGGCGCCGTGGGGCCAACGCTATGGTGTCGGCGCCGGCGTGCGCTACATCGGCAAACGCTCGGGCGATGCCGCCGACAGCTTCACGCTGCCGTCGTACACACTGGTCGATCTGCTCGCCTACTGGCAGCTCAGCAAGCAGGCCCGGCTGACGCTGAACGTGCACAACCTGTTCGACCGCGACTACTACGCCAGCTCCTACAGCGCGCTGTGGATCGCGCCCGGGGCAGGGCGTACGGTGCGGCTCGGGCTGCGGCTGAGCTATTGACGCGATGCGACGGCCTGCCGCGATGCCTGCGATGCTCCCGATCGAATCGACGCCACCCGGTTCACCGCGTTCGCCACGCCGCCGCCGGCTGCTGGGCGCCGGCGCGGCCGCGCTGCTGTCGCCCGCGCTGGCGCAAGGCGCCGGCACGGGCTCTGGCTCTGGCTCGCGCTCAGGCTCAGGCTCAGGCTCAGGCTCTGGCTCAGGCTCTGGCTCTGGCTCTGGCTCTGGCTCTGGCTCTGGCTCTGGCTCTGGCTCGGCCACGAAGACCGCAGCCGACCGCACCGTGCGCGTGATCGGCCCGTGGGAGCTGTCGAGCCTGGACCCGCTGCGCGGCGGCTATCTGTTCGCCCGCATGCAGGTCGCCGAGACGCTGGTCGACTATGACGCGCAGGCGCGGCCCATCGCCGGGCTGGCATCGCGCTGGCAGGTGTCCGGCGACGGGCTCGCATGGCGCTTTGCACTGCGCGAGGGCGCGCGCTTTCATGACGGCTCGCCGGTGCGCGCCACGGACGTCGTGAACGCGCTGCGACGCGCCCTGCATCCGGCCGGCGTACTGGGCCAGGCGCCGATCGCCGCGATCGATGCAGTGTCCGATGCCGCGACCGATGCGAAGTCCGGCGCGGTAGTCCGGATCCGCCTGCGCCGGCCCTTCCCCGCGCTGCCGGCCCTGCTGTCGCACAGCAGCACGCAGATCCTCGCGCCCGCGTCCTTTGCCGCCGATGGCGTGGTGCGCGCGATCGTCGGCTCGGGGCCGTACCGCGTCGTCACGCTGGAGCCGCCGCAGCGCTTCTCGGTGGCGGCCTTCGATGGCTGGCAGGGGCCGGCCCCGGCGGTGCGCCGCGCCAGCTATCTGGCGGTCGGCCGCGCCGAGATGCGGGC